>Ga0070741_10000924_pt1 | contig 96874 bp, 75 predicted proteins | sample Coa_R1_4_FD_66440 | JGI IMG/M metagenome (GOLD analysis project Ga0070741, IMG submission 66440) | Surface soil microbial communities from Centralia Pennsylvania, which are recovering from an underground coalmine fire - Coalmine... | ecosystem: Environmental > Terrestrial > Soil > Unclassified ...
CCTCTCAGGCAAAAGTTCTTGGAGGCGGAAACAGGTCGATCGAGAGGCCGCGCCCAGTGCGGCTTCCCGGGACGCACGAAGGGTCCCCGAAGTCCCTTGAGAAAAGTCTTGCAACTACACATATAGCGAGAGTTAGCGAGTACATAACGTGAGTAGCTGGTTGTACAGCAACTTTGCCTTTTGATTACGGACAACACCCGATAGTTCTGGCGTGCTCGCAAACGTACACTCGCGATCACTGACAGTCGGACTAAGCCAGACAACCGGCTAACCCCCTGTGACAGAGAAAGGAGATTCAGGTGAACGATGCCACGGCAGCGCGCCCGAAGGGTTCCGAGCATCAACTGATCTCTCGTGCGATAAAAGGTGAAGAACAAGCTTTCGCAGAACTTTTCGAGACCCACAAGAACCATGTCTACTCTCTTTGCCTCCGTATGACGGGCAATGTCGCCGAAGCGGAAGACCTAACGCAGGACGCCTTCATTCAGGTATTCCGCAAGTTAGGCACTTTCCGTGGTGACTCCGCCCTGTCTACCTGGATCTACAGGGTTGCCGTCAACACGGCACTAATGCACTTCCGGAAAAAGGTTCTGCGGCAAGTTTCCCTTGAAGAAAGACAACGGCCCGAGGCTCCCTCCCATGAAAAAGTTGATTTGAGCCAGAATGACGGGCGGCTTTGCGGCACCGTGGACCGTATCGCGCTGATCCGTGCCATTGGCGAATTGCCGCAGGGTTATCGCACGATTTTCCTGCTGCACGATGTTGAGGGTTACGGCCACCAGGAAATCGCGCGCTTGTTGAAATGCTCTGTGGGAAATTCGAAGTCGCAGCTGCATAAGGCAAGACTCCGGATTCGCGAGTCCCTGCTCGCTATTCCCAAATCGCAGGAGGGTGGTGCAGCTGTGAGAGTTCTGCAGGCATCCAGCGAGGAAGAAGCACAACAAGAAGTGCCACAGCGGGCATCCTTAGGGCTGCCGCCGTATCTAACTGAGAATCAGGCTCTCGCTTAGCCAGAATTTTCAGTTATTGCGCCGGGCGCAAGAGAAAGGTGATGCTCGTGCAAAGTGCTGGTCTCGTCATTATCGAAGGAGCCAATGAAGCCGCCAGTGCGACGCGGCTTCATACCGATGGCCGTCCTTCGCATGGACATTCAGTCCGAAGTCCCATCACATTGCGACACTTTGCCTTGCAGGAATTGCTGGGCGCAGACGTCCTGACCCGCACAGTGGCTCGGCTGGAACATCACGGTATTCAGCCGGTTGCGGTACTCGCAGAGTCCGAGAACGCGAATGACAGTTGGCCATTCGTCGAGCGAAAGCTGGTTGAGCTATCGGCAAAGGGTGTTGACTCTGTCGTTATCGTGCGTTTGGGATCTTATGCAGAAATAGATTTTTCCGACCTTCTTCGTTTTCATGAGAATGGAGGAGAAGTTGTCACGTGTGTTCACGATGACCAGGGACCCCTCCAAATCTGCGTCTTCAACCTCAGCGCACGGGCCGAGTGGCTCAAGATGCGCCGTGATTTGTTCCGGAGTTTCAGGCAAGCGAGTAGCCGGTACGAATTTCGCGGCTACGTGAACCGGTTGGAGAGTGCTGCTGATTTCCGGCGATTGACAGTAGACGCATTAAATCGGCGGTGCCAGTTGCAGCCCATTGGGACGGAAGTGCGCCCGGGGGTGTGGCTCGGTCAAGGAGCAAGGATTCATCAACGCGCACGGGTAGTGGCTCCCGCTTATGTTGGCGCGCAAACGCGTGTCCGAGCCGGGGCACTGATCACAAAAACGAGCAGTATTGAACGGAATTCCGAAGTCGATTCCGGCACAATCGTGGGAGATTCTAACGTTCTTCCAGGGTCTTACGTGGGACCAGGACTTGAAGTAGCGCATGCGATGGTGGACGGCAGCCGTCTTCTCCATCTCGGTCGTAATCTCGAATTGGAATTGTTCGATGGTCGATTGCTAAGCCCGATCACGGGCCCGGCAATACAATTCCCATGGCTACCTCTGCGTCGTCCCCGGCCCGCCGCGGTGCCGCAACTCGCAGTACCAACCGATTCAGCCCAGCCCGCATCTCTGTATTCGACCGGCTACTCCGCCGGAGAAATTGCACCTTCGTCTTAAGACGCGGCTGGGATTTTTCTTGGTAGCAGAGGCATGCGAAAAAACGGCACTCCTGTATTGATTCAGCGCCTCCCAGAGCGCGTTAATGCTCAGCATGTCCGTGAGCTGAAGCGCGCACTGGATCCGTTCCTGAAAAGCGATCGTCCGCGTATCGTCTTCGACCTCTCGCAGGTGCAAGAGATGGACGCGGCAGGGGTGGACATGTTGCTCGATGCCATGGCGGAAGTGACTCGGCATGATGGAGATCTGAAACTCGCGGCCCCGACTGCCCGAACCATGGTCATTTTGGAATTGACCCAAATGGACCGGCTATTCGAAATCTTCGAAAGCGCTGAAGAAGCCGCGGCGAGCTTTGGCGGGGTGACGGTAAAGCCCAATTCTCCTGATGTAGTGTTCCGTCCGTCGCCCGGCGCACTGGTTGGAAATGCCCGGCTAGTAGGAAATGGAGACTGAGCCGATTTCAGGGTTTCCGCGCGCCGCAGTAAGGAAGCAGACTCACTCGCTTTGAGGACATTGCCATGATTTGCTGCGTGTATCGAATCTTCGCAGGCACGCTGATCCTGTTGCTTACACTATCACCTGACTTGGCAGCCGCATCGCAGCCGCTCTCCGGTTCTGAAGAGCAGGCCACCAGCCAAAACAATGACGTAAGCCAGTTGCCCGACGCCCCAAGCGCGTCGGTATTGCCGCAAATCGCCCAAGCTCAAGACCCGGCGCCGCAAAGCTCGACGACGTCGTCGCAGCAGCCTGCATCAGCCAATACCCCCCAGACCACGCCACAAACACAGTCAGATCAGCAAGGCTCACAGCAGCCTGTAGGTGCTGCCGCGGCTCAACTGGGCCGTACCAGTGGGGGCGCCGCCGCAAAGCCCGCCGGCGAGGCTTTGGCGCCCGCCAGGCAACACCGAACCCGCTCCCTGCTGGTGAAACTGGGAATTTTAGGCGGAGCCGCTGTGGCCGTCGGCACTGTCGTTGGCTTATCCGCAGCTAGCCCCAGCCGACCTCCTGGGGCGCGCTGACCGAAGCAATGTCCACGTTGAATAGTTCCGCGAATTCCACCGCGCAAGCTGGCGATCGCCCACGCACTTCTCCCGTACTGGTAAGTTTTTCTGGCATCGACGGGGCAGGCAAAAGCACTCAAATCGAAGCCCTCGCCCGACATCTGCGGCAATCTGGCGCGCAAGTTCTACAACTGTCGTACTGGGACGACGCTGCGGTGCTGAAACGATTCCGCGAAAACACCATGATCAGGCTCTTCAAGGGGGAAAAAGGAATTGGGAGCCCGGACAAGCCAGTTCGTCGTAATGACAAGAATGTGCGGCGCTGGTACCTGACTCCCGGCCGTTGTGCGCTTTTTCTTATGGATGCTATCCATTTGCGCTTGCTGGTTCACCGGGCGAGCGCGCTGCGCCCTGACGTAATCATCTTTGATCGCTACTGTTACGACCCCTTAGCTGCCATGCCTCTGGACAGCAGATGGGTTCGCCAGTTTGCCCGCATCCTGCTGAGGGTCGTGCCCAAACCCGACCTCGCGTGCGTACTCGATGCCTGGCCAGAAGCCGCTCATCGACGTAAACCCGAATATCCTGTAGATTTCCTGCATCGGTACCGCAATGCATACCTGCTCCTGGCCGACATCGCGGGTATGAAGGTCGTTCCACCCGGCACCCCAGAGGAGGTCGAACGTCATGTCTGGAAGCAACTCCAGGCGAGCGTCGCCAGACAATTGGGTTCGATTCAGTTCAGCACATCTGCAAGCAGCGAGACCTGAATTCCGGGACCGGAAAAACTGCCTGCGCCATCACGAAACGGCTGCTTCAAAGATTCCATCAACCACCGCTCACTACCCGCAACTGGGCGAAAAAATACCGCTATTCGCACTCTGCAGCCAACACCTTTTCAGCCGCACCCATCCAAAGGATGCAATTGAAAACAACAGATTTGGCGCGGCACAACTGAGAAGGCAGGCAGAGGCCCAAATGGAAAATGGAAACCAAATTGAGAAGTTTGGGTTAGTGATTCCCACGCTAAATGAGGCGGGAAATATTCCCGCCCTAATAGATCGCATCCGTACTTCGCTCGCCCCAATTCCCATGAATTACGAACTGATTGTCGTCGACGATGACAGTCAGGACGGAACCGCTGATGCAGTACAGAAGTTGGTTGACACCGATCCCCGTATTCGCCTTTTCGTACGGAAAGGAAAGCGTGGTCTGGCAGGGGCTGTTATTCACGGATGGAAACAAACCGATGCCGGGTTGCTGGGGGTCATCGATGCCGACTTGCAGCATCCCCCCGAATTATTGCCGTTGCTGCTTGCAGGCATTGGCGCGGGAAACGATATTGCCATCGCCAGCCGCTATGTTAACGGTCATCACGTGCGCGGGTGGAATCCCGCGCGGCTTGCCGTATCGCGCCTGGGCACGCTGGTGAGCATGCCGCTGCAAAAATCAGGCGTTCGGGTGAAGGACCCACTCTCGGGATTCTTTGCTGTACGGCGAGAGTGTATCGACGGAATCCATCTCACACCCACAGGTTTCAAAATTCTTTTGGAGATTTTGGTTAAAGGACGAATCAAATCAGCGGTGGAGATTCCTTTCCAGTTCGGCCCTCGCTATGCCGGAAAGAGCAAGGCCGACGTGAAAGTCGCTCTCGACTATTTCACTTTGCTGGGCAAGCTTTCCCGTGAAGCACTGTTTGGCCCGGGCCAGAGATGAAAATCTGTCTTGTCAGTTCCTTCCCGCCAAGCCGGCGTGGACTGAATGAATACGGGTTCCATATTGCGCGCGAGTTGCAAAGAAATCCGCTTCTCAGTCTCACCGTGCTCGCCGATGAACTCGCCTCGCCACAACCCGAACTGCCGGGATACTCGGTGATCCGTTGCTGGGATTTTAATCGTCTGCCAAATCCACTTTGCATCCTGCGTGAAGTGCGTAAGATTCAGCCGGACATCGTGTGGTTCAATCTCGGCTTTGCCACCTTCGGCAATAGCGCAGCAGCAGCTTCTCTCGGATTGACCACCCCCGCCCTGGTGGAGATGGCGGGTTTCAAAACCCATGTGACGCTGCACCAGCTGATGGATACAGTAGATCTTGATGATGCCGGGGTGCGCTTCAAAACCTTATACAAGATAGCCGGTTACATCATTACACGTATTCTCTTGATGTCTGATTCCACGTCGGTCCTGTTACCGGCTTATCGCCGGATTCTCGTGGAGAAATATGGATCGGAAGACGTGCATGTACGCCCTCACGGCATTCTTTCCGGCCGCCCGGAATACCCGAGCTTTGCCGCGCGCGGCAATCCTCACCACCGGATACTCGCATTCGGGAAGTGGGGCACCTACAAGCGCCTGGAACCGCTGCTGAAAGCTTTCTACTTGATTTCGCAGCAGTTTCCTGAGGCGCGCCTGGTGGTCGCAGGCGGCAACCACCCAAACACGCCCGGTTATGTCGAGAGCGTTGCCGAGCGTTGTAAAGGGGATCACCGCATCGAGTTCACCGGCTACGTGCCTGAAGAGCGGATCCCGGATCTGTTTCGCTCCGCCACGCTCACCATACTTCCGTACACCTCGTCCGCTGGAGCCAGCGGAGTGGCTCATCTGGCCTCGCAGTATGGCGTTCCGATGGTCGCCTCTAACATCTCAGACTTCCTTCAATTATCGGAGGACGAGGGCCTGGCGATCGAATTCTTCCACGCGGGCGATGTCGAAGATATGGCTGGCGCCAGTTTGCGCGTATTGCAATCTCCACAGCTCCAGCAAGAAATGGCATTGCAGAACTTTTCCGTGGCGCTGCGCATGACCATGCCGCGGGTCATCCGAGAGTATTTGCGTTCCTTCGATCTTAGAGATCGGGTCGAATCACTTCGCGCATTCTCGCGATTGCGACGAGTACCACGATGGGTGCCGTTCCGCGCGGCCATCGCGAACCTCATGATGAGAAAGCATGCGGGTTGGAGATCGGCGATTCCGGCTCCTCACCTGCTCCAGCACGAGCCTGATTCTCCGCTGGAAAATCCTGGAGCGAGCCTGAGCGCGCTGCTTCAGGACCTAAACCAAACGAGCGAACCAAATGGCGCCGGGCGCGATGGGCAAAAGCCGAAGGAGAGCGGGATACTGCTCGATGCGAGTGCTGACGCAATAAACTCACCCGGTGCGAACAGCATTCTCAGAAGGCGCCATCACGGGGCAGCAAATCACGATCGGTCCGACGCGGAAGCACCTTCGGACCATGATCCCCAGGAAGAAGCCTCACTGTGCGTGCCCACGGGACGGCGCGAAAAACTCACGGAGCGTTATGCGCGGAGCGGCAATCATGACCTTGATGTCGCTTGAACCCGCGTGCTGCGGCTGCCATCGAGCATTCCGCTGCAAAAAGGGCGAATTGCGGAGTGGCTTCGCCCCTTTTCGGCTGCGGCGGTAAGATCGATATTCAGGATTCCCAACCAGTCGGGCTTTCGGCTGCTCAGAAGCACACGAAGTTAGGACTTGCCGTCCCCCATTTCAGCTGGTTATACACCGTCTGCTGTACCTGCTTGTACTTCCCGTTTACCAGTTGGTAGTGAATCCATTGCACCAACCCGTAACGTTGGGCGAGGTAATACTCTTCTTTGTCGCCGCAATTGTTGTAGTAAATGTCGCAATTGTAGCGGTAACTGACCACGAGAGTCGCAAGATTTGCCGGCAGGCTCCCGCCGAAGCTGATGTAATAAGGTCCCCAAACCTGGTTGACCGCATTCAAAAGGCTATGGGTAGTATAGTTGTTGCAGCTCGTAAAAATTTCATACGCGGTGTTTGGAACGGTGATAGTAGATCCCGGAAATCCGCCCTTCGCGCAGCGCGGGGCTAGCGGCATGTTGGTGTTATTCGTGAACTTTCGATAGCTGCTGGGATTATTCCAATCCCATTCCGTGATCCACAGATAAATGTAGTTGTCGTCGTATAACTGGATGTCCCAGGGCGCGCCGGACGGCCCCTTCGTCCAATAGAACTTTCCCGAATACATTTCCGTGTAAAGAGGATTCGCATTGCCACCGAAGTATTGGGAAGATCTCAAATCCGAATCCATTGTCATCCAGTCGAGCATGTCGTACTGGCCGGCGGGACAACTCATCGTGGTTTCCGCCTGAACGCGAGTGCTTCCCGGGAAGAATACAAACCACGCCAGCATCGCCAATCCGAGCAACAACGTACGATTTTGCATGTGGGCTCCTCATTAGTCGTACGAGTTCACCTGTTACAGGACACACGTAACGTGCGGCTTCTGAGGCACGCTTGCGAACTGCCGTCGCGCGGCACACCCGTAGCGCGAACCTGAGGAAGCAGGTATGCAGGTGTTGAACTTTCTTGGATCGGGAGGAGTGTATGGAATTCTGTGTTCCCCCACAATCGGCGGAACACCCTAACAGGAGGAAATCAGGGAGTAACTCCTGTGATGCCGGTCACAGTTGACGGCACGAGAATTTGGGTCTGCGGCGGCCGCCCCTGAGAGGTCGGTCTATTCCTGCTTAGGCGACGCGTTCCCCTCCGGCACAACACTCACCTGGTTGGCCACATAATTGTGGCCGTCAAAAGTGGCATTCACACTGACGTTCGAACCTTCGCGCAAGTCGCGCTTCACGCCGGTTTTCCCCGGATCGAATTGGATATCGTAGGTTTTTCCATCCGTCTGGTTAGCCACGGCGAGCAGATGAGAGGACAAATCCAGATGGGTCACCGGACCGGCGAAAACGAATGAAGCGCCAGGTACCGCCAATACCGTCACCTGGCTGGCGACTGTGTTCCCGCCGGGGATGAAACTAACCGATACCAGGCTTCCCGGCTGAAGGTCGGCCGTCGAGCCAGCACTCTGGTCTTTGCGAATAACAGTGTCGCGCGTCAACTGCAAGGTCACCGGCTGCGGCACGAGTTCATCCCGGATAACAAGTTTTCCGCTGGAGGCATCGTAGGAAACGATCTGGCCGTGCCCCGTATCGGCCGCCGCTTGCTTCGTGACCACCCGGATGTTTTTAGCGAAAACACGATTCTGGCTATCAGGCTGAGTGTCCGCATAGACGCGATCTCCCGGCTTGATGTCCTTCACCGGAATCTTTGCGCCGTCGCGGGTAACCTGGGTGCGTATGTCGAACGCAAATTCGGTCTTCTTTTTTTCGCCAAAAGGCTGAACTTCCATGCGTTCGAGGACGCGGTCGACCCTGACCACTTTTCCGCCAATCAGGGACAGTTTCTCTTCCGGAAGCGGCGGCAGATCAAGCAACGCGTCTGGTCCTTGCCTTTCCGCGCGCGCCGCATCGAGATCCGTCGTTGGGCGTGGCCGTTTCTTGGTAAGGGGAGAGACTGGCTTGCCGGACGGCGTAATCGCCATAGCGTTCGACGTAGTGCCCGTACCCTGAGCAGGTTGGCTGGCAGATGCTGGAGATACAGGCGAATTTGGCTGAGATGGCGCTGGCAATGTTTGCGCTGGAGCCGTCGAAGCTGGCGCAGAAGTTGTGGTGTTGGCCGTCGGAACCGCATTGGGGACAGTCGAGTTTTCCGGCGTTGTCGTGCTCGACGGATCGGTAGGTGGCGGACCGGTCTGGGCTGCAGCCAAAGCCGCGAACAGCGTTAACACCAGCAAACGATGCATGGTTGTCCCCCAAAGATAGTTTTCGCATTGTTTCGATGCAGTTGCGGGGCAATTCGGCTGCTTAGGCGCCACATGGGAAAGCAGGGTCAAACACCTCAATTCCTGCGCACGTGGGATGCATCGAGTTCCAAAACAGGTGCTGGCGTAAGCTTCCATACCGGCGATTTATAATGCCGGTTATCCACATAATGCCGAGTTACCGCTCAGGTGTTTCGAGTCTGGCTGCCGGGCTCTTATTTGCCATTTCCACCTCGCTCGCCGTGGCTGCGGATTGGCCAGCCGCAGAACAACAACTCGCAGCCAAAGTAATCACTGTAACCGGGCTGGGCGCTATCAATCTCGAAGTGGTGAATCGCTCTTCTTTGAGCCAGAAGGAATTTGAAGATATCGCTCGCGGCCTTCGTTCCGAATTTACTGGACGAGGCGCACAGCTCGTCAGGCCTGAACAAGCTGCGGCCACAGTGAAGGTTTCCCTTTCCGAGAATCTTCAGAACTATCTGTGGGTCGCTGAAATGCATCAGGGTGCAGATGCAGCTGTGACAATGGTGTCTTTGGCGCGTCCAGACACCGTCATCTACATGCACGCTGCTGCACCCCTAAGCCTGCGCAAAATCTCCTTGTGGTCGCAAAAAGAACGAATACTGGACATAATCTCCCTCGACGTAAACGGCACGCCGGTGTATTTGGCCGTCCTCGCGCCCGAACAACTGCACATTTACAAATATCAGGATGGTCGTTATCAGGAAGAGCAGGTCCTGGCTATCGAGCATGAACATCCATGGCCGCGCGACTTGCGAGGACGCCTGCTCTTAAGCAAAGACCACCTGTTAGACGTGTACCTGCCAGGCACTTTTTGCCAGAGCACCGCTGCGCTGCCATTAGCTTTGAAATGCCATGCCAGTGATGATCCCTGGCCTCTGGTTTCGGATAACTCCGGGCAGAGTGCTTTCTTTTCCGCAACTCGAAACTTTTTTACTGGCGTTCTTAGTCCCGGAGTTGGGAAAAAGGAGAGCACTGTGCCTTTTTACTCAGCCGCTGCCCTTCCCCGTGACGGTTATATGCTCTGGCTCTTCTCCGGCACGGACCGTCAAACCCATCTCGTCGACGGAGTGAACGATCAGCTGGCCAACTACGGATGGGGTAGCGGCCTGGTAAGCGTCAAGACAGGTTGCGGGTCGGGTTGGCAACTGCTCTCCACCAGCACCGGTGCAGGCGGCCACGATTCGGTACGCGCCTTCGAATTTTCGGATCGGGACCCGATTGCAACAGGGCAGCCGATCGAATTTGCCGGCGAGATCACCGCGTTGTGGCCGGAACCTGGGGGCGCGACTGCAATGGCGGTGTCACGCAACCCGGAAACAGGACAATATGAGGCGTTTCGCCTGCAAATTGCTTGCAGTCAGTAGCCTGTTGCTGGCGCTGACTAGCCTTGCGGAAACACGCCCGCAGTATGGCGGCACCTTGCGCATTGCGATGCAGATAGCCCCTGTGTCGCTGGATCCTGTTCAACTCAATCAGTTCGAGACAGTCGCCGCGCGCAATCTCACGCGGTTAGTTTTCGACACATTGGTTACACTCGACGATTCCGGTCGCATCCGGCCGGGACTGGCCACTTCGTGGCAGGCAGATGCCGGTAATCAACGGTGGCAATTGTGGATTCGTCCCGCTCTGCGGTGGCAGGATGGTTCGGCGGTAACTGCCGACTCGCTGGCGGCTTCTTTGCGATCAGCCAATCCCTCCTGGAACGTGTCCGCCCATTCCGACGCCCTAATAATCGAATCAGCTGTACCGCTTACGACTTTGCTGCCGGACTTGGCGCTGCCGCGCAATGCCGTCGGGAAGCGCACGCCTGAGGGACCACCGCTTGGTACAGGACCGTTCAAAATATCCGACTGGCAGCCGGGACGAAGGTTGACCTTGTCGGCTACGGAAGATTACTGGGCAGGTCGCGCTTTCCTGGACGCGGTGGTCATCGACCTGGGCAAATCTCCACGGGAACAGGCACTCGGACTGGAACTCAGCAAGTACGATGTAGTCGAGATCGTACCGGAACAAGTACGTCATGCCATTGCCGACGATCGCCGGATTGCGGTATCGGCTCCCATGCAACTCAGTGCGCTCGTCTTCTCCAAAGATCCCCAGTCGCCGGAAGAAGCGCGGTTGCGCACGGCGCTGTCTCTGGCTATCGATCGAAACGCCATCCGGAACGTGCTGCTGCAAGGGCAAGGGGAGATCTGCGGCGCCCTATTACCCAATTGGCTTTCGGGGTACGCGTTTGTGTTTCCGGCTGAACTTGACTTGCGACGCGCACAGGAAATACGCGGCGACGTGGCACGGGGGAACATGGGCACGCTTGCATACGACGCATCGGACCCGGTCTCTCGATTCATAGCTGAGAGGATTGTCCTGAATGCGCGTGATGCCGGAATTACCCTGCAGGCGACGAACTCTACTTCCGCTGACCTGAGGCTCATCACCGTTTCCCTGGCGAGTCTGAACCCGCAACTCGCGCTGGCACGGATGGCCGCTGAGTTACAGTTGCCCCAACCCCGATTGCATGACTCCTCGGAGGAAGAACTCTTTCGGGCAGAGGACGCCATCTTGCAGAGCCAGCGTGTCATTCCACTTCTCCAGCTTCCGGCCGCATTTGCACTTAGCCAAACCGTGCGAGGTTTTCCTGTAGCGCGGGATGGCGCGTGGGATGTACCGAATGTCTCATTGGAGAGAAGGTAAAGCGTGAGCTTCCGGCGCAAGCTCGTGATGCTGTTCGCCGCCGCGGTCGTTCTCTCAGTGCTGTCGATGTCGTCGGTCTTCTCCGTGATTGCGAGGCGCCTGTTTGAACATACGAGCGAACAGCGAACGAATGCTTTAGTTGCGCAGTTTCACAAGGAATTCAGTGCTCGCGAACAGGAAGTGGCGCGGCATGTGGAGTGGATCGCGCACAGTGAACCTGCCAACCGCATGGCAGTGCTTGCGGCGCAGGGTTCAGCGGACTACGCACGCTTTCTCAATGAGGCGAAGTCGATGGCAGTAGCCCAGCAACTCGACTTCCTTGAAGTGGTTGATGGTAACGGAACCATAATTTCATCGGCGCAGGCGCCGGCAAAGTTCGGCTACAAAGACGCTTCCATTCCCAATCTTTCACAAGCGGCGGAGGAGTCCGGATTGCTGAAGTCGGAGGAACTTTCAGAAGGTCCCATCCTCGGCATCTTCGCCGTACGACGCGTGCCGTTGAGTGACGCTTCGATCTATGTGGTCGGCGGACGCAAGCTTGATGAAGAATTTCTCGCCACTCTCGATATGCCTGCAGGCATGCGCACCCTGCTCTACTACACCGCCGCCGGAGGCTTCTCGGGCCACAATCTAATCGCATCCTCGGGCGCTGTTACGCAGCCCGACAAACTTGCCGACGTGATTCAACGTGTACTGCGAAGTGATGTTGAAACCACCACCATTGTGCACTGGTCGTCCAACGCCGCGGATGATGAGAGTGTTCAGGCAATGCCACTCAAAGGCGTTGGCGGACAGGTAATGGGCGTGCTGCTGGTAGCCGATTCGCGTCGCGAGTATGTGGAGCTCCGCCAACGGATTCTTTCCGTGACGCTACTGGTCGCAGGCGGAGGGATCCTGCTGGGAATTTTGCTTAGTAGCTGGACCGCGGCGCGCGTCACGCGACCTGTCGAGCAATTGGCCGCGGCAGCCAGAGAAGTGGGGAGGGGGAATTTGGCAACACAGGTTCAGGTTAGGTCGGCCGATGAATTGGGAGAGCTGGCCGACGCCTTCAACCGCATGACGCGCGAACTTCTGGAGCAAAAAGAGAGGCTGATTCAGACGGAGCGTGTGGCTGCATGGCGGGAGCTGGCCCGGCGACTCGCGCATGAGCTCAAGAATCCGCTCTTTCCGTTGCAATTGACCGTAGAGAACCTGATGCGTGCACGCCAGCACAGTCCGGAGATGTTCGAAGAAATTTTTCGCGAGAGCGCGTCCACCCTGCTCACCGAAATATCCAACCTTAAAGCCATCATTTCGCGCTTCAGCGAATTCTCCAAAATGCCGCAACCCCGATTTCAGGCCGTGCAGGTTACCGACATTATTCAGAATGTTCTTCGGTTGTACCAGGCACAGCTTCAGAATAGCGAGGGGCCGGCAATCGAGTGCCATTTGCAACTGCAAGATAATATGGGGCATATTGGAGTGGATCCCGACTTACTGCACCGAGCACTCTCAAATGTAATTTTGAATGCCATCGACGCCATGCCGGAAGGCGGTACACTAACCGTTCATAGCCGCATAAATGCGGACCGCGCTGTCATTGAAGTTAGTGATACCGGAAACGGAATTGCTGAGGAAGAGTGCCAGCGTTTGTTCACACCCTATTACACAAGCAAGCAACACGGCACGGGGCTAGGGCTTGCGATTGTGCAGTCGATTATCAGCGATCACGGGGGGAAGATCAGCGTGCGGAGCCAGCCCGGCCAGGGCACGACGTTTCGTATTGAGCTGCCGGAAAATCGCGAGAAAATTGCAAGTTCAGCGGCCCAGCAATCGGGCGCAACGAGCTGATCCAGGCACAACTCTTCCGCGGCTAGTGAAGGTCAACCATTCATCGCTCTAGTCGCTTCGCATGCCGATCTCAACGACACCGGACGCACTCGGGCCGGGGCAACATGAGCTTTGAGGGAGCGCCACTGCCAGACAAAGCACATCTTCTAATCGTCGATGATGAAGCCAATACGCTGGCTTCCCTTTCACGCGCATTCCGCCTTGCTGGACACGACGCGACCGTTTGCGACAATGCCGCGAAGGCACTCGAATTGGCCAAAGGCCGTAACTTCGACTTGATCCTTTCCGACGTCGTCATGCCCAACAAGGACGGGCTGTCGTTTTTAGAGGACTTGAAGTCTCAGGGTATCGCGACCCCGGTCGTCATGATGTCGGGCCAGGCGCACATCGAGATGGCGGTGCGGGCGACCCGTCTCGGCGCCCTGGATTTCCTGGAAAAGCCCGTCTCCACCGACAAACTGTTGCTCACGATCGAGAATGCGCTACGCCTGCAGAGACTCGAAACCGAAAACCGGCAACTGCGCCAGCGCGTTGGTAAGCACGAGATCGTGTGGAAGGGCGACACCATGCGCAAGCTGATGGCCCAGGTGGAGCGAGTGGCCGCAAGCGAGACTCGGGTGTGCATTCTGGGGGAAACCGGCACAGGAAAAGAGTTGGTTGCGCGTGCCCTGCATGAGCGCAGTCCGCGCGCTTCCCGGCCTTTCATTGCCGTTAACTGCGCGGCAGTGCCATCGGAACTGATCGAATCGGAATTGTTCGGGCACGAAAAAGGCTCCTTCACCGGCGCGGCCGGACGGCACGTTGGAAAATGCGAACAGGCGGACGGGGGAACCATCTTCCTGGATGAGATCGGCGACATGCCGCCCGCAATGCAGGCGAAACTACTGCGCGTGCTCGAGGAAGGTGAAGTAGAACGGATTGGCGGCGACAAACGAGTTGCGGTAGACGTGCGCGTCATCGTTGCCACTCACCGCGATCTCGAATCCCAGGTTCGCGAAGGCAAGTTCCGGCAGGACCTGTTCCATCGCATCTACGTGTTTCCGCTCACGATTCCCCCATTGCGGGAGCGACGTGACGATATTCCTACGCTCGTGGAATATTTCGCGAAACAAGTCAGCTCCCAAAACGGGTGGAAGCCTACTCTGTTCACGCCCGACGCCATTGAAGCGCTTCAGGCATATTCCTGGCCGGGGAACGTTCGGGAATTGCGCAATGCAGTAGAGAGACTCATGCTGCTCGCAACCGAAGGTACTGTCGACCTCGCAACCATCGAAATGGCGCTGCCACGATCATCTTTAGCCGCATCGAATGCAGACGTGACTGACTCGGGGTCACTAGCGCAGCGTGTGCAGGGCTTTGAGCGCGAAGTAATACTCGCAGAACTAAAACGCAATCACTACCATGTCACCAATGCAGCCAAGGCCCTGGGACTCGAGCGCAGCCACCTATACAAGAAAGCTGAGCAACTCGGAATCGATCTGCGGTCCGCACGCAGAGAACAAGAATCCGACAAGTCGCGCGACTGACGACTGCTTTATCCGGAGTGCATTTGCATCCCGCCCCCTGGGAGATATCCCGGCTTCCACGCTCTGCCTCGTGACAATCATGCGCTTGCTGCTCTGTACTCCTGTCTTTGCGACCATTCCGCCTTCTGCTCCGAAGTATGCCGTGCGCATGCAGCAAGCATGGATTCGTATGAACGATGGCGTCCGTCTGTCCGCGACTCTGTATATGCCCGATGGCGCGGCGCCGGGCGAAAAGTTTCCTGCCATCCTCGAGTACCTGCCGTATCGCAAGGACGATGCAATGGCGAAGCGCGACTACAGCATTCACTCATATTTCGCGCATCGTGGTTACGTTAATGCGCGGGTCGACATTCGCGGCACAGGCACGAGTGAAGGCGTACCACCCGACCGTGAATACTCGCAGCAAGAGCAAATGGACGGTGAGCAAGTCATCGCATGGCTTGCGCGCCAGCAATGGTCGAACGGCAACGTCGGGATGATGGGCATTTCCTGGAGCGGCTTCAACTCGATCCAGATGGCAATGCGCCAACCTCCTGCGCTAAAGACGATCCTCGCCATCGATGCCACGGAAGAGTTGTTCCATGACGACATTCACTACATCGACGGCATGATGCACCTCGATGAATTCGAACTCGACATGGACCTGGCGCCGGGCATTACCGGAGCGCCGACTTATACCCTGGACGAAAAAGTGCTTGGACCACGGTTCGAGTCAGCGCCATGGTCGCTCCTCTACCTGAAGCATCAACGCGACGGCGGATTCTGGCGCTCTCCCGTGCGTCCACTGGCAGACGTGAAAGTGCCCTGTTTTCTGATTGGGGGATTGCTCGACGGTTATCGTGACAGCATTCCGCGTATGCTCGAGCAGGTAAAGGCGCCGGTGAAGGCGATTGTCGGCCCGTGGAACCACACTTTTCCGCATGACGCCGTGCCGGGGCCGCAAATCGAGTGGCGCGAAGACGCCGTCCGCTGGTTCGACTATTGGTTGAAGGGCAATGACACGGGCGTGCTGAACGATCCCAAGCTCATTATCTACATGCGCGGGTGGTACCCGCCAGATCCCAACCTCGTGACTGTTCCGGGCGAGTGGCGTGTGGAAAATTCCTGGCCACCAACGGACGCGAAATCTTCAACATTTTTCTTTCAACCGGATCACGCCCTCGCGACGCAGGCCGCGGCCTCCGACGTAAACCATCAACTCAAATACGTTCCTTCCATCGGAGCAGAAGCTGGCTTTTGGTGGGGCGAGTTACTCACCGACCAGCGCCCGGTCGACGCATTCAGCCTGGTCTACGATTCGACGCCGCTCGAACAGGAACTGGGGATTCTCGGTCGACCGCACGCGATCTTACAGGCTTCCTCGACGGCGCCACTTGCCGATTGGTTTGCGCGTTTGTCCGATGTTGCGCCCGACGGCACGGTCACGCTGGTTACGGGCGCCGGATTAAACTCAGCTCAACGCGAGTCCCTGAGCGATCCCCAAGACGTTGAGGCAGGCAAGACGTACCCTCTCGATGTTGAAATGCACCTGACGTCGTGGGTTTTCCCTAAAGGCCATCGCATCCGGGTCGCAATCTCAAATGCGCTCTGGCCAATGATTTGGCCAGCGCCGAAGGCGATGACCACTTCCCTCTATCTAGGCGGCAACGCAGGTTCACGCCTGCTTCTGCCAGTGGTTCCCGCGCATACCGGTCGAGCGCCTGAATTCCCTCCGCTCGAGCCCACAGATCAGCGCAATGACATTCACGTCTCCGGCGGGAATTGGCCAGGAGCATGGAGATTGGAGCGCGACCAACTGCACCAGAAAAGCAAAATTTACAGGGATGGAAAATCGGAAACCGAGTATCCATGGGGAAAAGAGACGGATATCGAGCACTTGACCTACGAGGCCGACGATGCAAATCCGGCGGCCAGCAGCGTTCTGGGGGAGGCCGAAACCGTGCTGGCGCTCCCCGGCCGGGTGCTGACCTGGCGTGGTCACCTCTCAGTCAGCAGTAACGAGCGAGACTTCTTTTACAAGTACACGCGCGAGTTGTTAAGAGACAACAAAGTCCTGAAACAGAAGACCTGGCAGGAGACGATACCGCGCGATCATCAATAATCCGACTAGTCGGCCGCCGCGGCCGTCGTTCCCAGGCCCCTCTTGAGATCCGCCGCCAGTAACTGGTGAAACAGTTGCTCTCCCGCTTCGCGCCGTGCCGAAAGCCGCCCCGCTCCATAGGCACGAGATTTCAACCCGCGCTGCACATCCTCGCAGATGCCGAGGTCCTCGTCTTGCACGCGATCGCCCACGGCGATCGACTGTGAGTTATATTCCCGCGCGGCTTCGCTTATGTCGCCAAAAAAGAAATCGAAAATCACCGTGCAATGGTCGACGTCCAGCGGGATCACCAAATTCGTATCCATGTAGCCGGCGTAGCAGTTGATCATGAGATTGGGATATTGCCAGAAGTACCAGGCACGATCGCCTTTGCGAGTCGCGCCGGTGGCCGCATCTTCATCGGAGGCGACCATCGGGCTCGACTGCAGGCAATAGCGATCTTCGTTTTCGATGGTGTACTTCTTGTAGTCGAGCACGCTATTCAGGCCCTTGTGCAAGTGAGGGACGTGATAGCCGCCGTCCAGGTAGTTATCGACAAAGACCTTCCAGTTGCAATGGATGTTGTATACGCGGCGGTCAAAGTAGTGTAGCTTGCTGATGCCCAGGGGACTCACTCGATTGACGAGTCCTCCCAGAAAATCCTTCAGCGCCGCGGCATGTGGGTCGAGATTAACGAATACGAAATTCTCCCAGGCTTCGACGCGCACCGGGACCAGACCATTTTGCTGGCGGTCGAAATTCTTCACCCCCTCGAACTCCGGCATGCCCTTGAGAGAGCCGTCTAAACCGTAATTCCAGCCGTGATACGGACAATGCAGGATCTGTGCGGTTCCGCACGGTTCCGTAACCACCGCCGCGGCATGATGTCGACACACGTTGAAAAACGCCCGCAACACGCCGTCACTCCCACGCACCGCGACAATGGGTTCAGCGGCCACGGTCGCACGCAGGAATTGCCCAGGGTTCTTCAACTGCTCCACGCGACCGATCATCTGCCAGGTCCTGCTGAATACGGTCTGGCGCTCCAGTTCGGCGATCCGGCAATCCACATACCAGGGAGCTGGGATGGTTGAAGCTTCCGTTAGAGGCGCGTGTTCGTCGTAGAGGGCGAGGATTTGGTCGAGAGGCTTTTGTGTCATGAGATTTTCTTTGCTACCCAGCTTTGTTTTGCCGTCCTATGCACCGATGGCACGCCGCAGAATATCGAGAAACTGGTTAATCCGCGCTTCCTTCTTCTCCAGGCTCTCCCCTTGCCTGCGGAAAAGGCCGGGATCCAGTTCTTCCGTCAGCAGCGCGTCCTGAAAGCGTTCCATGGTCCAGTCAAGAATGGAGACGATCATCTCCAAGTCCAGATCTTTTCTCAGTTCGTTGCGCTGCATACCGAAGCGGACAAAGGCGACGGTCCCGTAAGGATCTTCCGCCATGAAGAAACGATTGATCTCCCGCTTGAGAGCCATGTCCGTGCCATAGTTCCCGAGCAAGGAAACCCGGTAAGGTATCCAATCTTCGTGCACCAGGTGCTCGGTTTGAGCTAGCCAGTAGCGGAGGACCTCGAAGAATCCACCCTCGCGAATCTGGGCGGGAGCATCCAGATAGGCGGGGAAGGAGCGAACTGCCTTCTTGTAGACCTCAAAAAACAGCCCATCCTTGCTGCCGAAGTGCTGAAAGATCGAACCCTTGGCGATGCCGAGTTCGGTCGCGATATCGCCGACCCGTGCGGAGTGATAACCCTGTTCGGCAAAATGCCGCATTGCAGCGTCCACGATGCGCGTCCGCTTCGCCTCGGAGCGAGGACGCGGTGGTGAATGCCGCCGGTAACGTGGTGGAGTTGCCAGGCTGGCGCCGATTCCGCTCATTGCAATGACCTCAAGTCACGGAACAATACCTAAATTTTCCCTTCAATTCAATTCATTTTTTTGGGACTCTGCGCTAATGTAAGTTGCCGCTGGTTAGATTGAGTGACCGTAAGTCATCGGCTTGCAAAGATCTTGTCCAACCACAATCGACCATACGACGCGATCATCGTAGGCGCAGGGCATAACGGCCTGACCGCCGCCGCCTATCTCGCCCGGGCCGGTATGTCGGTGCTCGTACTGGAGCGGCGCGAGATGGTAGGAGGCTGCTGCGTCACCGAAGAGATCGCGCCCGGTTGCCGCGTCTCAACGACCTCGTACATCGCCAGCATGCTGCGCCCTGAAATCATCACCGATCTCAAGCTCGCTGAGCACGGTTTGCGCATGGTGCCGTGCGATCCCGCCATTCAAGTAGCTTTCCCCGATGGGCAAGTTGTGCCCTGGTGGGCGGATCGCGATCGCGCGGTCGCGGAGTTCCGAAAATTCTCAGTGAAAGATGCGGAGACGTTTACGCGTGTTGACAACCAGTTGAAAAAGCTGGCGCGTTATTTGCAACCGTTTTTTCTAGAGCCGCCACCGCAAGTAGATACCGGCAGCATGCAAGGCTGGTCAGACCTGTTTCGTGTGGGCAAGAGATTTCGTTCCATTTCGAACCTGGAGATCGCCCAACTGATTTCGTTCCTGACCGGCAGCCTGGGGGAGTTTCTCGATCGCCATTACGAATCCGACAAAATCAAAACCATGTTCCTGGCTAACAACGTGTACGGGAAGCATGGCGGTCCTTACCAGCCGGGCACCGCAATTGGGCTTCTGTTCCACTTGCTCAGCGGCGGTGAGCACGAGCTGCAAGGATTCTACGGACACGTCATGGGCGGTATGGGCGCGATTACCCAGGCATTGGCGGCTGCCGGACGCAAATTGGGTGTCGAAATCCGCACGTCATCGCCTGTGGCTGCGATCGATTCCCGTCACGGCGTCGTGCGCGGCGTGGTGCTCGAAGATGGCACAGAAATTCCCGCCAGGCTTGTGCTCTCGAATGCCGATCCCAAGCGCAGCTTCCTGAAAATGGTGGATTCACGCGAATTACCATCCGATTTTGTTGACGCGGTGCGGGGAATCAAGATGGACGGGCCTTGCGCAAAGGTGAATATGGTTCTGGCTGAAGAGCCTCGCTTCACCGGCACATCCACGAGCGCGACACCGCTGGAACGGACCTTCTACACCCTGGTACCGTCTCTCGAGTTTGCCGAGCGCTGCTACGATGTCAGCAAATTCGGCGAAATTCCCGAAGAGCTATGGGTTGACTGCGTCGTATCTTCGAATGCGGATGATTCCCTTGCTCCTGCCGGGAAGCACATCCTCACCTGCTTTGTGCAGTATGTTCCCTACCACCTGCGCCAAGGGAACTGGGACGACAAACGCGAGTTGTTAGGGGATCGCGTCGTGAAAAAGATTGGCGAGTATGCTCCCAATGTTCCTGGAGCCATCATCGCGCGTCAGGTCCTTACACCACTTGACCTGGAACGAACGTACGGACTGACGGAAGGCAACATTTTTCACGGTGACTTGCGGTTGGAACAGCTGTTCTTCATGAGACCGGTTGCGGGATGGTCGCAATACCGGACGCCCATCGCCGGACTCTACCTCTGCGGTGCAGGCGCGCATCCGGGAGGAGGGGTGACGGGGGCCCCGGGGCATAACTGCGCGCACCAAATCTTGCGGGACAGCAAGCGCCGGCGCATGAAGGGAGCGGCGGCATGAACAATGGCAGCTCTCATAAGAAAACCGCTGACATCCTGATTGTGGGCGCAGGAGTCATGGGGTCATCTATCGCTTTCCATCTTGCGCAACGGGGTACCCGCAATGTGACCGTCGTCGAGAAGGATCATGTTGGTCGCGGCGGCAGTGGCCGATCATCCGCGCTCATTCGAATGCATTACAGCTATGCGCCAGAGGTGCAGCTAGCGCTCATCAGCTTGCGGATTTTTCAAAACTGGAAAGAAATCGTTGGCGAGCCTGGCGATTTCCGCAGAACGGGCTTCGTGCGCATCGTGCATCCCAACGAATCCGAGCGGCTTAAGCTCAACGTCGAAATGCAACGGTCGTTAGGCGTCACAGTTGAACTGCTGGATCGCCGGCACTTGGCAGAACTCGAGCCCGACTGGGTCGTTGACGACGTCGAACTCGCGGCCTATGAGCCTGATTCTGGTTATGGCGATGGCGCCGGAGCGGCCAACGACTTCCTCTCGCGCGCGCGGGAGCTTGGCGTGAATTACCTGCCGAGAACCCGGGTCACTTCATTTGTTAGGCAGAGCGGGAAAATTCGTGCCGTAGACACGGACTCCGGCTCGATCGACGCTCCGATCGTGGTGGTCGCAACCGGCCCATGGACGCGGGAACTCTTCCGGCAGCTCGGTTTTGATCTTCCTATCGAGCCAGAGTTTCACCAGGTTGCCATGTTGAAGAACCCGCCAGGCATGCAGGGCGGCGGTTGCGCCTGCATCGACTCTGTAACTGCGACCTACTTCCGCTCTGACGGGCCCGACAAATTCCTGGCGGGCGATTTCTACGGTCAGCGAGGTGTCGATCCTGATAATTTTCCCCAACGAGCCCGTGACGAGTGCTTAGAAGAAATTATCGGGCGCGCCTGCCGTCGCGTACCGAAACTGGAGAATGCCGAAATTCTGCGCGGCGTGACTGGCATGTATGACATGACGCCCGACTGTCGCCCCCTGTTGGGAGAGGTCCCTGGGGTGTCCGGTTTGTACCTGTGCGCAGGTTTTTCCGGAATGGGCTTCAAAATTTCTCCGGCTATTGGTCTGGTTATGTCCGAACTGCTGCTGGATGGGCGAGCGCAGGCCGTCGATATAACTTCATTTCGCCCGGGACGATTTGCGGAAGGGCAACCGATCAAAGCCGAATACGAATACGTGGACGACTAATCTTCGTGAGGAGCAAACATGCCGAAAAAAGGGATTCTTGAACGCCTGAAAGAAGGTCCTGTCCTGGGAGATGGCGGATACCTTCTCGAATTGGAAAAGCGCGGATGGGTGCGCGCGGGTCCGTTCACACCAGAAGTAGCCCTTATCTATCCTGACGCGTTACGTGAACTGCACATCGAATTCCGACAAGCAGGCGCGGAGGTACTTCAGGCCCTGACGTTTTATGCCAGCCGCGACAAGCTCGCCACGGTGGGACTCGAGGACAGTCTCGCCGACTTGAACCGTGCGGCAGTACGGATCGCCCGCGAAGTGGCTGGCGACCGCTGCCTGGTGGCAGGAAATATCAGTCTCACCTGGATGTATGAGCCGAATAGTCCCGCCGCTGCGGACCGCGTCCGCAAAACTTTCGATGAGCAATTGGAAGTGCAGGTCGAAGAAGGCGTGGACTTCATCGTCGGCGAAACATTTTCCTGGCTGGGTGAGGCGCTTATCGCAGTAGAGCGTGGGAAGGCTACTGGGCTTCCCACCATGGTTACAATCTGCTTCGAAAACACGGACGAGACCGCCGACGGCAGGAGCGCCGAATACGCGGCAAAAGCCCTTATGGATGCGGGAGCAGATATCGTTGGCATGAACTGCCTGCGCTCACCCGAGCACATGCTGCCATCAATGGAGCGCATGCGTAAGGCCGTATCGGGTTATCTGGCGTGTCAGCCGGTTGGGTACCGCACTCCGAAAGACAAGCCAGACTTTACCAGCCTGCCTGAGTTCCCGCTCGGACTTGATCCGTTGCAACTCACGCGCAAAGACATGGCGGATTATGCCCAACACGCCCGGGACATCGGCATCAACTACATCGGCGCATGTTGCGGGGCGGTTGCCATGCACATCCGTGAGATGGCGCGGGTGCTGGGCAAACTTCCGGAAGATAACCGGGTCTGGAAGAAAGGCGGCGAAAAACCCATGTCCGCTTACGAGTACTACGGGCACGACAAGGGAGTGGCGACGACGAAATAGCCTAAGAACTGCCGATCAGGATGCCCGTGACGAACACCAGAACCCCGCCCAGCACCACCTGAAAGCTGGCGGACAAGATCGGTGTGTCCATGTAGCGATGACGCACGTAGCTGATGGCCGCCAACTCCACGGCAACCACTGCGATGGCGACGGCCATGGCAATGCGGAAATTGGAGATCAAAAAGGGCAGCGTGTGACCGATGCCGCCCGCCGCCGTCATTAATCCGGTTACCGAGCCTCGCAGAATGGGCTTGCCGCGCCCGGTGAGGGAGCCATCATCGGACAGAGCTTCGGCGAATGCCATGGAGATACCCGCGCCGATTGACGCAGCCAGTCCAACCAGAAACGCGTCCCAGCTGTTCTTCGTCGCGAACGCTGCGGCGAACACCGGCGCCAGCGTGGAAACTGAGCCGTCCATCAGGCCGGCGAGCCCGGGTTGCACGATCTGGAGCACAAATAACCGGCGTTGCGCGTCTTCTTCTTTCTGTTGCACCACGGGCGTGATGGTCTGTTGCAATGCCTCAGCGGTCGCGTAGTGCCGGCGTTCCACCTCAGCAAGGTCGCCCAGCAGCTTGCGGATTGCGGCGTCATGCACGTGTTGTATGGATTTCTCGTAGAATCGCCGGGTCTCCAGTTCCATGATCTCGACCTGCTTCCGCACCTCATTGATCGGCAAAGGTCGGGTCAACCAAACCGGGCGGCGTTGTACGAAACCTTTTACGTCATGACGGCGAATCAGCGGAATGTGGTCGCCGAAGCGCTGCCTGTACATCTCAATCAGAGTGGCGCGGTGTTGCGACTCTTCCTCCCGCATCTCGTCGAAAATGCGGGCCGTATCGGGATAATCCTGGCGTAAACCGTCAGCGAAGTCGGCGTAAATGCGGCCGTCTTCTTCTTCCAGGGAAACAGCTAACGCGAGGATCTCGCGCTCGGTAAGGTCGCGGAAGTTTTTAGCCATTCAGTGGCTCCTTGAAGGCGGTGATCCATGAAACTGCTTATGGTACCAGCCGCTTAAATCGCATGCTGAAGGAAGCGCAGCAATTCTGTCCTGTCCCCAGCGTTCTTATGATTCACCTATGATTGCCGCTGAATTGCCAAGAAAATTTGAAGTATTTGGCGAATTCTGGAATCTCATGCTTTGGAGCTCTTCATGAAAATCGCAAACGACGTGACCGAATTGATCGGAAAAACCCCTCTGGTCTGGCTGAACAAGGTAACGGCCGGCTGCGAGGGCAACATCGCCGCCAAGCTGGAAAGTTTCAATCCGTGCAACAGCGTGAAGGACCGGATTGGGGTGAGCATGATCAACGAAGCCGAGCGCAGCGGCAAAATTACGCCAGGCAGAACGGTACTGATTGAGCCGACCAGCGGAAATACAGGAATTGGGTTGGCATTCGTTGCGGCTGTTAAAGGTTACAAGCTCATCCTCATCATGCCTGACACGATGAGCCTCGAGCGTCGTGTGCTTCTGCGCGCCCTGGGCGCGGAGATTGTCTTGACTCCGGGTCCAAAGGGAATGAAGGCTGCCATTGCCAAAGCCGAAGAGATCCTATCGGAGACTCCCGAAGGTTTTATACTCCAGCAATTCTCGAACCCCGCGAATCCCAAGATTCACTTCGAGACCACCGGCCCGGAGATCTGGAATGACACCGACGGACAGGTTGCGATCCTGGTGTCCGGCGTCGGAACAGGCGGAACCCTGACCGGAGTGGCCGAATATATCAAGCCGAAGAAACCTGACTTTCGGGTCGTCGCAGTTGAACCGCAAGACAGCGCGGTGCTGTCGGGCGGCAAGCCGAGCCCGCATAAAATTCAGGGCATTGGAGCAGGCTTTGTGCCGCAGATTCTGCGCACCGACTTGATTGACGAAGTGCTCACCGTTACTAACGACGAATCCATCGAAATGGCGCGACGGCTGGCCAGGGAAGAAGGCCTGCTGGTCGGAATTTCAGCCGGCGCGGCAGTGCAAGCGGCAATCAGAGTTGGTGCGCGGGCGGAAAATGCCGGCAAGCTGATTGTGGTAGTGCTTCCGGATTTCGGTGAGCGCTACCTCAGCAGTATTTTGTTCGATTCCTTGCGACAGCAAGCCTTGGGAATGGAAACCGTGCAGGTATGAGGAGATAACAGCGACAACCCCCGGGTGAACACGATCATCGTACTTGCGGCGGAGAATGGCGCAAGCCTGAGAACGAGACCATCCCAGCCGACTAAAAATAATCCCCCACCGGGGCGGGAGGTTCTCCATGATTCGATTCTTTTGCGACACCTGTTCGGCAGAAAAACCAGTCAACGCGATTTGGCTGCTGGGCCTGGCGGCGGAAGCGGTGGGCGTCAGGGCCGCGCGCCGTGAAATTACGATCATGCCCAGGTGGGAGCGGGAACGGGCAGTGCACCCCCTGGCCGTTCACTTCTGCTCGGAAGCATGCAAGGAGAGATACATCACCGCTTTATTCGGCGATACCCCTGAAGTGGAGGACGAAACCACGGTGGTCACGAGCAGGACCAAGCGTGTACCAACTGCCTCGCGCCGCAAGACCCTACTTCGAAAAACGCGTCGCCGGAAGCGGGCGGCCTGAAATGTCGGCCCGATGAGCTGATGCGGCTCCGGGCTGGGTTTCGACGGACATAATCATTTGCTTTCATTAGGTTAACGGCCGCAGTCTGCACGTGCAAAACCCCCTGCAATCCTGGCCTCGATTGCTATACTACTGTGGTTCTCCGCCGCCCTCTGGGATGGGCAGCGTCAAACTCTGCACCTGATTGTATGTCTCCTGCTTTCACTATCGGCATCGAGGAAGAGTACCAGACAGTCGATCCCATCACCCGCGACTTGCGTTCGCATATCCATGCCGAAATCATTGAAAAGGGCAAGATGCGCCTGCAAGAGCGCGTGAAGGCTGAAATGCACCAGTCCGTGGTTGAAGTCGGGACCTCGGTATGCAAAGGAATCAAGGAAGCAAAAGAAGAAGTCAAGAAGCTGCGACGCGACATGATTGCCTTGGCGAAGGAGAACGGGTTGCGACTTGCCTCGGCCGCCACGCATCCTTTTGCTGATTGGCGCGTGCAGGAGATCTATCCCGACGAGCGCTACAAAAATATTGTTGAAGACATGCAATTGGTCGCGCGCGCTAATCTAATTTTCGGGCTACACGTGCATGTAGGGGTGGAAGACCGCGAGACCGCCATCCATTTAATGAATCACGCCCGGTATTTTGTGCCCCACATTCTGGCTCTGTCCACGAATTCTCCATTTTGGCTCGGCATGGATACGGGCCTGAAATCATATCGATGCAAGGTGTTTGACAAGTTCCCACGCACCAACATTCCAGATTATTTTCCCAGTTGGGGCGAGTACGAAAACTTCATCAAGCTGTTGATCAAAACCAACTGCATCGACAACGCGAAGAAGATCTGGTGGGATATTCGCCCGCACCCATTTTTTAACACGCTGGAATTCCGCGTCTGCGACATCCCGATGCGCCTGGACGAAACCATGGCTTTGGCGGCGCTCATCCAGGCGACCGTCGTCAAGCTGCACAAGCTGTATACAGCCAACCAGGGATTTCGCCTGTACCGCCGCGCGCTCATTATGGAAAATAAGTGGCGCGCCTCGAGATATGGGCTGAATGGAAAGCTGATCGATTTCGGCAAGCAAAAAGAAGTTCCGGCGCGGGACCTCGTGCGCGAATACCTGGAATTCGTGGACGATGTTGTCGACGAACTGGATTGCCGGGAAGAAATCAACTTCATTCATGAGATCCTGGAGATGGGCGCAGGAGCTGACCGGCAACTCCGTGTATTTCGCGAAACCGGCGATCTAAAGAAGGTTGTGGACTACATTATCGAGCAGACCGAACTGGGCCTCACCGAGACTCCTACAGCGGTCAGCGCGCAAAAAGTAGGTTAATGAAAACGGATATCTGTAATCGCCAACTGGATACTATCCCCTTTGATCCTGAACTTTCTCCCGGCGCGCACAACGCCGTGAACGTCTGCCTGCGCGTTCAGGCCACTGAAAAAGTTTGCGTGATCACCGACGAGGCATCGCTCGAGATAGCAGCAGCTCTGGTCCACGAACTGGAGCGGATGGCATCTCCCTATCACGCCTGGGTGCTCGAAGAACTGGCGACCAGGCCCTTGCAAAATCTGCCGCGAGCGATTCTCGATGATCTCGAGACCAGTCACGTGAGCATCTTCGCGGTGCAGGCGCAGAGAAACGAACTGCAGTCGCGGATGCAAATGACGGACGTGGTAAATCGTCGCAAGATCCGTCACGCCCACATGGTCAATATCAACCGGCAGATCATGCTCGAAGGTATGCGCGCGGACTACTCCAAGGTGGACCGGATCAGCACAAAGGTGATCGAGATCGCCCGGGCGGCGAAGCAGATTCGCGCTACTACCGACGCGGGCACCGATCTGATTGCCGACTTGAATCCGAATTACCGCTGGCTCAAGACAAGCGGCATCATCAGCCCGGATAAGTGGGGCAACCTGCCCGGTGGCGAGGTGTTTACCACGCCCGGAGAGGTGAACGGGACCTTCGTTATAGACGGTGTAGTCGGAGACTATCTATGTGCGAAGTTCGGCAGCCTGCGCGATAATCCGCTGACCATCCACGTCAAAGGCAACCGCCTTACTGAAGCGCACTCGGCCAATCGCGAACTCGAAGAGGATTTCTGGCGCTATACCCACACAGATGAAAACAGCGACCTGGTCGGCGAGTTCGCGATCGGCACCAATATCGAGCTGAAGGACGTGATCGGCCAGATCTTGCAGGATGAGAAATACCCGGGCGTGCACATCGCGTTCGGTAATCCTTACGGCGCGCATACCGGCGCCGACTGGTATTCGTCGACGCATATCGACGTGGTTGGCCGGAAGTTCAACATCTGGGCAGACGGCCAGCAGATCATGAGCCAGGGAAAGTTTTTACTGGAGCCGTGACCAGATAGTCGCCGTTACCTGCCGCTCGTCTCTGGTTCATGCTTGGTAGCCGTTGCACGGTGTTGTTCCTTGTGTTCCTAGTTTGCTGCGAGAAATACTGCGGTAACCGTCAGCCATGGTCCCCACGCTTCGCAAGCAATTCAACGAGAATTACCGGCCTGAAATGTACCAGGGCTTGCTTCGTGCTATGGAGCGAGCCTGTGGAATGCCGATCAAATTCCGTCTATCCGAGACTCCCTGTTTCTTTCCCAAGTCGCTGCTCGATCGAATGTCGAGAAACGGAGCGGAACTGATTCATCAACTCGTGGATAGTCGCGATTATCACGCGCGCTCCGAAGAGTCGATCCCGCCGCAATTCAAGGTGCCTCGCGAGTCTGCGCATCCCATGTTCATCCAGGTTGATTTTGGGCTGGTGCGGGCAACTGAGGGGCAAATAAAGCCGAAGCTGGTCGAATTGCAAGCCTTCCCTTCTCTCTACGCTTACCAGGCCCTGTTGGCGCAGACGTACATCGATGAATTTAAGCTGAATTACGGTCTGAATTACTTGTTGGGGGGGCTTGACCAGAACTCATATCAGGATCTATTGCGGCGCGCCATTCTCGGCGATCACGATCCTGAAAACGTTATTCTCATGGAAATAGATCCACTCGACCAGAAGACGCTGCCAGATTTCATCCTCACCGAGAAAATGCTCGGAGTTCCGACCGTCTGTATTACGCAGATTCGAAAAACTGGTAGCCGCCTTTTTTATGAAGCGGACGGGAAGAGAGTGCCGATTCAGCGCATCTACAACCGCGCGATCGTAGACGAACTGGAGCGCAAACGAGTGAAACTTGCGTTCGATTTTCGCGACGATCTGGAAGTGGAGTGGGCAGGGCATCCGAACTGGTATTTTCGTATCAGCAAGTACTCAATTCCCTTCCTGCGGCACGAAACGGTCCCTAAAACCTGGTTTCTCGACGAACTGACCGAAATTCCCGCCGATCTCGAAAATTACACCCTGAAACCGCTCTATTCTTTCGCGGGATTGGGCGTCGTGATCGCGCCCAAAAAGGACGATGTTCTGGCCGTGCCTGTGGAAAAGCGCTCTCAGTACATTTTGCAGGAGAGATTGCATTTCGAGCCCGTTATTGAGACCCCATTCGGGGGCACAAAGGCGGAGGTGCGCATCATGTACATGTGGCTGGACGCGCTACGGCCGGTGTTGACTATCGTGCGCATGGGGCGCGGACTGCAAATGGGAGTGGATCATAACCGAAACCTGGAATGGGTGGGCGCATCCGCCGGCCTGTATTTGGACTGAGCCACACGACTATTCGGCAGCACTCGGCTTGCCTGTATTTTCACCGTGAAGCTACCGAGGTCTGCACAATGCGGGCGCGCAGTTCTTGACCAGCAGCGCGTTTCACGTATAAGTCTTCGCCTTCGAACCTCAGTTCCACGGGATCGCCGGACTTGAACTCTCCAGGTCTATAGCCGCCCGCTTCCGCGGGATCATACTCGGCGACGTAGATGGTTTCCGCAACGCGGACACGAATCCCGGCTACTCGCTTCTGGCGGCTTGCCCATTGTGCCAGGACCTCGGTTTCCGCTCGCAACCAGTTCTCCGCGTCGTGGCCAGGTATTCGTCCGCTCTCCTCCCAAATCTCACTGGCGCGTTTGCGAATGGCTGCTTCGAGTTCTTTCGGTCGAGTAGGCTGTTCAAGCCGGGCCATCGGTTTCTCTCGGTTTCAGCGCATGTCGCCGTGGTGCGGATCAGCGATCATATCTCCCGTGTGGGTGCATTTCAGAAGTTAATTGCAGAACGATGCCTATGTCTGTGACCTGCAAGGCACGAAGGTCTGTACTCAGAAGTTGACCTAACTCCCTCCACGCCCTACTATTACCGCCAACAGGTGGAATCGATGATCGGCAAGACGATCTCGCACTATCGCATCCTGGGCAAACTGGGTGGCGGTGGTATGGGAATCGTGTATGAAGCCGAAGACACGCGCCTGGGCCGCCGCGTTGCGCTGAAGTTCATTCCTGAAAATCTGGTAGGCGACCGCAAGTCCTTGGACCGCTTCGAACGAGAGGCCCGCGCCGCTTCACAACTGAACCATCCCAACATCTGCACCATTCACGAAATCCAGGACAACAACGGCCATCCCTTCATCGTCATGGAACGCCTGGAGGGTGAGAGCCTGAAAGAACGCATGCGCGGCAAGACGTTGCCGCTCGATGAAGTACTCGAGATTGCCACGAATATAGCCGACGCGCTCATTGCTTCCCACGCCAAGGGAATCATTCACCGCGATGTGAAACCGGCTAACGTTTTCCTCACCAATCAAGGACAAACGAAGATTCTGGATTTTGGACTCGCGAAACTGGCGAAGGACAAACACCTCATCAGCTCCGGGGATATACCCGTCGAAGACTCGCTGACGGCGGTGGGAGTTATTCCCGGTACCGCGGTGTACATGTCGCCCGAACAGGCCCGCAGCGACGATCTGGACGCTCGGAGCGACATCTTCTCCTTTGGCGTTGTGCTTTATGAGATGGCAACCGGTAAAAAGCCATTCTCAGGTACGAACGTGGTCACCACCCTCGACGCCGTACTACACCAGAAACCCCCTGCGCCGACTGCTGTTAATCCAGCGCTACCCAAGGAACTGGAAGCCATTATCGGCCGGGCAATGGAGAAGGATCGGGAGAAGCGCTACAGCAGTACTGCGGAGATGAAGGCTGATCTGCAGCAACTCAAGAAAGAAACCGAATCAGGCCTGGTGAAGACCGTCGCACACTCTGCCCGGCTGCGGCTGCCGTCAAAGACCTTTCAGCAATCTAGCCGCTGGGTCACCTACACCCTCATCGGGGTGATCGCGCTTTTACTGGTGGTGCTCATTCCAGCGGCTACCTATCTGCTTAAACATAGAAACGGAGGGAATGGGACTACCGCTCGAAACAATACCATTGCAGTACTGCCGCTAAAGAATCTGAGTAACGATCCCGCAAGCAACTACTTGAGCTTTGCGCTCGCCGACGAGATTTCCAATGCCCTGACATACACCCGTTATCTCGAGATTCGACCCTCCGGGGCGACGCAGAAGTATGCCGCCGGGAATGTGGATGCACAGAAGGCCGGCAAGGAGCTTCGGGTTGCCAACGTTGTGACTGGCCACTTTATCAAGCAAGGCGACAACCTGATCGTGACCCTGGAGGCGGTCTCGATCAAAGACGATCGCCTGTTATGGCAAGCGACTGCGAGTTCTCCCGCGAATGACCTTATCAAGCTGCAGGCGGAACTGTCACAGAAGGTGCGAGACGGTCTGCTCCCTGCCCTCGGAGCAGCGGGCGGATCGATGGATACCGTCACCTATCCGATGAACCAGGAAGCCTACGATCTGTACTTGCACAGTTCCAGCATTCCTCATGACGCAGAACCAAACAAGCAAGCGATCCAGATGTTGGAAAAAGCCGTGTCGCTTGATCCTACCTATGCTCCGACGTGGGAAATTCTTGGCCGACGGTATTACTTTGACGCCATCTACGGTAATGGAGGTGAGGAAGCCTACAAGAAATCGGACGCCGCGTACGAGCGCGCACTGTCACTGGAGCCGAGCCGCGTCGCGGCGGCCGGCTATCTCGCGCAAAATGCCGTGGAACACGGCGAGTTGCTGAAGGCTTACCGCGAGGCGGACGCCCTGGTGAAGCGGCGTCCCGAAAACGCCATGGCGCATTTCACCATGTCGTATGTTTTGCGGTACGCGGGACTGCTGGACGAGGCGCAGCGAGACTGCGAAGTGGCTATGGGATTCGACTCCGGGAACTACAACTTCCGCTCGTGCGCGTTCGCTTTCTTTGAAGCCGGTAAAGAGCAGCGCGCGATGGATTTCTTACATGTGGATTCGGACTCAGAGTATTCGCGCGCGGTCAGTGTCTCAGTCTTGTTGAGGGAGGGCCGAGTCGCGGAAGCACGGCAGGCGGTACCTCGGATGACAGAGAATCCCACCTGGATGCGCGACTTCCTGCAAGCCTGCACTGCGGGAGCGCCGGCGAGCGAAACGGATCGCATGGCGGCAGTTATCGAAAGCAACCTGCTCCCGGAGCGAGACTCGGAATTGAAGTACTATCAGGGCACGCTGCTGGCGTACTGCGGTAAACATCAGGCCGCTCTCGGTTTCCTTCGCAAAGCGGTGGAACAGAATTATTGTGCGGCAGAGGCCCTGCGGCTTGATCCGATGTTGAAGAACATGCGGGGCACTCCGGAGTTTAATCAATTGCTGGCCGCCGCCAACCGCTGCCAGCAGAACTTCATGACCGCACAACACGCGCCATGATCACTGGCCTGGACGAGCTCCGCTAACCGTTCCCGGTGGGGGCAGTCCAATATACTTCTGAACGGAGTGCAAGAAACGAATCAAAGATTTTGGCGCTAATTACCCACAAAATCATCACATTAGAGATGAATAAACTAGAACCGCGGGATAGTTTCCCGCGGCGCTTGCTCCGCTGGCACAGAGCGCCTGTTCGCTGGACACTGCTGTTTTTCTTTCTTTTGAGCACGTTAGGGCTCGGTCAGGACCCGCATGGGCCGCCAGGACCGCCGAACCAACACCCCACAAGCTTTCCTCCGACCAGTGACTCCGTGCCCTTGCCGCAGGATGCGGGAATGGCGGGCTTAAAGCAATTGCTCGTTCGTCTGAATACAACTGCCCGGCTGATGCAAACGACCGCGCACCCGGACGATGAAGACGGGGGCATGCTGACCTTGGAATCGCGTGGTAAGGGCGTGAGTGAAGTTCTAATGACACTGACCCGCGGTGAGGGCGGGCAGAACAAGGTTGGCAGCAACTTATTCGATGTCCTCGGTGTGCTGCGGTCCCTCGAACTCCTGGCTTCAGACCGCTATTACGGAGTGGAACAACGATTCTCGCGGGTGGCTGACTTCGGGTTCTCGAAGACTGCCGAAGAGACTTTCGAAAAATGGGGCGGGCACGACGTAGCCTTGGCCGATATTGTGCGTGTGATTCGCACATTTCGCCCCGATGTACTCATTGCTCGCTTCTCCGGAACGGAACGCGACGGGCACGGGAATCACCAGGCCTCAGCGACTCTGACGCAACAGGCATTTCGCGCTGCCGGCGATGCAAATCGTTTCCCGGAACAAATGAAAGAAGGCCTGCAGCCATGGCAGGCAAAAAAGCTATATATCGGGAACGTGTGCCCCTATCGCAGCAATGCGTGTGATGACAAAAATTACACCCTGCGACTCGACACCGGCCAGCCCAGTCCCGCTCTTGGAATGACCTACGTGCAATTTGCGGTAGAGGGATTGCGCCACCAGCTATCGCAAGGAGGTGCCGGATGGACGATCGATGCCGGTCCGCATTACACGCACTACAGACTCGTGGATTCCGTCCTGCCGCCCACAACCGACAAGGCGGGGCATGAGCAGGACTTCTTTGACGGGATCGACACTACCCTGCAAGCGTTAGCTTCACGAATCGGATCAGAAGAGAGTACCGTGCCGTTCCTCCGTCCCGGCTTGGCGAAGTTGCAGGACGATGTGAACCGCGCGACACAAGCAGTGGATAGCGATCCGCTGGTGACCGGACGCGCGCTGCTGGACGGCTTACAAACCTCCAGGCATTTGATCAACGAACTCGAAAAGGCAAAGCTCTCCGCAAATGCACAAAGCACCTTGTTGGCCGATTTGCGCGCCAAGCAAAAACAGTTTGAAGACGCGGCGGTGCTGGCGCTGGGCCTGACTATGGAAGCGACGGTTGAGGCGCCCACAGGAGCCGATCCTGAACATGCCTTCATGGCTGTACCGGGGCAGCCGTTCTCGGTAGCGATCAAGTTACAGAATGGCGGCAAAGAGCCGGTCAAGATCGACCGGTTGGAACTGACGGTAGAAACCGCAACGTCGCAGCAGAAGCTAGATGATGACACTGGGCGTGAACTCGCACCAGGAGATCACACTGCTGGACAATTGCGTATCACGCTTTCGCCACAGGCGTCGTACACCAAGCCTTATTGGCATCGCGACAATCCTGAAACGGAGAGCGTAGAGAAAATAGACCAACCTCAGTACGTTACGCTTCCCTTCCCGCCGAGCCCGGCTCGGGTGCATGCACAGTACACGTTTCAGGGCATGCAGGGCGAATTGAGCGTTCCGGTGAGGGTCAAATACAAGGAAGGGTCTGCGGGAGAGGAAGCTCGCGATCTGGCCATAGCTCCGGCATTCTCCCTATCGGTGGAACCGTCAAGCATGGTGATTCCGGTGGACCACACCAGACCCACGGTGAAGGTCAACGTTGCAAGCGCACTCTCGTCGCCCGAGGGAGCCACGGTGACGCTGAAAACTCCTTCGGGATGGAGCGCGGATCCGCCGCAGATGGCGGCGAAGGTAAGTGGTCTGGACGATGAAAATTTTGATTTCCGGGTCTCGCCGGGGGGACTAAGCGAAGCGCGACACGAACTGCGGGCTTCCCTTCAGTACGACGGCAAAGAGTACGCGCAAGGCTACACGGTGGTCACTCGCGAGGACCTGGGTACCTTTTACTACTATCAGCCGGCAGTGGAGCGCGTGAGCGTGGTGTCCGTCAAGGTGCCCGAGAGTCTCAAAGTAGGGTACATCATGGGCGCAGGCGATGACATACCCACGGTCCTTAAGCAGTTGGGAATGGATATCGCATTGCTTCCGGCGGAGAAGATCGCGACTGCGGATCTGAGCGGTTTTGGTACGTTGGTGTTGGGTATCCGCGCATACGACACGCAAAAAGATCTGATCGCCAATAACAAGAAGCTTCTCGACTATGTGTCTGCAGGTGGAACGCTGGTCGTGCAGTATGAAACCGCAGTGTCAGACTTCAATAGCGATCATCTCACTCCCTATCCCGCGCAATTGAGCCGCGCGCGCGTTTCGGTGGAGCAAGCGCCGGTTGAGTTGCTTGCCCCCGATGACCTCCTTTTTCACTACCCCAATCAGGTGACGGAGAAAGACTTCGACGGATGGGTGCAGGAGCGCGGGCTGTATTTCATGGACCAGTGGGATGATCACTACAAACCGCTGCTGGCCTGTCACGATCCAGGTGAGTCCCCGCAAAAGGGCGGTTTGCTGCGAGCGCAATATGGAAAAGGCACTTACATCTACACGGGATACGCGTTCTTCCGGCAGCTACCAGCAGGCGTGCCGGGCGCAGTGCGGCTGTATGTCAACTTGTTGAGCGCGGGGCATGAGAGGCACGAGGCGGTAGTCGGGAGTCGCTAGTGAGTGCTTGAGGATCACCGCCAGCCACCACATCCAGTTCTGGTAATCAGAAACCAGTTTTTTCCTCAATCGGCGAATGTGGCCAGGTACGCGCCGGACGAATGTGATGCAAGAACCTGCACAACCCGCCGGCGGTACCGAAGCTCCGCAACTGGTCCGCGGCGTCGGCTTAGGAAGCGCTACAGCGCTGAACATGATCGACATGATCGGGGTGGGGCCATTCATCACCATCCCGCTCATCGTGAGCTCCATGGGCGGCCCACAGGCGCTGCTGGGATGGGTGCTGGGGGCAATCTTCGCCATGTGCGACGGCCTGGTGTGGGCGGAGTTGGGCGCAGCCATGCCTGGCTCGGGCGGATCCTATCGCTACTTAAATGAAATTTATGGCCCGAAGGGCCTAGGCCGCCTCATCTCATTCCTCTTCATCTGGCAATTGTCCTTTAGTGCGCCGATGTCGATCGCCACCGGGTGCATCGGACTGGCGAAATACGCCGCGTACTTCTGGCCGGGTCTGGATACGGCTTATGCGACCCGCGATGCTCACCTCGCAATCCCGGTGCTCGGCACGTTGCAAGTGTCATGGATCGTGTCAGGCGCCACGTTCGTAGCCATTCTCAGCTGTTTGCTTGCGGCATTTCTTCTTTATCGGCGCATAACAAGTATCGGCGCCATTTCCAAGGCAATGTGGGTGGTTGTGATGGGCACGATGGCGTGGATCATGTTCGCCGGCCTCACGCACTTCAACGCCCGGCAGGCCTTTGATTTTCCACCGGGCGCGTTTCATCTGTCGCGGCAATTTTTCAAGGGCATGGGCTCCTCCATGCTGTACGGCGCTTACCTGTATTGGGGTTACTACAATGTTTGCTTCATCGGAGGAGAGGTCAAGAATCCGGCAAAAACCATCCCGCGAGCGCTGTTGCTATCCATTTTCCTGGTGGCCTGTCTATATATAGTGATGAACATCAGCATCCTCGGTGTCATCCCGTGGCGGGAACTGCAAGAGGCGGGCACACACAACACCGGCTTGTATACGGTGTCCATTTTCATGCAGAGGATTTATGGGCTGTGGGCGGCGCGGCTGGTAACCCCCCTTCTGATGTTTGCCGCATTCGCCTCCGTATTCTCACTGATGCTGGGATACTCCCGCGTGCCCTATGCCGCTGCCAGCGACGGCAACTATTTCCGGGCGTTTGCCACGATTCATCCCAAGTACCGCATTCCACATGTTTCACTGATCGCCCTGGCGTTGGTTGCCACGGCATTTTGCTTTTTCAGCCTGGCGGATGTGATCGCTGCGCTGGTGGTCATCCGCATTATCTTGCAGTTTCTGATACAGGCAATCGGAGTCATTGTGCTGCGAGTTCGGCGGCCGGACATGCCCCGCCCATTTCGCATGTGGCTGTATCCCTGGCCTGCTCTGTTGGCCGCGCTCGGCTTTGCCTACGTTGTGATCAGCCGCACAGATTCCATGAAGCAGATACGCTATGCCCTGGTCATCCTGGTCACCGGATTGATCATTTACGTGATTCGAGCCTGGCGCGTTCATGAGTGGCCTTTCGGTAGCAGCGCTCCCGCCGTTCTGGAGAGTGCTTCCAGTCAATAACTATGGCGGAATCCGCGAACATCCCGATGCCTGCTTCTGTGTCGGACCAGGGCGGTAGCTCCGCCTGGGCCCCCCTGGGAGAACCGCTTTTTCGATCATTGTGGATCGCCGCCGTAATTTCGTACACCGGCACGTGGATGCAGAACGTGGGTGCGGGCTGGCTCATGACGGAACTCACCATGTCTCCGCTCATGGTGAGCCTGGTGCAGGCTGCGGCAACCCTGCCGGTTTTCCTGGTCATTCTTCCCGCGGGCGCCTTGGCAGACATGATGGATCGGCGCCGCCTGTTGCTTGTCACCCAAGGTTGGATGGTGCTGGCCTCGGCCACCCTTGGGATCATGACGCTGACCAGTTGCATAGGTCCGTGGACACTGCTTCTTTTCACTTTTCTCCTCGGCCTTGGCGCTGTGATGAACGATCCCGCGTGGCAGGCCATCACTCCCGAGATCGTGTCTCCCCAGGGTCACGCTTCAGCGGTGGCGCTGAATTCGGCCGGATTCAATGTTGCCCGTGCGGTCGGACCTGCCCTCGGCGGATTGGTTGTGGCTGGATTTGGCTCGGGAGTCGTGTTCCTTCTGAATGCGGTTTCGTTTTTCGGCGTGATCTTTTTTCTCTATCACTGGAAGCGACCGCATTATGAGCACGTAGAGACTGGGCGTGTCATTGAGTCGATCGGTGCGGGATTGCACTACGTGAAAGGGTCGTCACTGGTGAAGTCGGTGTTGATCCGCACCGGGGCGTTCAGTCTCGGCGCCAGTTCTTTGCTGGCGTTGCTGCCAATTATTGCTCGACCGCACGGGGCGTCGGGTTACGGTTTGCTACTGGCTTGCTTTGGAGTAGGTGCGTTAGCCGGAGCGGGCGCCCTGCCTCAGTTGAAGCGTCGAATTTCCGTGGACGGACTCGTAGCCGTCGCCATTGTTGTGTATGCGTTGATGGTCGTCGCCGCCGGATGGCTGCAGAGATTCGATCTGCTGTGCCTGGCGCTGTTTGCCGCCGGCATTGCGTGGATCGGCATATTGGCATGCCTGAACGTGGCCGCGCAGACCATGTCTCCTTCCCTGTTTCGTGCGCGGGCGCTTTCCTGTTATCTTCTTGTTCTCCAGGGCGGCATGGCAGTCGGCAGTGCTCTTTGGGGAGCCCTGGCAACGCGGGTTGGTGTTCCCACGGCGCTGCTGGTGGCGGCAGTCGCACTTGTCGCGGGATTGCTGACCATTCGACGTCACCGGCTCACCGCAGGTCAATTGAATTTATCACCCGCAGTCGTCAGGGATTGAGGAGCTTGAATTCTTTCGGGCCGTTATGAAACCTAAATGTCTGTTTGCCTTACTGATTCTCGTTACCCTGGCACCGGCCCAGGTGCTGCCGAAACCCAGCACCGAGAAACGTACGGTGACCATGGTTTTGGACCGGTCCATCAAAAACGCGGAGTGGGAATTTAATTCCGCCGCGGATGCAATGCCGGAAGATAAATATTCGTTCGCGCCAAGCACTGGCGAATTCAAAGGCGTGCGCACATTCGCACAGCAGATCAAACACGTGGCGGCGGTGAATTATGAGGTAGCCGCAGCGATTCTGGGCGAAAAGCCGCCCGTGGACATTAACGATGAGGCTGGACCTGAGTCGGTGAAAACGAAAGCCGAGGTCATGACTTTTCTGAAGGACTCGTTTGCCTACGTGCACAAGGCAGTGGCGACGATTAACGAAACCAACGCGGTTGATTCCGTGCGGAGTCCGTTCGGGGAAGGAACCGTGAGCCGGCTTGGTATGGCTGTTCTCATTCCTGCGCACTGCTTCGACCATTATGGCCAGATGGTCGTCTACCTGCGAATGAATGGAATCGTTCCTCCCGCCAGCCGCGGGCAGTAGTCATCCAGAGCAGCGGAATGCCAGTGCACCGAGTCCGCCTTTAGCCTACGGATCTGGCCCGAATGGGCCATTTACACACTGAGTCCCCAGAAATAAATTGCCTGTACCCCAAAAACCGTCCCCGCAAAAAGCTACGCGACGGCGTTGAAGAAACCCTCGAGCTTTGCGAGGACGCCGGGAAGGAATCACAATGGCGCAGAAATGGACCTACCTGTCGGGCAATAGCGAAGACGATCGAGAGCCGCAGGTAAACCAGGAAATTGAAGATTTTCTCGCCGCCCTCAGCTCCTATCCGGAGCGGGTGGCGAAAGAACCGCAGATAAGCTTCGAGGAACACTTGTTCAGCGTGATTACCATGGGATTCCGCGAACAGTCTGGTCTACGCTACGACAACTAAACCAGCGGAATCGCTGAACGCACAAAAGCATTTCCGAACTTCGCAGCGCGTGCTCTACTCCTTAACTTCGGTTCCAACCCCGCGCAGCCTGCACGCATGCTGACCCGGGCTGCTATCAACTCCGCACTGAGGCCCTCTTGCTGCAAATGCTTTTCGACTCGCTTACGAACCCTGTTCAGAGCTGAACCCGGTTCCAGAAACACGAGCACCGAGGGCCCAGCCCCACTCAGAACAGTTCCAAGGATCCCAGGTGTCCCTGCAAGTTTTTTCATGGTCGTGAGCAGAGGGCACAGCGCGGCTCGATAGGGCTGGTGCAGGCGATCCTGTAGCGCGCCTGCCAACAACTCAGGTCGGCCCTGCACAAATGCAGAAAGCAGCAGCATCGAATTTTGAATATTGATGACGGCATTGCCCCGCGAATATTGCGCGGGGAGCACTCGACGGGCTTTCTCGGTCGGAAGGCCCTGTGGGGGCACGACGAGCAGCAGCGGCCAATCACCCTTCGGCTTGTGCGAAGCCCATTGCACCGCGCCGTCCTCGGCCACACGAGCGACCGCCAAGCCACCCAGCCAGCACGCGGCTGCATTATCGGGATGATGCTCCAGGCGCGAGGCTTCAGTGACGATACGGACAGTGTTCCAACTGAGCTTTCCGAAGTGCACCGCAAGTGCAATGCCGGCGAGACGAGCCGCCGCGGAGGAGCCGCACCCCTTGCCGACCGGAATTTCGTTTTCCAGTCGCAGGCTGAGAGGTAAGACGGGCTTGTGTTCTTGTTGAAGAATTGTACTGTATGTCGCGAGCAGCAAATGGTCTTGCTGCTTTCCGCAGATTTCGGGATCGCGACCCGCCGCCGAGAGGACGAAATGGCTATGTGGGCGCGCCGTAACCTTCAAGTAAAGGTTTAACGCTATGGCGGCGGCGTCGAAAGCCGGACCGAGATTCGCCGAGGAAGCAGGCAACACCACGCGGAAAGGCTTCGTTGCCCTGCCGGAAATCTTTCTTTCTTTGGCCATGCAGTGACTAGCTCTTCTCGGCTTGTTCCAAGATTCTCAGAACTGCGTCAGCGCTTGCGTCCACTACCACCGGAGCGCGTTGTAACCGCTGCATGCCGCGGTTCCATTGTTCGTTTTCAACTCCCGGAAACAAATCACCGCGGTGGAATTTCAGAGTGTACTCAGGGTCTTTCAAAACGTGCCCGGTCAGAATCAGGATGACCGTCTCACCTTGCCTCACGAACCCTTGCTGACGCAATTTTTTTAAGCCCGCCAGCGTGACGGCAGAAGCAGGCTCGCAGCCGATGCCGTCAGCCCCAATCTCGGCCTTGGCTGCCGCGATTTCTGTTTCGCTAACCTGCTCGACTGTCCCCCCGGTCGCTTCCAGCACTCGCAGCGCTTTCTTCCACGATGCCGGATTGCCGATGCGAATTGCGGTCGCCAAAGTGTCCGCCGAGACTGGCACGATCTTCTTTCCCAGGTGCTCGCGAACGCTCCGATATAACGGGTTCGCCTTTTCCGCTTGCATAATGGAAAGCTTGGGAAGCCGTGAAATCAGGCTTAATTCCCTCAATTCCAGAAAGGCCTTACCCAAGGCCGAGGAGTTCCCAAGATTACCGCCGGGGACGATCACATGATCCGGCAGCTCCCAATCTAATTGTTCGAGCAATTCGATAGCGGCGGTTTTTTGCCCTTCAATGCGATAGGGGTTGACAGAATTCAGCAGATACACCGGCATGCGTTTCACGACGTCGTTCAGCACGTGCATGCAGCCGTCGAAGTCAGTGCGTAGCTGGCAGGTCACGGCGCCGTAGTCGAGCGCTTGCGAAAGCTTGCCCCAGGAAATCATGCCTTCAGGAATGAGGACCAGGCTGCGCATGGCGCCACGCGCGGCATAAGCCGCCATGGATGCCGAAGTGTTGCCGGTCGACGCGCAGGCCACCCAGCGAAACCCGTTCTGCCGGGCAAAGGAGGATGCCACCGTCATGCCCGTGTCTTTGAATGAGCCGGTGGGATTCATTCCCTGGTGCTTTGCCAGAAGATGTTCAACGCCAGAACTGCGGGCACAGCTTGGGAGTTCATAAACGGGTGTGTTGCCTTCGCGAAGGGTAATTGCCGTCTGCAAGTCCGCAAGTTGTGGAAGCAGTTCGCGGAAACGCCAGACACCGCTCTGGTCGGCTGCCAGGCTCGAAGAGCGCCGTTCCCGCCAAACAGGCCTGAGGCTATCGCTGCGATCGCGAAGAGAGGGGTACTCGATGTGGAGCAGGTCTCCGCATTGCGCACAACGGAAATCCGCGCCCGGAGCGTTCGCCACCGATCCACATTCGATGCAGCGCATAACCATCCTTCCGGGCGGAGTCGCTGTGGCGGGTCCGGAATGCTGGTTCATGTCTGCTCGGGTCTGTTGCAGGTTTACTTGCCTCGCAAGTAGCTGTCGTCTTTGTTCATCCAGTCGGCGCGCGGAGGGCTGAACACGTCGAGGTCCACCGTGTCTTCCAGAGCTTCAGCTTTATGCGGCATGTTTGGCGGAATCGTAAGAACCTCCCCTGCGCCCACCACGATCTCCCTGCCGTCGATCCAGAACTTCAGCGCGCCATCGAGGATGTAAGTGACCTGCTCGTTGATGTGACTATGCTCAGGAACTATGCAGCCCTGCTTCATGAGAACACGCGCCACCATGATGTCGCGGCCTACGACAAAGTGGCGTTGCAGCAACGGGTTTAGTTGTTCAATTGGCACCGTGCTCCAGGGAATGTGCTGCAGAACGGCCTCTCCGCGCTTCTTGGGAGCGCCGTCCTGGCGGAAAGCCACGCCCGGGTTGTTTCGCCTCAATGTCGTTTTGTTCGGTGGCCCGGTTCGTTTCCTCTTGGCCTTCGCCATGTTCAATGCACCTTTCCCGGGTAGAGCTTCACCGCGTTGTCGTGCAAGTAGCCATGCGCCAACTCGATGGCCTGCGCCTCCGTCAATTCTCTCATCGATACCATTTCCGCGAGTGCTGCCGCGAGCGCGGTACGGGCAGACTCCACCCCGAGCCAGTAGCTCTCTTCAGCGCCCAACACCGCATTGTACGGAAAAGAATCGGTGCCGAATGTGACTTTGTCGGGAAATGTTTCCAGCCATTGCTTCAGGCTGTGGCTGAACTCGGAAGGATACATCGCGATTTCCATGAGCGAGGAGTCCATGTAGACATTCTTCATCGCCGCAAGCCAGATTGCCTCACGCTCCAGAGGATATCCGCCATGAATCATAACAAACGTGGTGTTCGCATAACGCGGATCGCGCAGAACACTCTCCAGGTTCATGATGTTGCTCTCGGAAATGTTGAAGTAGTCCCCAATGCCGACCGCCGAGTGAATGTGCACCGGTAGATGGAGCCTGCCCCCTTCACTGACCAGGTAGCGGAAGATGTAATCCTGGAAGCTCAGGTATTCATCCCAGCTCGGTGTGCCACCGCTTCGATACTTGCTGTAGAGTGCGGCCGCTTGCTCGCGAGAAGGATCGTTGAACCGGGTCGGGCGAAAATAAGCGACTTCGAACTTCATCGCAATCCCGCCCTTCTTCTGATTGTCCTGAAGCGTCTGGGTGACAAATTTCAAATAGCCGTCGAGGTCGGCGGGAAGCTGACTGACTGCCTCCTGTTGCATCCAGCGATGCAGCATTTTTTCCTGCAGAGGAATATATACCTCCTGGTCAGGGTTCCGATGGGTGATCTTGGAGTTGTCGAACGGGTATAAGAAGGAATCAACGAAGAACACCCAGACGAATCGCTGGGGATCGAGATAGTCGGCCATCATGGCACGATTTGCCACCGACTGCTCGATGTTGAGCTTGTTGAGAATCATGTTGAAGTAGGCGGGGCCGGGATATTGCTTTTTCAATTGCGCTTTCTTCTGCTCAAGCCATTTGGCGTGCTCCGGCGACATGTCGCTGTAAGGATATCCGAATAGAGCTTTGGCTGCGGCAATGAACTCAGGATTGGTATCGCGCTCGCGCAAGGCCGCGCTTCCGGGAGGAGAAGCCATGGCGTCCACATCGGGATCGTCGGAGAATCCTGGGTGCGCATGATGGTCGAAGATCGCGATCTTTTCAATTTGTGGCAGTAGGCGCTGATAGATCTGCTGCACGTCGTTGCCCGGCAACGGCTGCGCCTGCCCCAATCCGAAATTTGAACCGCTGCAAGCTATCGCTGCCAGCGCAACGATATGCCACAACCGACACTGGATCGCCATGCGATTCGTTCTCCGATACCAGAAATTCAGCTCGCTGAAATTTCTTCCGCGACAACGTGATTATCTGCCGGCGGGAACCGTTTGCCAGGCTGCGGAGGCTTTGTGAATCCGCTCCACAGCTTCCTTGAGGGTCGCGGTCGAGGATGCGAATGAAAATCTCACGAAGTCCTTGCCGGATGGGCCGAAGGCGGCGCCCGAGATGCCGGCCACCCCAGCATCTTCCAGCATGATGCGGCAGACTTCCTCGGCACTGATGCCGGTGTCCATAATATTCACCCAGGCATAAAATGCGCCCTCAGGCGAGGCGCAGCGGAATCCCGGCACGCGATTCAGGTCCGCAATAAACTGCTCACGCCTCTTCGTAAATTCCGAAAGCATGCGTGGCGTGTGACCGCCGGAATCGCGCAGGGCTTCGACGGCGGCATATTGACTGAACTCGGCGACGCAGGTGTAGCTATTAATTGCGAGCATGACGAGCGCAGGCACAACATGCGCTGGAGCAACCGTGTATCCCAGTCGCCAACCGGTCATTGCGAAGCTTTTGGAGAATCCGTCGATAATCAGCGCGCGATCCTGCATGCCCGGATACCGCAGCATGGAGAGATATTCCTGGCCGTAAATGATGCGCGCGTAAATTTCATCCGATAGCACGTAGAGATCGTGTTTTACAGCCAGTTCGGCAATCCGGCGCTGCACGGCGTCTGTGTAGACGGTCCCGGTGGGATTCCCTGGCGAATTGGTGATGATTGCCTTGGTGCGCGGGGTGATCTTGGCTGCGATCTCCTCGGGATCGGGTTGGAGTTGGTTCTTTTCGTGAAGGCCGAACCCTACCGGAGTTGCGCCAAGGCCCAGCGCGATCGACGGATAGCCGGGAAATCCGGGCTCGGGATACAGAACTTCGTCTCCCGGCTCGAGCAACGCCATCATGGCGAAAAACAAGGCTATTTTGCAGCCGGGCGCGATGACCACGTTCTCGGGCGAGATGCGAATGCTGCGCGTGCGCTGCAAGTATTCTGCTAGTTCCTGCTTGAGAGCAGGCACACCGGCCATAGGGCAGTAACGATCCTTCCCTTCCTGTAAAGCCCGATTGCCGGCTTCGATGACAGGCGCCGGGGAATGAAAATCCGGCTCTCCCAATTCAAGATGAATAATGGATCGCCCTTCACGCTCGAGTTCCTTGGCGCGCGCGTACACCGAGAGCGCGCCCTCGCCGCTCATCACAGACATCCGGGATGCAAGAGGTCGCATTCAGCCCTTCTCTTCTACAGAATTTTGCGGCGCCGGGGTGGTAGGGATCCGGAGGCCATCCACGAACCGCGGGAAGAATTCGAAGGCCGCAGCCGTCGCCGTCAACTCGATGATCTGCTGATCATTGTAGAAGCTCTTCATCGCGGCGTAAAACTGGTCATCTATGGCGTGGCCGGAGCGGTGCATCCTTTCGGCGCATCGAAAACCCATTTTTTGGGCTTCGGTAAAGGGACCAGATTCAAAATCGGCCCTGGCCGCCTCGATTTGGTCAACGCTGGCTCCTTTCTGACGAGCCGAGATGGCGTGTGCGGTGACCGCGTATGTGGAATTCAGCAAAACCGATAATCGTGTGGCGATGAGTTCCTTGTACCAGCCCGCTAAGGCGCCATCGCTGAGAAGACCTTTGAGGAACGCGGCAATGCCGACTGCCAGCGCGGGGGTGTGGGCCAAGGTGCGGAACATATTCGGAACGACGCCCCGCTGTTTCAGCAGGGCGTCATAGATAGCGGCGATTTCCGGACTGACTTCATGTCGTTCCAGCAGGCGAATGCGCTCAGCCATTTAGAACGCGAACCTCGCCGAAAGCTGGATCAGACGAGGCGTGCCCTTGGTGCTGGTGATCGTACCGAAGCCCAGCCCATTGAAGATGTTGTTCGGGCTGGCAAATATGGGATGGTTCCAGATATTGAAGAAGTCGGCGGAAAACTTGAACGTCTTGCTCTCCGAAATGTGGAAATTCTTGCCGATAGATACATCCCAGTTCTGCTGGAACGGCCCGCGGAAGGTGTTGCGGCCCAGGTTCCCGAACCCGGTGGTCCCGTCGACTCCAACTACTGGCGCGCCGCTGAAAGCGTTAGGGTCGAACCATTGATTGAGGCGGTCGTGCACGCTTCCATGAGTTTCCGCGGATGCGATTGTGAATCCCGGGTTGAGGGTGGCCGTACTGGTATTCGGGCTGCTCAAATTGAAGGCAGTTCCGCCCGCAGCGTCGATGATGGTAAACGGAGTTCCTGATTGGAACGTGGTAATGCCGCTCAGGCTCCAACGGCTCAGCAGCCCGCCTACCAGTCCACTTTTGTCGTGAAAGAATGGCAGATCCCAGTTGTAGCTGAGGACAAGGCGATGCGTGCGGTCGAAATCGCCCAGTCCGTATGAATCTCTCAGATTTGTCTGATCGTTAATCGCGGTGTTGAACGCCGTGTTTCCACTGGAGGTAGCGTCCAGCGCCTTCGAAAACGTGTAGGCGCCCTGGAAGTAGAGCGAGCGCGAGAAACGGTGTGAGACGGTGGTTTGCAAGGAATTGTAGTTTGACCATGCGTCGCTGGCGAACAGTTGGTAATTCTGGGTAGCAAGTCCCAGGGCCCTGCTCCTCGCATTCGCGTTGCTGAAGCTGTTCGTGGTGATCGTGTAAGTAGTTCCGTCCATGGCCTTAACGGTCACCGGGTGAATTCGCGCGTCGACCGGCTGGATAGCATCACGAGTCTCACGCAGGTGCGTTCCCTTGGTGCCGACGTACCCCACCTCCAGGATCCAGTTTCCAGGAAGTTGACGCTGGACACTCAAATTCCACTGCTGAGTACTGGGGGAAACAAAATGGCGTGGCACTTCAAGCCCGAAGAGGTTAATGCTGTTTCCGCCGAAGATTCCGTTGGGATGCGCCGCATTCCCGAAGGCGTTTGGAAAACCATTGTCGAACGTAGCGCACTGGGAGGTGTCCGTGGTCGGAGCGCCCGTGGTGCAGTCAGCAAATCCCAAGAATTGCGAATACACGGGAATATAGGCGGGATCGATTACTCCGCCCTTCGGCAAGCGACCGACGCCGGACGCGAAGACGTCCGCCATGTCGCCAGGAGTTCCGAGGGGGGTAGTGATCGGGAGAATGGGGGCGGTAAACGAAAGCTGGTCAACCGTGCCGACATCCTCGCGCACGTAGAAGATCCCGTAGCCACCGCGGATCGAAGTGTCATGATGGCCGAACAGATCGTAGGCAAAGCCAATTCGGGGACCAAAATTGGAGGCGTATCTGTTGGCCATTGTGGTGTCGTTCAGAGTCCCCGTAAAACCTGGAACACCAAGTTTGCTGACGCACTTGGGATACACAAACGGGCTGATGCCCTTGTTCGCCAATGCCGATATAGTGTTGCCGATGTGGCAAAGATTATCTTTTGCCGCTCCAAATAATTCCCATCGCAGCCCGGCATTAATGGTCAGATTCGGTGTCGCCTTGTAGTCGTCCTGAAGGAAAAGAGCGTAGTCGTTGATCCTGTACTGGTGATTCGATACGCCACTTCCCCCGAAGGAGAATCCAGGCTGCCCCAGCAGGAAGTTTTGAAAATCGGAGCACCCGCCGATGGGCACGCAGGGATCAGCAGGATTGCCCGGGTTGCCTCCCGTGGGGAAGAAGAACAGCTGTCCGTTAAAGGTTTGCGGAAAGTTCTTGTCGAGATTGACGCGATCGAATTCTCCGCCGAACCGAAGTTGATGCTTTCCAAGCGAATAACTTGCGGTATCGAGGAAGGTGAAATTGTTTTGTAACTGGCTCTGGTTCGCTCCGGGCGTCGGTCCGAGTTGGAAGGTGGAAAATGTGAATTTATAGATAGTGTCGTACAAATTGCTGTTGGGACGATTAATCCCGAGATCGTTGACCGTGACGATCGGCTGATTAATCGCATTGTTGTCGATGCGCACATAGCCGAAACGGATTTCGTTCACCAGCCGCGGGCTAAAAAGATGGGTCTCCGCGATGCTCAGGAAACGATCGTGAACCGGCAAATCCAGCGGAAAGTTCAGATCAGTCTGGCTGATGGTGCCGCCCAGAGTCGCGGTAAGCCCACCCGCCCCGAAAGGCAGAACCGACTCGAAATTAGAGAAGAAGAATCGGGCTGAAATTTTGTCTGATCCGCCGCGGAAGTCGCGGTCATAATTCGCGGTGAACTGGTCATCCGTGTATCGGCCGGGCTTGCTCAGCGTGAATACGCCGGTAGTTGGGTCGGCCGTAGGGAACAGGAAGCCATGTGGATCATTGAATTGACTGCTCTTGAAGTTCAACAGCTTGAGTGCCACCGGGTCGATGGATGCGGCGGTCACGTTCGGATCGCCGGAAAAAAATGTATCCACCAGATTTTGGGCCGAACGGTCAGTCGGAAGCGACGGTAATGTCGTGCTGATAATCGCGCCGTTCGACAGTCCACTGCGCTGGCGCGTGCCCTGGTAATTGAAGAAGAAGAAACCCAGCTTGCCTTCGTTCCCGATAGGACCGCCCAGGCTGCCTCCGAAGATATTCTGTTTGATGTCCGGCCGCCGATTAGACAACCCGAGCTGCGCCTGGTTCCTCTTGAGGAAGTACTCGTTAGCATTCAGATCGGTGTTGCGGAAAAATTCAAAAAGGCTTCCGTGGAAGTTCCTGGTGCCTGACTTCAAGATGGCGTTGATGTTTCCCCCGCCATTCCGTCCCTGGGTTGCGTCATAAAGGCTGGTCTGGACTTTGAACTCCTGTACCACATCTGGACTGGGCAGCGGCGTGTTGGTCAGCTCCGCAACGTTGTAGTCAGTGGCGCTGATACCTTCGATCAGGTAGTTGTTATTGTCTTCACGCTGGCCGTTCACCTGGATGCGAACGTCGCCACGGCCCAGTGAGGCCGAAGCATTCAGATCGGAATTGGTTCCCGCCGAGAGCGTCAGCAACTGCTGAAAGTTCTGGGTCGAGAGCGGCAGGTTGCGAATGGTACGCGCTTCCACGCTCTCGCCCGTCGTCGCGGTCGTGGTGTCGACGCTTTGCACTTGCGCCTGCACTTCCACCTGCTCCAGGACCTTCATGGGCCGTACCCTTGCGGTCATCCGGGTAGTCTCGGTGACGCGCACAGCCACATCGGCAACCTTCGTCGCCTGGAATCCTGGCGTATTGATCTCGACCGTATATGTTCCCACCGGAAGCAAGGTCGCATTAAACGCTCCATTGGCGTCGGTCTTAACGCTACGGGTGACGACGCCCGTGTCCTGGTTGATAATGCGCACTTCGGCGCCGGCCACGTACGCGCCACTCGGGTCCTGAACATTTCCCGAAATGGCACCGGTTGCGCCGCCCTGCGCTAAGGCCACAGCGGCCAGTGAAATCGCGACCGAGACTACCGCGACAACGTGCTTCAACCCCCGCATACACCCCTCCTCTGAGCGACCAAACCGCTCAGGCCCACGGTTTACGGCAAAAAATTTAGTGAACTACCGCGTCGACAAAACCTCGATATGGACCGGCCGTCGCGCAGCATGCACCAGATACGGACCCCGCGACGATACTTGGCCCACATAACAAAATGCCCCTGAACAGGGACGCAAAAGAAGCTTTCTAATGAGTGATTGCGCGACAGATTACTAAAACTTCAAAGCGTTGGCAAGACTGCAACGCGTGATGACTCGCGGAAGTACATCGCCAGCTAACAGCACAACCAGAAATCCTATTTCTCGTACCCCAACTACAAGCCTTTGTACAGACCGCCATCGACGAGTATTGTCTGCCCGGTGACATAAGACGCGCGCTCGGACGCTAGCCAGACGATAGTGTCGGCCACTTCACCGGGATCACCCAGCCGCTTCAAGGGTGCATCGGCGGCCCAGGCTTCAAAAATTTCGCTTTCGCTTTTTCCCGATGCTGCAGAGCGCGATGTCGCGAGTTCTTTCAACCGATCGGTGGCCGTGAAGCCCGGACCAACATTGTTTACCAGAATTCCATCCTTGCCGAATTCATTCGCCAAGCTTCGAACCAGTCCTACGACTGCGGCACGAACGGCATTGGAAAGCACCAGGTCGGCAACTGGCTGTTTAGTGGTGATCGAGGTAATGGTGATGATCCGACCCCAGCGCTTGCGTTGCATGTGCGGGATCACCTCGTGGGCGAAATATATGGTACTCAGAAAATTCGTCTCGACGGCTTTATGCCAATCGTCCGTGGTGGTTGCCAGGAAACCTTTCGCCGGAGGGCCGCCCGCGTTGGTAACGCAGACATCGACACCCCCAAACTGTTTTGCTACGGATGCCACAAACTCACGAACCGCTGCCGGGTCGGTCACGTCGAGTGCTTGCGCTATTACCTCTGCGCCGTGATTCTTACGAACGGAATCTGCGGCGGTCTGCAGCGATTGCTGGTTGCGGGCGCACATGGCGATGCGGCAACCCTCGGCCGCGAAGGCTTCCGCGGTTGCGCGTCCGATTCCCTGGCTTGATGCCGCTACGATCACACTGCGATTCTTCAGGCCCGTATTCATGGCACCGGATTATAAATGGATGGCAGAGTAAGCCTCGCTGCCCACTCAGTTGCGCAGGCTTGCCTTCGGACGTTACCCTTTGAACGACCATTTCACGGTAACAGAGGGCCCATGGCTTCTACACCGCGGTACACCTGGTACGACGGCGAACTTAGAGAGTCTTCGCAAATCGCAGTTCCCTTCCTTAGCGCCGGATTGCACTACGGCTTCAGTGTGTTTGAAGGAATCCGCTGTTACGCCACGGCGAACGGGCCTGCGGTGTTTCGTCTGGACGAGCACGTTGAGAGATTGCTGGATTCAGCACACATCGTCGGCCTTCGAGAGCTTCCCTACGACAAAGAAACGATCGCCAACGCCATCCACCAGACGATTGCGGCGAACAGGTTTTCCGCCTGCTACATCCGCCCGCTGATCTTTCTTGAGGGCGCGATGAATATGGTGGTGGACTCCGGGAAGCCCAGGCTTGCGGTCGCGGTTTGGGAGTGGTCCTCATTTTTTGGGGCGGAAGCGAAGGAGCGAGGGATTCGCGCCAACGTCTCATCCATCACTCGCTTGCACCCCAATATCATGATGACCAAGGCCAAGGTTTCTGGAAACTATGTCGGCTCGCTGCTGGCGAAGACCGAGTCGCAACGCCTGGGCTTCGATGAAGCCATTATGCTCGATCCCGCCGGATATGTGGCGGAGTGCACGGGCGAGAATATTTTTATTGTGCGGGGCAGCACAATCTTCACAGTCCCGAAAGCGTCCATTCTGGAGGGCATCACCCGCGATAGCCTCATCACACTTGCGGACGATTTGGGATACAAAGTCGTGGAGGAGCCCATCTCGCGCGACCAGCTATACATGGCCGATGAAGTGTTTGTGTGCGGGACGGCAGCGGAAGTCATCGCCTTGCGTGAAATCGATTTTCGCGTCATTGGCAACGGAAAACGAGGGCCGGTGGCCCGCGCTTTGCAGGACGCTTTTGAACAGGTCACAAGTGGGCGGCACCCGCGGTCAGCGCAATGGTTGTCTTACGTTCCGGCCTCCGATTCTGTGAGCGCGAGGGCGTAGCACCACGCATTTATGAAGGAGTGTTTATGAAAGAGCATGATCGCCATCCGGAAACCGAAGCGGTGCGTGCGGGCACCGATCTTCACAAGAAGAACGGCCCTCTGGCCACTCCCATTTACCAGACCTCGACATTCGAGGTCACGGATAGCGCTGAGCAGCTGCGTGCCACTCATACTGACCGCTTCTACACGCGGTACGGCAATCCCACGCATACCGTGGCCGAGTCGGCTATCGCCGAACTGGAAGGTACCGACGCGGCGCTTCTCTTCTCATCGGGAATGGCGGCGATCACAACCTCGATTCTGTCGCTGGTAAAGGCGGGAGATCACATCGTAGCGCAGCGCGACATTTATGGCGGGGTGACTAAATTCTTAACCAACTGGCTTCCCAAGCTCGGAGTCGAGACCACCTTTGTCGATACCACTGACTACGACCAGCACGTCCGCTCCATTCGACCCAACACCAGGCTGCTCTACCTCGAGTCTCCGACGAATCCCACTCTGCGGATAGTCGACCTGAAGAGAGTGTCGGCGATCGCCCGCCAACACAATTTAATCAGCATGATCGACAGCACCTTCGCCACTCCCATCAACCAGCGCCCGGCAGAGTTTGGGATCGATCTGGTCATGCATTCAGGAACAAAATACTTTGGCGGGCATTCCGATATCATCTGCGGCATCATTTCCGGACGCCGCGCTCTTATCGACCAGATTCACGAGACCCGGACGACGCTGGGGTGTTGCATGGACCCACATGCCGCATTCCTGCTGTTGCGCGGCATCAAAACCCTGGCAATTCGAGTACAGCGGCAGAATCAAAATGCGCTGCGCATCGCAGAATTCCTGGCGACTCATTCCATGGTGAAACGTGTGCACTATCCCTTTGTCTCCGGACATCCGCAACGTGCCATTGTGGCAGAGCAGATGAGTGGCGGCGGGGGTGTATTGAGCTTTGAAGTGGACGGAACCGCAGAAGACGCGCGTACGCTCGCCGAGGGATTAAACCTCTTTACACTTGCACCTAGTCTGGGTGGCGTCGACTCCCTGGTCACCCTTCCCGTCATTACCTCCCACGCCATGATCTCGCCCGAAGTGCGAGCGAAGATGGGCGTCACCGAACAGCTGATTCGACTCTCTGTGGGAGTCGAGAATGCCGACGACCTGATCGCCGATCTCAATACGGCGCTCAATGCGCTGCAGCGTTCGCGCCAGCAGGTGGCTATCGGGTGATCGACTTCGTGGAAACGGAAGCCGCCTTTAGGGCCAGCCTGAGGTGACGCGTGCAAAAGCTTCGAGCTGCTGTCGTCGGAATGGGATTTGTCGGACGCTCACATCTCGATGCGCTGCGGCGCTTAGCAATCCCTGTTGCGGGAACCCTCGGAAGCACCCCCGAGCGGACACACGAAACGGCTGATGCCCACCAGTTACAACGTGCTTACACCTCAATTGACGAGCTGGCAGCCGACTCCGCGGTGGACGTCGTTCACCTCTGCACCCCGAATCACCTGCATTTCGAACAAGCAGATGTGCTCCTGAATTCCGGAAAGCACGTTGTCTGCGAAAAACCGCTCGCCATGGACGCCCAACAGAGCCGCAGGCTGATCGAGGTAGCTCAGGAAAATGCGCGCGTAGGAGCCGTCGCCTACAACCTTCGCTATTACCCGCTTTGCCAGCAGGCGCGCGCCATGATCGCCGGAGGAGCCATTGGAGAGCCGCGCCTTGTCCACGGAAGTTTTCTGCAGGATTGGCTTTTCCACAGAACAGACTGGAACTGGCGACTGGAACCACAGTTGGGCGGCGAGTTGAGGGCGATCTCCGACATTGGAACGCATTGGCTTGATTTGATCTCGTGGTTGACTCAGCGCCAACTGGTTGAACTGTGTGCAGACCTCGCCACTATCATTCCGGTGCGGGAACGTCCCCGGGGCCGACTAGAAACTTTCCAGCGCGGCCAGGCCACGAAGGCCGACCCGGTCGAGATCCGCACCGACGACTACGGATCAGTGTTACTGCATTACGAAGGCGGCCTGCACGGCGTCATGACTGTTTCGCAGGTGAGCGCAGGCCGAAAAGCGCGGCTCTGGTTCGAAATCGACGGTTCAGAAGGATCGCTGGCGTGGAATTCGGAGGAGCCGAACCAATTGTGGCTGGGTAAGCGCGACGAAGCCAACCGATGCCTTATAAAGGATCCCGCGCTAATGTCTCCAGAGGCGCGCGGTTATGCCCTGCTGCCGGGCGGCCACACCGAAGGTTACGGCGATACCTTTGTGCAACTCTTTCGCGACGTCTACACCTATGTCGCAGCTGGAGATTTTGCTGCTCCGCGGTCCTTTCCCACCCTCGAGACGGGACACGAGCAAATGATCCTGTGTGACGCGATTGCTCGCAGCGCGCGGGAACGGCAGTGGGTCTGTGTTAAACCTGCCCGGAACGCAAGGGCATAAAGCTCGATGAAACGCGCAGTTCTAGCCTGCGTTGGGATTTTCCTTCTTCTGTACGCTGCCGATTTTCTGATCTTTACCTTGAAAGTTCACAGGCATGGAAACGCATTCGGCGTAGTCACCGTGGAACATTACTACGCGGTTCACGAGAAGAACGGCAAAACGGAATACATCTTTCAAAACCCCGAGAACCAGCTATGCGCTGAAGCGCTGTTTCCCCACGCCGGTGATTCTCCTTGCTGGTATGCCCGACGGAGAAAAGAACGAAAAGTGGACATTTGACCGCTCGCAACGGGCAAAGTTTTCACCTGCCCCAATTTGGGACGCTACAGGACTCGAAATTCTCCACTATCACAGTCATTTGTGGGGGTAAGCCCTAAACTGCCCGTGAGTTCCCTCTCGCACGCCGGAACCGACCGGATACCCCTTAACTACGATTGGGACGCTGTTCACGATTGCAGCCCATACGTGTGGGGGCCGTATGCGAAAAAGTTCGAAACGTAGCAGAACGGTTCCGAAGTCAGCAGCGGACAATACGAAAATATCCGAATTGTGCCAGAAAGCCCGGCGCGCTCTGCAGGAGTTGTCGATTGAGCTGGCGAGACAAGGAAATGATGCTTTGCTGCGGGTCCTCGACGACATTCTACGTGCGCTTTGGTCGCTGGAAGAAAGGCTGAAGAAACCCTGACAGGCGCTAAGTCAATTCGCTACAGAACACATGACGACGATGCTCGCGGTTCGAGTGGCACAAGCTCAGTAAGCCCAGCGTAACAGAGCCGCGGCGACCGTAAATCCTGCTCCCACCGACGCCAGCAGCACCAAATCGCCCTTCTTCAGCTTCCCCTCCTCGCGCGCGGTTTGCATAGCTAACGGTATAGTGCCCGCGGTAGTGTTGCCGTAGCGATCGATGTTGATGATGACGCTCTCCGGTCGAAGTCCCAGACGATCCGCGGTGGCTGTGATGATGCGCTTGTTTGCCTGATGTGGAATGAACGCCGCGATATCGCGGGCATCTATGCCATTGCGCTCCAGCAGTTTCTCGCACAATTCGGTCTGTTTCTTCACCGCAAATTTGAAGACCGTCTGCCCATCCTGATGAACGTAGTGCATCTTCTTCGTGACAGTTTCGCACGTGGAGGGGTTCAGGCTGCCTCCGCCCGGCATATACAGGGCGCACCCACCCGAGCCGTCGATTTCGTGAAGATAGTCAATCAGTCCCACGGAATCGTCCTCGGCAGGTTCCAGAATGACCGCCCCTGCTCCATCTCCGAAGATCACGCAAGTGGCGCGGTCGGTGTAATCGATGATCGAGGACATCACGTCGGCGCCGATGACCAGCACCCGTTTATGTGCGCCGGTCTGGATAAATTGTGCGCCAGTTTGCAACGCGTACACAAACGCCGAACATGCCGCGGAGAGATCAAAACCCCACACATTTTTCGCGCCGAGTTTATGCTGCACCAGGCATGAAGTAGAAGGGAAAAACATGTCGGGCGTGACCGTCGCGACGATGATTGCGTCCACGTCCGAGGGTCCTATGCCGCGCTGCTCCAGAGCCTTTCTCGCCGCCTCTGCTGCGAGGTCGCTGGTCGCAACTCCCTTATCCACCAGGTGACGCTCACGGATTCCTGTTCGCTCGAGAATCCACTGATCAGTAGTCGCTACCATTTTCTCCAGATCGTGATTATTCAGAACACGGGGAGGTACATAAGTTCCGAGAGCGCTGATCTTGGCGCGGATAGGAAGAGTCAATGATTTCTCCTGCTGGAAGATGAAAGTACGTATTCTGAAGGATAGCGTTAAGAAAGTCTATGATCGTCGCGGCTCAAGGCTCGGTTTACGAGCTGTAGAAACGAGGTTTGCGACTCTGAGAGAAAGCCAGGCACCGGCGACCCACTGCACACGCAAGAGCCCGTTACCGTTGCTTCCTTCCGGATCTGGCGGGGTTGGCGGGAATGCGTCGCGTGGGACCGATGCCTGACCCAGATTATTTTAACATTCGCGTCTTACCGCCGCGGGCGGGCGGAGCTCAAACCGCTGCTCACTCCGGCCCAGTGTAATGACGCTATGGACCACGAAGGTACTCTTTCGCTCTCCCACCATTTTCGCGAGAATAGAACGACCGATGCCTGGCCCCGTCCAAGATGGCAAAGAGGTGAGCGTCAATACGGCCGTGCGCCGTTACTTTGACGTGTGTCTCTACACTCTCGTGCTCACCGGCTTTGCCACGCTGGCGGCGACCGGCGGCCTGGATGCTCCAACAGTGTTGCTCGTGGGGCTCGCCCTCTTCGTCCGCGGATACTTCCTATTGCCCGGCCGCACCGTATTCATACCTGAACGCTGGACCACTTATCTGACGCTCGCCTATGCGGGCTTTTATGTAGTCGATTATTTTCTGCTTTCCGGCGCATTTCTGAGTTCCACGGTGCACCTGGTCCTTTTTGGCATGGTGGTACGTCTGTTTTCAGCGCAACAGGAACGCGATCACTACATGCTGGCGGTGCTGTCATTTCTGATGGTGCTGGCTGCCGCGGTGCTCACCGTCGACAGCCTCTTCCTTTTTTCATTCGCCGTCTTCATGTTGATGGCCGTCGTCACCTTCGTGTTGATGGAGATGCGCCATTCCATTGCGAGTACGCCCATTCATGCGAAGGAGAGTTCCGAAGCCCGCGCGCATCAGCGACTGGCTGTTTCGCTGGCCAGTGCTGCCCCGTTGCTGATGCTGGCGATATTGTGCGGGGCCTCGGTAATTTTCTTTATTCTGCCGCGAGTGTCCTCCCATTATCTGAGCTCATATGCGTCCACTTCGGACCTGAGCACAGGCTTCAGTGATCGCGTGCAACTTGGGCGCATAGGGCAGATCCAGCAGTCCAATGCAGTCGTGATGCACATTCAAATTGAGGGCGACAAGAGCGGCCTGTACGACCTCAAATGGCGCGGAGTCGCGCTCAGCAATTTCGATGGCAGAGCATGGTCGAACCCCCTGGAACAAACGGTTTTGCTGCGGCTCCCAGACGGATCTTTCCCCTTGTTACCATCGCGATCAGCCAGAGCCTTCAATGACAATCCTCCCTTGCCGCGCTCTACCCCGGTGCATTACCGGGTGATGATGGAACCCATGGGCTCAAACGTCTTCTTCCTTGCACCACGAGCCGGCACCCTGCAGGGAAATTACCGCATGGTCAGCATCGACTCGGCATCGGCGGTTTACGATCTCGATCCTGAGCATCCGGTCACAACCTACGAAGCTTTTTCGAATATCGCCAGGCCGCCGCTGGAGCAATTGCGGTCCTCAGCCGATATCTATCCACCTGCAGTGCTGATTACCTATTTGCAGTTGCCCTTCGTCGATCCGCGAATCAGGCAACTGGCTGCGGAAATCACGGCTCGCGAAGCCAGCAACTATGACAAAGCCGTCGCTATCGAGCGCTACCTGATGTCGCACTATAGTTACACCTTGCAACTGCCGCGAACCACCTCTCGCGATCCCCTCGCCGATTTTCTCTTTGAGAGGAAGCGTGGACACTGCGAGTACTTCGCCTCTGCCATGGCAGTGATGCTGCGCAGCCTGAGAATACCGGCACGCGTCGTCAACGGGTTTCGTACAGGCGAGTTCAACGACGTGACATCGAACTACGTAGTCCGAGCCAGCAACGCGCACTCCTGGGTGGAAGCGTACTTTCCTGGCAGCGGGTGGGTGAGCTTTGATCCGACACCTCCCGCGCCCGCCTCAGCGCACAACGCGTGGGATCGCGCCATGCTGTACGTCGATGCCATGGCATCATTCTGGCGCGAGTGGATCATCAACTACGACGCCAGCCATCAGAAGACCCTGGGGCAGGAAGCCGGACGGGGCAGTCGTGCGCTCGTGGAAAGCATGCGAATGTGGTATCAGCACCGCTATGGCGAAATGCTCAAGCGGGCTCGAAAGATCCACAACGCGATTGCGAGTTCTCCCGTCCGCTGGAGTATGACGGGACTGGCGATCACGGCCATTCTTCTATTGCTGGCTAACCTGCGGCGACTATTGCGCAGCTTGCGCAATTACCGGCTGCGGGGTCACCCGGAACGGGCCCCGCGTTTGGCCGCGACCATCTGGTACGAGAAGATGTCCCACAGCCTGGCCCGGCAAGGCTGGCATAAACGGCCCACGGAAACGCCTTCCGAGTTCGCGGCGGCAATCGACGATCCGGCAATACGGGGACGAGTGGTTCGCTTCACCCGGCATTACGAATCGGCGCGCTTCGGCGCTTCTACTGAGGATGCGCAACAACTGCCGCAATTGTATGAAGAGGTTGCGAGTGCAGGCCAGAAACGATGAGCCCGTGGAGTTCTCCGGGGGCTCACACTGCTGGATAACACTAATTCTGCACGGCTAGAAGTGGTACGTGAAACCACCGGAGACGAATAAATTCGTCTGGCGAGTCGCTGCGGTACTGACGTTCAATTGCGGTACACCCGACCATAAGTCGCGTACTTCTCCACGCAGTCCAAACGGACCCCAGAATCTGACATCCAGACCGGCTCCGATCTGAAGCACACCCGTTGTGGTTCCGGTTTTCCCAGGGTTGGGTCCGCCATAAACCAGCGTCGAACTCTCGGAAAAGTGGCCGAAGCCTCCGCCGAAGCTCACCCACGGGGAAACCCGGTTATCAGCGAAAACATGAAGACGCGCGGACGGGGTAAGGAAAAAGAATTTGTAAGCGTCCGGAATCAGGTTGGCTCCCGTGCCCAGGTCCTGATCAAAGCTGGTGACGAAGGGCAATTCCAGGTTCAGGCCAAGGAATCCGCGATCGTACACCCGGCGCGCGTAATTGAATTCAAACGTCGTGGCTGCGCCAAAATTTACTTTGTTATTGACGAAGGTCGCGCCCGTAATCGGCCGGCTGCTTACGAAGTTACGACCCGCCAGGACGGAAACCTCGTTCTTGTGCGTCCAGTCGCTATTGTCTTGTGCTCGTGCGCACCCACCGATCATGCTGCTGGCGACCAAGACTGACATCACGAAGCGTCTGATGGACATCGCTCCTCCGCAACGAAAAACATGCATTTTGGCAGTTTCAGCCTTACGGTAGCACGCTGTCTGCGTTACGTGAGTCACTTGCCTGCTGCCTTGTTTGGTGCACCTTGACGCTGAAGCGCGGGATCAGCCGCAGAGATTGAGAGTGATGCGGGTGCTAAAATAGAAAGATTGCATGCCTACAAAAGACATATCTGTGGAGGCTCCCGGGCAGCCGAGGATGACGCCGGGCGCCGGGTCTCGTCCACAAAAGGTCGGCTTTGTGAGCCTTGGCTGCCCTAAGAATCTGGTGGACAGCGAAGTGATGATGGGCCTCTTAACCGAGGCCGGAGCCGAGTTGACGCCCCGGGCTGAGGACGCCGACATTATCGTCGTCAACACCTGTTCTTTCATCGGTAGCGCGCAGCAGGAATCGGTGAATACGATTCTCGAGATGGCCCGCCACAAGTCGGAAGGGCGTGCTCGGAAACTAGTCGTCGCGGGCTGCCTGGTCGAGCGCTTTCGCGACGAGATTCGCAAGAACATTCCGGAAATCGATGCCGTGGTGGGAACGGGTGAGCTGGAGAAGATCGTATCTGAAGCTGGAATCGCTGCTCCAGAGCGTTCGCAATCTCCTTTTGTGATCCTGCAGTCCCGGGCTGAGGGAGATGCGCGCGCACAGCAAGGACGCTTTTCGCGCGAGGCATGGGACGGGGCAATCGCCGGCTTGCCCAACTACCTGTACGACGATCGCACGCCGCGTGTGCTGGCGACACCCCCGCACAGCGCGTATATCAAGATCGCCGAGGGCTGCGATCACCCTTGCAGTTTCTGCATCATTCCGCAATTGCGCGGCAAGTTTCGCTCACGGCGCTTTGAATCGGTGATCGCAGAGGCGGAGCGCCTGGCGGCGAAGGGCGTGCGCGAGATTACTCTCATCGGGCAAGATACTACCTGCTACGGCGAGGATTTCGGACTCCGCCACGGACTTGCGCTTCTGCTGGAAAAGCTCGCGGCGATAAACGATTTACGGTGGATCCGCTTTTTATATGCGTATCCGAACAAAATTACCGCGCGGCTGCTCGAGACCATCGCCTCTCACGAAAACATCTGCTCGTATATTGACGTGCCCTTACAGCATGCTTCGGCCTCGGTCCTGAAGCGCATGAAACGTGGCGGAGGACCAGACGTTTTCCTGCGCTCGATTGAGAAGATGCGGCGCAAAATCCCCGAGCTCACGCTCCGGACGTCTTTCATCGTGGGCTTTCCTGGCGAAACTGATCAGGAGTTCGAGGAACTCTGCGAGTTCGTGCGCGAGGTGAAATTTGACTGGATGGGCGTCTTCGCCTATTCAGATCAGGAAGGCGCTGGCGCTTTCGATCTTGGCGACAAACTGCCGGCCCACGAAATTGAGCGCCGCTGCAAGCACCTGATGCACATCCAGAAGCAAATCAGCCGCGCGAAAAAGAAGGCGCTGGTTGGACGCGAGTTCGAATTGCTCTTGCAGGGCCCATCGGAAGAGACTGAATTGTTATTGGAAGGTCGCACGGTAATGCATGCCCCGGAGATCGACGGCAAGGTGCTGGTCAATGACCTGCCCGACGGACTTGAGCCAACGCCGGGCATGTTCTATCGCTGCCAGGTTACCGAGGCCCATGATTACGACCTGGTGGCGCGGATCATCGAAGCTTGCTGAAGCATGCCGGCGCATCGGTAAAAGTGGGAAGTGACATCTGTATGCCTCGTAAGCGTTCCATCAAGGTGCGATGTCCGATCTGCAGGAAATTCGTGAAAATCGGCGATCCAGAGTTCCCCTTCTGTAGCGAGCGGTGCCGCACGATCGATTTAGGAAAATGGGCGAGCGGCGGTTATGTGATCTCCTCTCCGGTACAAGACACAGATGATTCTGCCGATGAATTCATGTCGGGCGAATCGCCAGACAACACCAAACGATAGGCGATTCAACAACCGCCACGCTTCCTGATGCGCTTCGCTATACTGGCCATGCTGCTTATCCGTGTGCATGGAGCCAACCGCCAAACTCAGCAATTCTGGTACGCACTCCGCACCGGCTTGGGCCGTTGCGATTGCCACCGTGTTCGGCGTGGGCCATATCAGACCCGGTCCCGGCACTTGGGGATCGCTGGCTACTGTCATCGTGTGGGCGTTGGCGGCTCGTGAAATCCCGGGAAAATGGCTGTTCCCAGCGACCATCAGTGCGGCGGCCGTGGTCGTAATCATTGGCATTCCGGCAGCTACACAGGTTGCACGCAGTACCGGGATCAAAGACCCGCAATTTGTGGTCATCGACGAAGTCGCGGGGCAATTGATCGCCCTCACAGGCGCTTCGTTCTCGTGGAAATCTGTTTTACTCGGTTTTATACTTTTTCGAGCGTTCGATATCTGGAAGCCTCCGCCGGTTCGGCAACTGGAACGCTTGCCGGAGGGAACAGGCATCGTTGTGGACGACGTGGCGGCAGGAGTTTACGCTCTGATCATCATGCATCTGCTGCGGCATTTTGGTCTTCTAATGTAGAAATTGGCTTCGCAGTTCGGGAAAGTGGAGTTCATGGGAATTTCCAACCGGCTTCTGGGAAAAAAGAATGTGAACGGAAATCCTCACATTGAGGCGGTCGTCCCCTCGTCCGCGCTTCCCGGCGGCGAAGTCAGGATTTTAGGGAGTGGCCTGCGCCCGCACGAACTCCGTAGACCCAAGGTTCAGTTCGGTGAGTTGGAAGCTCCCGTGGTGATCAGTTCCGACACCTTCGTGGTGGCGCGCGTACCGGACGGAGCAAGTTCCGGGCCGGTCGTCGTGGCAACGAATGGCAGCGTCAGCAATTCACACCAGGTGAAGGTGGCGGTGCCTATAGCGGAAAACCTTCACCCCGTCACCAACCCTGCCCTGGATCCCGAGGGAAACGTCTACGCCACGTTTTCGGGTTCACGCGGACAGAAGGTGCCCGTCGCAATCTTCAAAATCGATACCAACTACACGGTCAAGCCGTTCCTGGCCGAGATGATGAATGCAACCTCGATCGCGTTCGACCGCGAAGGCCAGATGTATGTTTCCTCGCGACACGATGGCACTGTCTATCGCGTGGCTCCGAATGGCACAATGACCGCCTACGCAGAGGGTATGGGAATTGCCACCGGTATAGCCTTCGATCGAGAACAGAACCTTTATGTTGGCGATCGCAGCGGCACGATTTTCAAGATCGCGCGAGACCGGCAGATCTTTGTCTTTGCGACGCTGGAGCCCAGCGTCTCGGCATACCACTTGGCTTTTGGGCCTGCGGGCGACTTATTCGTGACCGGGCCGACCACGTCGAGTTTCGATTCCGTGTACCGCATCGATCCCCATGGCAGCGTGACAAGCTACTATCGCGGGCTGGGACGCCCTCAGGGATTGGCCTTCGACGTAGACGGAAACCTGTATGTTGCGGCGTCGCTCTCGGGAAAACGCGGGATTGTGAAGATCACTCCCGATCACAAGGCCAGCCTTGAAGTAGCCGGGCACGGCGTGGTGGGGCTTGCGTTTGCTCCGGGACGCTCCGCCGTCGTTGCCACCAACAGCGCAGTGCATCATCTCTCCTGGAATATTCAGGGATTATCGTTATTGCCGGATCAAACCTGAGCGCCCCTCCTCCCAGTGCTCCCCATAAATAAACCACGCTAGTAACGCCACTTGCGCCGGCACTCATTCCTGCTGAGTTGGATCGTTTACACTTTTACTCGTGAATGCCGAGATCATAGCAATTGGTTCGGAATTGCTTACTCCCTATCGCCAGGACACGAATTCACTGTACCTCACAGAAAAGCTCAACCAGCTTGGGGTGGAAGTAATCTTCAAAACCGTGGTGGGGGATTCGCGCCAGAACCTCGTGTCCGCCGCCAGCCTAGCCGTTTCCCGTGCCGACATTGTCATGTTCATGGGCGGACTTGGACCCACGGAAGACGATCTCACGCGCGAAGCAGTGGCCGAGGCACTGAGCCTGGAACTCAAGCGGGATCCCAGCATCGTCAGCAGCCTGGAGAAACGTTTCGCCAAGCGCGGCATGAAGATGACGCCGAACAATGAAAAGCAGGCGGACGTGCTCACCGGTGCGACGGTATTACCGAACAAGAACGGTACGGCCTCGGGACAATGGCTCAGCGGCAGGTATGACGGACGAGAAAAGGTCATCATACTGCTGCCCGGCCCCCCCCACGAGTTGAAGGCGTTATTCGAAGAACAGTGCGTGGAGCGCCTTCGCGCGAAGGTTCCCGCGCAGTTTATTGCCACGCGTGTGCTGAAGATCGCCATGATGGGGGAGTCGGCCTGTGACGCCCGGGTGGCCCCAATCTATAAGCGCTATGACGACGTCCAGACGACCATACTCGCCGGGGCGGGTGAGATACAGTTGCACCTGCGCTCGCGCGGCAGTTCACTCAAAGCGGCACAGGAGCGCGTAGAAAAACTCGCCGGAGAGATTGAAGACGAGCTGGGCGATTCGATTTTCTCTCGCGATGGAGAATCACTGGAGCAGATTGTCGGATACTTCCTGCAAATGCGAAACCTGAAGCTCGCGGTCGCCGAATCCTGCACCGGCGGCCTCTTGGCCGAACGAATCACGGCGGTGAGCGGCAGTTCCCGTTATTTCGTTGGCGGCGCCACTGTCTATTCCAACCAGCTGAAAACGGAGTTTGCCGCAGTTCCCCCGGCTTTAATTGCGAAACATGGGGCTGTTTCGAGGGAAGTCGCTGCGGCTCTCGCGGAAGGCATCCGCGAACGGTGTGCGACCAACCTCGGGATGGGAGTCACAGGCGTCGCGGGCCCCGGCGGCGGCACCGAACAGAAGCCCGTGGGACTGGTATTTCTTGCGTTGTGTAGCGAAGCTGGTACGGAAGTCGTGGAGCGCAATTTTCCCGGCGACCGGAAGCGCATTCGTTGGTTCGCCAGCCAACAGGCGCTCGACATGATAAGAAGAAAAGCGGCTCTTGGCTATTAGACTCCCGCAGGTACCTGAGGAGCTCGCAGCAAATCTTCCGGCATGCGTCTTTTCGTTGCTATCGATCTCGAGGATGCCATTCGTCAGCGCATCATTCGCTTTATGGATGGCGTGCGGGGATTCGCGCCGGAAGCCCGCTGGGTGAAACCGGAGTCGCTGCATGTGACCTTGAAATTTATCGGTGAGATGCCGCTGGAATCGCTGCACGCAGTTAAACGCGAATTGGAGGCGGTTCGCGCTCACCCTACCAGCATAAAATTTGCCGGCTGGGGCTTCTTCCCCAATCCCAAAGCAGCGCGGGTGTTCTGGGTAGGTATGCGGGCAGATCCGAATTTGGAAAAGCTCGCGTCAGCTGTGGCCTCTGCGCTTTCAAAGCTCAGGGTGCCGTTAGAAGAGAGGCGTTACCAGCCGCATCTCACTCTGGCGCGCGGTGGTGGACGTTCCGGCGCGCCTGGACGCCTAAAAAGCGATCGACGCAATGCGGATTTCGAAAAGCTTCAAGCGAAGCTGGCTGGCCTGCCAGCGGCTGAATTTGGCAGCATGACAGCGTGCGAGTTTTTTCTTTACCACAGTCAGCTTTCCCCGGCAGGCTCGCGTTATACGAAATTGGAGAGCTTTGCCCTGGCGCCATGAGCTGTGCACCCAGGCCGTCAGCGACTGAGGCCAAGGGCCTTGACGCAAAGCTCGCGCTACAATGTACGTCCATGCGGCCCATCCTGCTGACCATCGTTGCAAGCTATCTGCTGGGCTCAATTCCCTTCGGCTATTTGCTGGTCCGCAAGTTTATTGGCAAGGACGTACGAAGTACCGGCAGCGGCAACATCGGCGCTACCAATGTGGCACGTACGTCTCCGAAGCTGGGTGCGATTACCTTGATACTGGATGCGTTGAAGGGAGCTGCGGCAGTAGCTCTGGCAATGCTTATCGCAGGTGCGAGCTTTCACCCGACACCCGTCGCGGGTCCCGAGCAGATCGTCGCTGCAAGAAAGATCGCTGAACGAGTACCCGACGAGATTTACCTCTTCGCCGTGGTAGCTGCGTTGTTTGCAATCGTGGGTCACATTTTTCCGGTTTGGTTGAAATTTCGCGGTGGCAAGGGCGTAGCCACTGCGGTCGGCAGCTTTCTGCTGCTGGCGCCTCAGGCGGTGCTAGCCTCATTGTTCGTGTTCTTTCTGGTGGCCATCACTAGCCGATATGTTTCCCTGTCCTCGGTTCTCTCGGCTGCCCTGTTCCCATTTTTTGCCTGGTTTTTCTACCGCGACATTTTTCAGCCTCCGATGGTTGGAATTGCGGCGATAGCGGCGCTGCTGGTCATCTGCCGTCATCATGAAAACCTCACCCGCTTGGCGCGCGGCAACGAACCTCGTTTTCAATTAGGGCGCGGATGAGCGACATCTCTGTTATTGGTGCAGGGGCGTGGGGCACGGGTCTTGCCATTGTGCTTGGCCGCAAGGGCACTCACAACGTGCGACTTTGGGCCCACGAGAAAGAAGTCTGCGATTCCATTGCCAGCCGCAGAGTCAACTCCCTGTTCCTGCCCGATCAGGAGATCCCTGCCACCGTTTGCCCGACGAACAACCTTGAAGAAGCGTTGCGGGACGCCGAAGTTGTGGTCAGCGTCATGCCTTCAAATCATTGCCGCAAGCTGTTTCAGAACATGCTTCCCCACCTGCGTTCTGAGATGCTGTTTGTCAGCGCGACTAAGGGGATTGAAGAAGACAGCCTGTTGCGCATGAGCGAAGTGATAACCGAGGTGATTCGTAAGAGCCGTGATTTTGTTCCGAGAATCGGAGCTTTAAGCGGGCCTTCCTTCGCAAAAGAAGTTGCACGGGGAGATCCGACAGCGATCACGATTGCCTCGCGCGATGCTGAACTCGCGCTTACCGTCCAGTCGGAGTTCAGTGATCCTTGCTTTCGCGTTTACACCAACGAAGACGTGGCCGGGGTGGAACTTGGCGGAGCATTGAAGAACATCATTGCCATCGCCGCGGGCGTTTGCGACGGCCTTGGACTGGGCCACAACTCCGTTGCAGCGCTAATAACCCGCGGACTGGCAGAAATAACGCGTCTGGTGGAAGCCTGCGGAGGAAAACACGAGACCATGTCAGGGCTCGCCGGATTGGGCGACCTGGTGCTCACCTGCACCGGTGGCCTATCGCGAAACCGGAGCGTCGGCGTGGAGCTGGGCCGCGGACGCAAGTTGCCGGAGATCATTGCGGGTATGCACGGAATGGTCGCTGAAGGCGTGCTTACCACGAACGCTGCGGTTGGACTCGCGCGCGCCCGGGGTGTCGAAATGCCAATTACGGAACAGATGTACGAAATCCTGCACAACCAAAAATCTCCGCAAGTCGCCATCCGGGAACTTATGAGCCGAAGCGGCAAAAGCGAACACGGCTTGTATCGAAAGTAGGGGCGGCAATTGTATTCCCCACGTAGCGAGAGTACGCTTTCAAGTTGCTGCAATTGCTGTGTAATGCGGCGTTTAGCAGCATTCTGGCACCGCGGCGCAGTCTTAGTTGCACCCGCTACACCGTGAATGCGCGACCGATGCTCGACGTGGAAGATCACTGGACCCTTGTAGAAGAAACACCCCTCTCGGGGTAAACATCATCCAAATTTCAGGTTTCTAGTACAGAGAAGCTGCTTCGGGCTGGAGGGTTTATGCGGAAGCTTGGAATCGCCGTCGGTGTGGTCGTCGTCATTCTCATTCTTGCGGTAGCTGCAGTCGCCATATTCTTCAATCCCAACGATTACCGTGGAACGATTCAGTCCGAATTGCAGAAGCGCCTCGGCCGCCAGGTAAATCTGGGTCAGATGCATTTGGGTATTTTTCCGCCGCGTTTCCAGGTCGACAATATAGCCGTTTCGGACGATCCGAAATTCAATGACACCACATCTTTTGTGAAGGCGCAGGAGCTTGACGTGTCAGTCAAGTTGCTGCCTCTGCTCCACAAAGACGTGCAAGTGAGTTCGCTCAACCTGGTACAACCGAAGGTCGAGCTCATCAAAAACGCGCAAGGGGAGTGGAATTTTTCGACCATTGGCTCGAACCAGCAGACTGGTCCGGCCGGTAAGCTGCCACAGGGAGCACAGCGGCCGCAGCCACAGCAGAAAGCGCCATCGACGCCTTCCGGACAAAACAAGCCCTCTGAAAGCCAGCAGTTCTCGCTGGGAAAACTGGTCGTCAGTGACGGGCAGGTGGCAATCACAGACCAACAGGCCAGGAAGCCGCGCACCGTCTACAACCACATCAATGTCACGCTTAAGGATTTCTCGCCTGACACTCCTTTTACCCTGGACGCTTCCGTGCAGCTCCCGGGCAAGGGAACGCAAGAGATTCGCCTGCAGGGAAAAGGTGGGCCCTTGCAGCAGGCGAACATGGCGAACACGCCTTTTCGCGGCAGCCTCGATTTGAAGTCGGTGAATATCGGCGACCTGCAGAAATTTCTGCAATCTTCAGCGCTCACCGACACCGATGGCTCGCTTTCAGGACACACAAATATATCCAGCGAGTCAGGAAAACTGGCCGCGAACGGACAGATGACGCTGGATAAGCCGAGAATCCACGGTATTGATCTGGGATTTCCCGTGGTCGCGAACTACGACGTCAACGACGATCTTGTCAGCGACTTGCTGCGAATTAACAAGGGCAACATCAAGTTCGGCCAGACACCCATCGACATTACAGGGACCATGAACTCAAAACCCACTCCCTCCCAAATCGACATGAACCTGCGTGCCAATGCCGTGTCGATTGCCGAACTGGCCAAGCTTGCAGCCGCAGCCGGAAAGGCATTTGCTCCGGGTACGAACGTGACGGGGACGTTGAACGCGAATATTCAGGCACGCGGCGCTTCTGACAAGCCTCAGTTGACGGGAACCATAAACGGACGCGACATCCAGGCGAGCGGCAAGGATATCGCTCAGCCAGTCACCGTCAAGGCCGTGAATCTCAATCTCGCGCCAACCCAGATCCAGTCCGACAACTTCCCCATCACCTCCGGGGGCACCACGGTAAACACCCAGTTAACCCTGCGCAATTACACTTCGAACTCTCCCCTGATCGATGCCACGCTGAAAGCGCCAAACGCGCAACTGCCGGCGCTGCTTTCTATGGCCAAGGCATACGGCGTGAGCGGTGTCGACAAGCTAGCCGGGCAGGGCACTCTTAATCTGGACTTGCACGCGGCGGGCCCAGTGGCTTCTCTGAGCTCGGATCAGATCATGCGCGCTCTCAATGGGACCCTTGCTCTGAATTTCAATAACGTGAAGTACTCCGGCGTGGATATCAATCACGAGCTGGCGAGCATCGGCGGTTTCCTGGGCCGCGCCGGCTCGGCGCAAAAAGACCAGGGCTACACAAATATCCAAAAGGTTACCGGGAACATCCTGGTGAAAAACGGTGTAGCCCAAACCAACAATTTACAGGCGTTACTAGACGTCGCGAATGTGGGCGCAACCGGTACGGCTGATCTGGCGACTCAAAGATTGAATCTGGATGTTACCGCGGTGCTGAACAAAGCTTTTAGCCAGCAAGTCGGCGGGTCGAATATCGGGGGATTTATGAACACCGCGTTAGCCAACAATCAGGGTGAGGTTGTGATTCCGGCCATGGTGACCGGCACTTTTCAACACCCGGTGTTCGCGCCTAACGTCCAGAAGATCGCGCAGATGAAGATGAAGGGTTTGCTGCCCACCGGCGCCAATCCTCTTGGAGGGGCAGCAGGGGGAGCCGGTGGATTGATCGGTGGTTTTCTCGGTCAAAAACAGGGCAACCCGCAACAGCCCAATGCTCAGCAGCAACAGCAGAATCCTGTGAACCAGGTCTTGGGTATCTTCGGGAAAAAGAAGAAGAAATAGGCCACTTGGTCGTAACCGTGCGGCGAGTCAACAGAAACGCCGCAGGCTGCCGATTCTTTTCCGCCGATGCCAACCATCGTTCGCGGTTGTCACACAACATAGTGCCGGATATCACTGACAGGCCCTGATCTCGCGCAGAAGATTCTCGCGTCCTTAGACTCCCAAAACTCCATCTGCTTCCTCGAAGCACTCCGCAGGCATAGTTCCTGCGGTGGTGGGATGCGGCTCTTGCCGCGACGATGGGAGTCTAATGGCGCACAGCTAAACGAGAAGCGCTGGTTCGCCAACGCCCCGTCCCTGGGACGGGCCACGCTACCGTTTTCCGACCGAAATCCACAGAAGAGAGGTGCTCTCATGTTTGCACGCTTCCTGGAGTTGAACATCAAGGTCGAGAAGAAGCTCGAATTGCTGAAGAAAATGAAAGAGGAGATTCGCCCCATTCTCAAGAAACAGCCAGGCTACGTCGATATTCTTGCGCTCGAGAATGAGTTCGAGCCCAACAAACCATTTGTCGTCACCTTCTGGCACACCAAGGCCGACATCGAGCGCTACGAGAAAGACACATTCCCCAAAGTCAAACAGATTTTGGAGCCATTCCTCTATGTTCCACCGGTCGTGAAGTTCTGCCATGTAGAGGAAACGATTACAGAGAAATGGCTGGAGACTGTGGCTGCCTGATTCCCTGCCCGAGGCAGACCACCCGGCCCTGGCGGGTTCCCGATCCCCGCCGGGGCCTTTCGAATTAGGCCTCAATGATGTTCACGGAAAAATTGAGGCATTCAGTTGTAGCGTTGCCAAGGCCCTTGCTTACGGGAGGACACGCGCATCGAAGACCCCGGTTTGCACCCGGCCGCTACGCTTCACTTGCACAAACAGGCGGTAGTCTCCTGGTTTAGGAAACGCGTACGGGAACGAAACCTCAGATGAGGCAGAAGACCCCGCCATCGACATGGCTGGATCCATGCTTTCGGAATTGCCACCGCTTGCCAGCGCCACCGCCGCCATGGATACGGAGCCTGCCGGATGTAAATGCACGAACACACTGCTGTCTGAACACAAGATCTCGGCATGGGCTGGCATGCCCATATATGGTTCAAGATCGCTCGCGGGTTTACCCGATGCGTCTTCGATTGAAAATTGAAGCTGCGCGAGTTGACCGCTTCTGATGTCCTGCGCCGGTTTGTGCCATGTCATGCGAAAGCCGTCTCCAAGCTCCGAGTGCAGCTGCGGCGTTCCGCTCAACGGCTTTGCCGAAATTTCCGAGTCATCGCCGCTGAGTGGTTGACCGGAGATCTGTGGCAGCGTGATTTCGCCGACTTGAGTTTCCGGGAATCCGGTGTGATGGACTATGTCGGCAAAAATTTTATAGGTCCCGGCGGGAACGGATGGCAATTGCTCAGCGAAAGCTCCAGCGTTGAGCTGCGTGGGATGAAGATGGACAAACTGATCCATGGCTGGCGCCCGTACCAGGAACAGGTGCATGATGTGGCCGTGATCCGGTATGAGGTCGTCGAGTTTCAGTGGCTCGGACCAGCCCTCTGCGTTCGGATTCTGCAATGTCACCAGCAAGCGGTTACCATCCAGTTTGGCTTCAAGTCTGGGTAGCCTGTACACCGTTTTGGCGTTCCTGGCGGCTTCTGCTCCCCACCATGCATTGCCGAAATAAACCGCCGCTACAACCAGTGCGGCAGTGATCGCCATGACTACGTAGCCGTGGCGGTCCTGCGCTAGGACGGGCCGCTGCGCGGGCGGCAACTTCGCTTCCTTCGCCGCCACTCCGCAGATTGCGACGAGTCCGAAGGAAAGGAACAGACCCAGGGCGATGAGCAGTGCTCCCAAGGCTTTCTGCATGGGCAACGCAGATTGCGCCACGGCTGGGACTGGTACGGCCAGCTCGGCATTGCCTTGATCGCCCGTGATCTGCACGCGCACCTTCCAGGAGCCACGCAGCATAATCCAGAGCTTCCCGGTGAAGAAGTCCGGATCATGGCGATCGCGCTGCGCTACGTCAGGGACGGGGGCCAGATCGGCGCCAGGTCCGACAATCCGCATTGGCACGATCTTGATTTCCTGCACGCCGCTGGAGAGGCTCCGAACCTGGATTTGCGCTACTCCCGGGATTACCCGTGGCGGTTCGACGGAAACCAGCAGGTGATAGGGGCCGGCATTGCCGTCAAAGTAGACATCGGGGCTGCCTACGTGAGCAAAACAAGTATGTCCCCACAGACCGAGAAGCAGCGCGATCAGGATTCGGCCCGCGCAGGAGGCGATCCGCTTCACCGTCTCACCTGTCTGAGCCAGTTCCCCCAAACCATGCCGATCCGGAAACTCAGAATCGCGCTGAACAACCCCCATGCCATGGTGCGCCAGAACTGCGCACCAGATTTTTCAAAGTGCATGAACACGTTACGCACTTCGAAATCATCGGGAGGCTGGAAATAACCGAAATAGTGCGTTCCAAAGAACCAGTTGCGCGAGTAATGCGTCATCAGGAAGTCAGCAAAAGGCCATTGCACGGCGACGAGCACGACGAGAAAAATCAGTCCGGCCAGCGCGGCTTGCAGCCAGGGCTGCCAACGGTCGAATTCTGGCCAGAGCAAGTCGAGAACAAAGGCTGGCACGATCAGCAGAAGCGGAAAATAAAGCGGCACCATGTGTGTGACATGCTGATACACGGGACCAAGCTTCGGCTGCGCCGGAAACAAGGGCAGAATCCAGAGCATGAGCAGGTTAAAGCCCATGTACATGCCGGCAATCGCGGTCATTGCCCACCGATGTCGAGAGGCGCGGGCCAGGCTCGTCATGGCGAAGGGCAACCCAAGGCACACGGCCAGGTAGAAGACCGCGCTGTGCATAAGAACCCGGCTCTCGTATTCGAGCTTCAGGATCAGATCGAGAATGACAATTACGCTGCCCAGGTACAGCATTACCCATTGCAGCTTCTCGTGCGCCACTCCCTCGGCGCGATTCATATGCGCGGCAACCAGCAGCACACTTCCCCAGACAATGGCGGTCACGCCGAGCGCAAGCAGCACATGCGGGGGGCTAAGGATCTCAACATCCAAGCCGTAGGCGTTGTGCCACCAATTGTCGAATGGCGCCGAAGTGATCATCGCCACTCCGCCCCAGGCAATCACGAACGCGCCGACTGGCCCGCGAAAGCCCCAGAGTGTGACCGAAGCGTCCCGTAAACTCGAATTGCGCCCGAAAGTGGTCGAAAAGATGAGGTAAGCCGCACCGCAACCCCCGAGGACCGCACAGAATTGGATCAACAGATGAGCCGGCGTCCAGAAGGTGTCGCGGCCGATGGTCTGGTGCCAGGAAATATCCCAATAAAGACCGACGATGACCGCTGTCCCGGCAATAACCGCGGTCCACGCATACCACGGTACGCTCTGGTTGCGCACCGCGATCGCTTCTACGATGTCGGATTGCTCCGCAGGTGCTGGAATCGCGGTATTCGCCATGGAACGCCCCAACTTCGAGACGTTACCACCAGCCAATTGAAGCGGTCAATTTGCGCGTGCCACGCGTGTCGACCAATTTGCTCTGACAGCTTTTATGCGCAGAGGCCCCTTAGACTCGGTGCGTCGTTTTTCAAAGGACGAACTAGTCCGGCACACCTCTGATTCCATATTTGTTGAGCTTGTACGCCAAGGCACTGCGGGAGAGACCCATGCGGCGGGCCGCCTCGGCCTGGGCCCCTCCGGTGGTAGACAGAGTGCGCACAATCAGTTCTTTCTCCGTCTTCTCGAGATATTCCGTCAAGTCGAAGGGAATTGCAGGCAGATGGGTTCCGTGCGACGGCGTGGCGCGGTTGCCATTCGTTGGGGGACCGGCATGCGCCTCTGTGCCGATTGCGACGGGAAAGTGCTCCGGGCCAATCTCATTTTGTCCGGAAAGAATGTATGCCCGCTCGATCAGGTTTCGCAACTCGCGCACGTTACCGGGAAAATCATATTGCTCAAGATTGGTCAGCGCCTCGCGAGTAAACGACCGCTGGCGCATTTTCAAGTCGGTTGCCACCTGCCGCGAAAAGAATTCGCAGAATCCGGCGATGTCGTCACGGCGCTCGCGTAGCGGGGGCAGATGAATGGGAACGACGGCAAGGCGGTAATACAAATCCTGGCGGAACGTGCCTTCGGCTACACGTTTCTGCAGGTCGCGGTGAGTCGCCACGAGCACCCGCACGTCCACGGTTCGGGGCTTGGTGGATCCTACGCGCACCAGTTGGCCGTCGGTGAGAATGCGCAACAGCTTCGCCTGTCCCGCTAACGACATCTCTCCCGCTTCGTCCAGAAACAGGGTGCCTTCGTGGGCGGCCTCAAACAATCCCTGCCGGCTTCGATCGGCGCCGGTGAAAGCGCCCTTCTCGTGCCCGAATAATTCGCTTTCCAGCAAGGTTTCGGTAAACGCCGCGCAATTCACGGCAACAAACGGCTTGTTGGCTCGGGGACTATTCTTATGGATTGCCCGCGCGACCAGTTCCTTTCCCGTACCAGTTTCGCCGGTAATCAAGACCGTGGCATTGGTCTGGGCGACGCGCGCGATCCTTTCGCGAACGCTCAAAATAGAGGCGGATTGCCCGAATATGTCGAACGTGCCTTCGAGCCGGACCACGGTTCCTTTAAGAAATTCGTTTTCGCGGCGTAAGCGAGTGCGCTCGCAGCCCCTCCCAACAGCGGCTCGCACCACTTCCGGTTGAAACGGCTTGGTAAGAAAATCAAACGCGCCATGCCGCATGCTCTCGACGGCCAGGTCGACCGTCGCCACGGCGGTCAGAAAAATCACCGATACCGCGGCATCCGCCTCCAGGGCGGCAGACAGAATCTCCAGCCCTTCGCCGTCCGGCATCTTCTGGTCGGTGAGAATCACGTCGTAGTCGTTGGCGAGAAGTGCCCGGCGGGCCTCCTCAAGGTCGCCAGCTTCCCAGATTTCGTGTTGGTCCTGGCGCAGGTTCGAGGCCAGGATTCGCCGCATGTGCGGCTCATCATCGACGATCAGGATTTTACCCATGTGCTTGCATATTCCTTGTTCGCCCCGCTCCATCTGCGGCAGGCAGTGTCATGGAAAAGCAAATTCGCTCGGGGCTGTTCTCGGCCAGAGTCAACTCGCCGCCCTGGGCTCGTGCGATGTTGCGCGCGATCGCCAAGCCGAGTCCCGTGCCTTTCAGCCGGGTAGTGAAGAAGGGTTCGAAAATGCGCGTGAGGTCGTTGCCCGCTATGGGTATGCCGTGGTTCTCGACATTCACCCGGACTTGATGGCCATCGTCTCCGTACGCTGCGAGCAGCACCATGCGGCCCGGTGGCGAGGCATCGATAGCGTTCATAACCAGGTTGAGTAAGGCTTGCTGCACCTGGGCTGGATCCACCTCGGCCACCAGCGAAGGGGATGAAGATACTTCGATCTGAACCTGCTTCTGTCCGGCATGAGCCCGGCAAAGGCTAGCTACGTACGCGAGTGTGTCGGCAATCGATGTGGAGACGCGCTGCGGCTTACGTGGACGGGCGTAACTGAGCAGGTCGTCGGTGAGCTTTTCCAGGCGCGCGGCTTCGCGCGTGGCAATGGCTCGCATATCTTCTCGCTCGACTTCGCTGAGACCGACATGCGCAGCCGTGGCCAGCGAGCTGGAAATCATCGCGACCGGGTTGCGGATTTCGTGAGCGATCGCACTGGATAATCGTCCCACCGCGGCCAGTGTCTCCTCCTGTAAAAGTTTTTCTCGCGTACGCTCGAGTTCAAGCACGTTGTTTGCCAGATGGAATTCCTTCTGATGAAGATGGTTCACCAGGATCCAGACCACGAACCCAACGATGGCAAACATGAGTGAATTGACCCCAGCTTCGAGAAACTCCGAACCGTCTGGGGGTGGGTGATTCCGAAAGTAGCGCCATACCCAGAAAAAATTGAGGAAGTTCGCCGCGAGCATGACACTGCTGAGCGACAGCAGCGGAAAACGAAAGGCCGCTTGCAGCACCGGCACAATCATAAGTACGAAATAAGGGCTATCTTCGTGATCTGTAAGCTCCGACAGTAACGCCGCCAATGCCAGGTTCACGGTAATTGAGCCCCACGTCAGCAGGTAGACTTGCCGCGCACTCAACCGGCGCGGATAGCGATGTACCCACAAGAGTTCCGCGCTGCCCAGCAACAGCCCCCCGCACAACACTGCGATCAGACTTCGAGAGGGAGTGCCCCAGAAAGAAGTCAGTGACGTGTGCAGCCCAAGCAAAAGAGCAAGCAAGAGGAGATTGAGAGCAATAAATATCGATTCCTGCGAGCGAAACGAGCCGAGGTCAGCGGAAGCAGAATATGTGGTTGTGTACAGTTTCTTGAGCACGTCGGAATCCGACAGTACCGATACGTTTAGTTTAGTCCCAAGTTGTGTAATTGAAGATGAAGAGTATGTTATCTGTACTCTCACGGATGCCGCGTCAGACGGGAAAAGTTGCTAAGTAACTTCAGGAAGAGGCATCGACGAAAAGTTTCAAAATGGGAATACGGACAATCTTGCATTGCACTTTCGGCGTCTTCCCGCATCCAACTGCATACTTATATTCTCGTCAGAATACACTTACCAAGGTGTCGAAGAGCACAGGTTGCGAGAACTCCGCAACACAGTCTTAGTCTGATTGTCTTTTTAGCGTGAGATTAGTCTGCGTACGCGACAGCGGTTTTTGTGAACTCGAGTTTGACATGCCTCGGCCTAAAGCCACCGGACGCAGAATTGCAATGAGCTTCGCCATGACGCTCCGACTTTTGAGCTTCAGCACCTGCATATTGATGCTGTCCGCCGCCTGGGCGCAGATCTCGCCCGGGCCTCTGTCGCGCGCGCATCAATCGCTTGAAGGTGCCACTCAATGTACGACGTGTCACAAGTTCGGCGGTGAGGCGGAGCTGAAATGCCAGAGCTGCCATGCCGAAATCGCCACGCGGGTGGCCAGCCATCACGGATTGCATGCCACTTATCACTTGTCGTCCGGCTCAAGTCTTGAGTGCGCCCGCTGTCACTCCGAGCACAACGGGTTGGATTTTCCCCTTATTAAGTGGACTCCTTCGACTTTCGATCACAATCAGGCCGGCTATCCTCTGCAAGGAAAACACGCTGGATTGGCGTGCAAGACGTGCCATACGGCGGAACATGTTTCAAAAACTGAACGCCCCACCATTAAGTACAAAGATTTGAACAAGACTTACCTCGGGCTTTCGACTGCATGCGCGAGCTGCCATAAAGATGAGCACCAAGGCCGGCTAGGGCAGAACTGCCTGCAATGCCATAACTTCAATGATTGGAAAGGCGTGGCAACCCAGTTCGATCACTCGAAAACGCGCTATCCACTGACTGGATTGCACGCCCAGGTCGCTTGCCAGAAGTGCCACACGCCCGGACCGGACAATAAGCCTCGCTACCAGGGACTGCCGTTTGGGAAATGTTCCGATTGTCACGCCGATCCCCACCGTGGCAGCTTCAGTCAGCAGAGCTGCCAGTCCTGTCACAACACCAGCGGCTGGAAGCGGGTCTCCCAGACCGGGTTGACCGAGAACTTCGATCACGGCAAGACCAAATACCCGCTGCTGGGGAGGCACCAGTCAGTAGAGTGCGTCGCCTGCCACAAAGGAGGCGACTTTAAGAAGGCCTTGGCATTTCAGAAATGCATGGACTGTCACGCCGACGAGCACGGGGGACAGTTCGTGAAGCGCGCCGACGCTGGGGAGTGTGCGTCCTGCCATTCGGTCGATGGATTTAAGCCCGCAAAGTTTGGCGTCACGGAACATGCCGCCACGGCGTATCCCTTGGAAGGCAAGCACGCGACCTTGCAATGTGCGCAGTGTCATATCCCCAAAGGAAAGGACACGCTGTACAAGATCAAGTTTGCCCAGTGTCTCTATTGTCACAAGGATGAGCACCAGGGACAATTCGCCAAGGCGCCATATCTCAACCATTGCGAACACTGCCACACCCTGAATGGCTATCGCCCCTCGACCTTTACCTTGGCAAAGCACAAGGACGCGCGTTTTGTCCTGACTGGAGGCCATGTCGCGGTTCCCTGTGGCGATTGTCACAAAGAGAGCACCAGGTTCCAGCCGAAGCCCACCGCGCTTTATCAGTATGACGATCTCTCATGCACCGCGTGCCACGAGGATCCACATCGCGGCCAATTTAAGGAGCGCATGCAAATAGTCTCTCAGGCTGGCGCAAAGGCTGGATGTGAAGCCTGTCACGTGACCAGCTCATGGAGGGACGTTTCCAGGTTCGACCACGCAAAGACCAGTTTCCCGCTGATCGGGACTCATAGGGCGGTGGCATGCATTGACTGCCATAAGCCGGCAAATCTCGGCACCAAGCTGGTGAATGCGGATTTCAACAGTACTCCGCTGAAATGCGAAGAGTGTCACGCCGATCCGCACGCCGCCCAGTTTGCGCAGGCTGGCGTCACCGCATGCGCTGATTGCCACAACAGCAACAAGTGGAAGCCATCGCTTTTCGACCACGACCGTCGCACGCCATTTCCGCTGCAGGGCGTCCACCGCGACGTGCGCTGTGAGGGATGCCATAAAGAGCTGCGATCGGTGTCAGGCAAATCCGTTCTCTTCTATAAGCCTACGCCGAAGGAGTGCGCAGCCTGCCACGGACCGGAACAGTTGAACAGAACTCGTTAACCACGCCTCCGCCGCTGCAAGCGTTCCCTATACGCATCGATTAAGGTCAATGCACTTGCGGCAGGTTAACTGGAAACTAACTCCTGACAGTTTTTTGGACGCGTTCAGTTTCTTAGACTTACACATAAGTGCACGTAAAAACTGCGAGTAGCGGCGAAGAACTTTCCCATTCGGGGACGCCCTAACAACATGTCAAAACTCTGTACCGTTGCGGAGTTAGCGCGATGAATACCGCACTTGGGTAACTTTCTTGGTGTGTGCAACCAATCTATTCTCAGTGGGCGTCGAATTGCTTAATCGTCTTACAAGCTTTTGCCCTTCGTTGCATTGATAATTTTGCTTCCGCAGTCAAATTTCTTTTCGTACTCATTTTTAGTTGCAGTCTTGTGCTTTTAATCCCGTTCGCGCTTGGCAGCGGGGATACCGAAGCTATCAGCGGTGGGCGCTTTGGGAACGACCATTCTCATCAACTTCGTCGCAGCTTTCCTGCTGTTCTCGGCGGGTCCGCCGCAAACCGCGCAGAAGCAGTCGTACGAAACGCACAGCCCGCACGGAAATTTGAACTTGCCCTGCCAGAACTGCCACACGCCGGCGGGTTGGAAGCCGATCCGCATGATGCCCGAGTTTGATCATGATCAAACTAGGTTTCCCCTCCGCGGAATGCATCAGGGCGTGGCCTGCACGCAGTGTCACACCAGGATGGTATTCACCAATGTCGGCATCAAATGCGCGGACTGCCACGCCGACATTCATCGTCGCCAATTTGGAGCCAACTGTGAGCAGTGCCACAACGTCAAGGGCTGGAACGTATCGATTCAGCAGATCAAGCAGCACCAGAACCGCTTTCCGCTGATCGGGGCCCATGCCGCGCTCGATTGCGATTCATGCCACAAGGGCGCCGCCACCGGACAATTCCAGGGACTCTCCACCCAGTGCTATTCCTGCCATTCCAGGGATTACCAGCAGACGACGGCGCCCGCACACGTCTCGGCGGGATTTTCCTCTACTTGCGAGCAGTGCCACAGCAGCATGGATACCTGGTTCAGCGCAAGCTTCGATCACCTGAAGTACACCGGCTTTGCGCTCACCGGCATGCACGCAACTCTTCCCTGTTCGGATTGTCACGTTGGCGGCAGCTACAAAGGCACCCCCGCGAATTGTGTGGGTTGTCACATGAAGGACTACCAGGGCACGACGAATCCTAACCACGTCGCCACCGGCATGCCTCAGACCTGTCAGACATGTCATACGACCTCGGCCTGGCAACCGGCGACTTTCGACCACAACCTCGTGGGCTTTCCGTTGACCGGAGCGCACGCCACCCTGCAGTGCAGTCAGTGCCATACCAATGGAAACTACAATCTCAGTAGCAAGACGTGCGTCACTTGCCATTTGAAGGACTACCAAGGCACGAATAATCCCAATCATGCCCAGCAGGGTTTCGCCCAGACTTGCGATTCCTGCCATAACACCGCAGCCTGGCAGCCGGCGACATTCAACCACGCGAATTCCGGATTCCCGCTGACGGGCGCTCACGCCACCCTGCAGTGCGCGCAATGTCACATCAACAACAATTACAACCTCACGAACACGGCGTGCGTGGGATGCCACCTGAAGGATTACCAGACCACGACCGACCCGAATCACGTCAGCGCAAATTTCCCGCAGACCTGTGAGCAGTGCCACAACACGACCAACTGGGGTGGCGCTACCTTTAACCACGCCAGCACAGGATTCGCCCTGACCGGCGCCCATACGAGTCTCCAGTGTTCGCAGTGTCACATCAATGGGAATTACAACCTGACCAGCGCGAACACGACGTGTGTTTCCTGCCACTTGACGGATTATCAGAAAACGACGGATCCCAATCACGTGCAGGCGGGTTTCTCGCAGAGTTGCGAGCAGTGCCACAATACCAGCTCCTGGAACGGTGCTAGCTTCAACCATGCAACTACAGGCTTTGCCCTCACCGGGGCTCACGCCAGCCTTCAGTGTTCCCAGTGCCACATCAATAACAATTACAAGCTGACTAACACGGCGTGCGTGGCGTGTCACCTGGCGGATTACCAGAAGACGGCCGACCCCAACCACGTGCAGGCGAATTTCCCTCAGACTTGCGAGCAATGCCACAACACCACAAACTGGGGCAGCGGGACCTTCGACCATTCCACCACCGGCTTTGCCCTGGTGGGTGCGCATACCAGCCTGCTGTGCACGCAGTGTCACGTGAACGGCAACTACCATCTGACCAGCGCGAACACCACCTGTATCTCATGCCACCAGGCTGATTATAACGGCACCAACAATCCGCCTCATTCCCAGGTAGGTTTCCCCACCACCTGCGACTCCTGTCACAACCTGAATAATTGGGACAACGCGACCTTCAATCACAACAACACGACATTCCCGCTGACCGGGGCGCATACCAAGCTGGCCTGCAATACCTGCCACGTGAACAATAACTATCTGACGCTGCCCACGGATTGTTATGGCTGCCATAAATCCGATTACCTGGGCACCAGCAATCCCAATCACACCGCGGCTCATTTCCCGACTACGTGCACAACGTGCCATGACACGGTGAAGTGGACAGATGCCACGTTCAACCACACCTGGTTTCCGACCACGCACGGCGGGGCCAACGGAATCTGCTCCACGTGTCATACCAATGCGAACGACTACAGCGTGTTCCAGTGCACCAACTGCCACACTAAGACGGTGACGGACCAGAACCACAGGGGAGTATCCGGATACGTCTACAACAGCGTGAATTGTTATCAGTGCCACCCGAGCGGTCAAGGCGGAGGATAACGGGGAGAACGAGGGCCTCAGAACCTGGGGGCTGAAACTCAGTAGAGCGGGCGGAGACGCCACCGTAATGAGGAAGGATGAAGGGCGCGCAAAAACTCTGGATTGCAGTGCTGCTGGTGTCTTGTGCCTGCGCGCAGACCTCGGCAGATGGGCCGGCGCAAGTACAGAAGCTCGAGATCTTTCGGCAGGGACAAGATATCGGCCTGGTCGTGAGTTTGAGTATGCCGGTTGTCCCGCAGGTTGATACCGCTGGCGTTCCGGACCGCCTCATCCTGATTTTGCCGAATACCATTTCCGATGCCCGCCAGCAGCGCGTCGCAGTGAACACCAACGGGGTACGCACGGTCCGCGTGGGCCTGAACCGGTCCAATCCGCCGGAGACCCGCATTGTCATCGAGCTTGAGCACGCCTCACCCTACTCGTTAGAGAGCGATGGCCCCAGATTCACGGTAAAGATCAGGCATTCCACGCAAGCCACGGCTCGCTCCAATGTCCATCGCAGCAGTCCACCACCTGCGGCATCGGGCTCGCTTGCGGGAATCTTTCGTCGCCAGCCAAAACCTGGGCCGAGTGAACAGGTCAACACGGCCGCAGGGAACGCGGCGCCGCCGTCCTCGCAACTGCCGATCTACTTAGCGGAAACGCAAGGCAGTCTGGACACGAATTCGAATGCCAACGCCACGGGAAATAACTCCAGGCCCACAGCGCAAAAGCCGAGTGTCGGTAGTTTGCGACAAGGTGTCGTTTTTCCTAGCGCCGGAACCCCCGGAACGGGGACGGTACCCAGCACCGTAACCGCGTCCGCAACACCGCAATCGTCAGTACGCTCCACAACCGTGTCCCCGGCGCCACAAGCGGTCACGCAGAACGGAAATCTTACCGCGCAACTAACCGCTCCGCCGCCGGCAGTTCCGAACACCACAATGATTCGGCCCGCGGCCACACAGCCTCAAACTCCTGTGGTCTCTCCGCCGCCGGCTGGCATTCCGCCTCGCCCGGCGCCAGATCCTTCTGAAGCTTCGGTGACAGCCGCCAGTCCAGTCGACAAGCAGTCCGTTCCCCCAGCGAACGCTCCTGCTTCCGTGGCTACACCGAATGCGGCGCCAATTGCCTCGCAGAGCCCTTCCACCCCCAACAGTGCTTCCCCAATCTCTGCGGGGCAGTCGGTTGCTGCCGATAAAGACATGCCGCCGCTGGCGTTGCGCGCCGTGAATCCGGACCTGCGTACGTGGTTCAAGGTAAAGTACGTGGCCCAGGACGCGGCCTATCTCGACGGAGGCAGGAGTGCGGGTTTGGCTGAAGGCATGAAGCTGACCGTTCGCGAGAGTACGGCCTCGACCACCAGCCCAAATTCGGATCCGAATAACGCGGGCACAATCGCGGAATTGGAAGTGGTGTCAGTCGCCGAGAACTCGGCAGTCACCAGTGTGAAAAAAGTCTCGCGTGAATTGCAAGTGGGAGATGTCGCCTACCTGTCCTCGGATGATCAGGAAGCGCTGGTTCAAAGAAATGCGCTAAGCGCGACTCGCGCCTACCCCGCGGTGGTCAGTTTTACGGAAGGCGACACACTCGACGACGAAGCGCGTGACGAGGTGCCCCGACCACCACTGCCGTCGGTTAACCGCGCGCGGGGCCGTATCGGATTCGATTACATCGGCACGGCCATGCACGGATCCCCGGGTGCCTCGACTTCGGACTTGGGTATGGTGGTCCGTACGGATATCACGCGATTGGGGGGCACTTACTGGAACGTGAGCGGCTACTGGCGTGGGCGTTTCCACTCCACCTCCTCTACTAGCCAGCCCACCCTGCAGGACCTGATCAATCGCACCTATCACCTGAATATGACCTGTGCCAACCCGCAGTCGCCGTGGGTGGCAGGTTTTGGTCGGATGTATCTGCCATGGGCGTCAAGTCTTGACACCATCGATGGAGGTTACTTTGGTCGGCGGGTGGCGCCTGGAGCCACCCTGGGCATCTTCGCTGGAACCACGCCCGATCCTACTTCCTGGAGCTACAACCCCGACCAGAAGATTGGCGGCGCCTTCGTGAATTTCGAGGGCGGCAGCTATGAGGATCTTCACTATAGCAGCACCACCGGGGCGGGAGTCAGCCTGCTTCAGTGGAATGTAAACCGGCCATTCGTGTTCCTGGAAAACACGCTGCTCTATAAGCGCTACTTCTCCATCTATCACTCACTTCAGGCCGATAGCCCGGCGGGAAACCAGGCTGTAACCGCGCCCGGGCCCGGAATCGGACGTAGTTTCCTCACCCTGCGGTTCATGCCGATCTCGCGTCTGGAACTGGATTTTAACCACACCTATTTCCGCGACGTCCCCACGTTCGATCCCACCCTCATCGGAACTGGACTTCTGGACAAATACCTGTTCCAGGGATTCAGCGGCGGCGCCCGCGTCGAGGTCTGGAAGAAGATTTGGGTCTATGGCGACTGGGGACTGAGTAACCGTTCGGGAGATGCGAGAAGCTCTCTTAACCAGGCTTACGGACTTACGTGGGCCGATCTGCCATGGATTCACTTGCAAGCGGATCTGCATTACTCGCGCTTCAACAGTTCTTTTGGTGACGGCTCCTACAAGGCGTTTTCGGTGTCCCGCAGCCTGACTGACAACTTTCGCCTGCAGTTACTGCTGGGACAGCAGAATTTCGCGTCCGCTTTTTCCACCAACACCAACGCGAAGTTCTTGAACAGTAACCTCGAAGTATCACTCGGCTCGCACTATTTCCTGCAGGGCGGATTGACTATCAACCGCGGTAACTCGATGAGTTACGACCAATGGTTCACGACTCTCGGCTACCGCTTCGATTCCAAGCAGAAGAGGAATCAATGAGAGGTAACCGGCGGCAATTGGGCACACGACATTTCTGCGCCGCTGCATTCCTGGCGCTGCTCGCTCTGAGCATTCCTCCGGATTCGATGGCACAGCAACCTGCCGACCTGCTGGAACGTACCAGCGATCGTGTCGCGAAGTTTCTCGACCAGTTCTCGGATGTGAAGTGTACGGAACAGGTGACCCAGGAGAAATTTAAACCCGACGGCAAGCTGGCCCTCAAAGAGGAATCCACCTTCGACTATTTGGTTATCTTGACAAACAGTAATGGAGAACTCAGCCTGAACGAATCACGCCTGCCGGTGCGCCAGGGCAAAGCCGACAAGAACAAGAACATTTCCATGCTGGTGAGTAACGGATTCGCCACCTTGTTCCTGGTGTTTCATCCGTATTATTTCCGATCGTTTGAATTTTCCGATGCGGGCCCGGACACGCTCGATGGTCGGGCGGTGGAGAAAGTCGTTTTTCATCACGTCAGCGGCATGCGCAGTCCGGCGGCCCTCGCGTTGCGCGGCCGCGAGTTCCCGCTGGAACTGGCCGGCACGGCGTGGATTGACGCCAAAACTGCCCAATTGGAGCGCATCGAGGCTGGAGTCAATCAGGGCCTGGAAGATATTGGGATGAAGTCGTTGCATTCCGAAATCAGCTTTGCTCCCGTAGCCTTTCGCGATGCCAAGGAGAACTATTGGTTTCCCAGCATAGCGACTGTAGAGGTAGAGACGCCTCGCCAGCATTGGCGAAATACACATCGCTTCACCGACTACAAGCAGTTCTCGGTAAGCACCGAGGAGAAAGTCGCGGACAATGAGCGCTAACGCAACTGTCGCTTCAGCTGTTATAGCTACCCACGACCGCGAGCGCGGTCACCGCCGGCGTGTGCTGGCTGCCTATCTTCTCTTCGCTACCCTGATTCTTGGGCTCGCTGTGCACGGATTCGATTACTACACCTTGAGCGCCGCCGACCGGCCCTTCTCTCCCAAGCACGTTGCCCTGCGGCCCAGTGGCGCGGTAGGACTGAAGCTCGGCTTTCTCGGCTTGGGGATGTTCCTGGTCATCTTCCTCTACCCGCTGCGCAAGCGCTGGGCATGGTTGCTGAGGCAGGGCAGCGCCAAACACTGGCTGGATTTTCACGTGGTACTCGGCATTGCCGCGCCGTTCGTGATCGCTTTTCACGCGTCGTTCAAGTTCCGTGGCTTTGCCGGCATGGCCTTCTGGATCATGGTGTCGGTTTCGCTAAGCGGGATTATCGGACGCTACCTGTATTCGCAGATCCCCCGTAGTCTGAGTGCGGCTGAAATCTCGCTCAAGGAATTGCAGGACGCGCGGCAACAGCTGGCTACACAACTGGCGAAGCAGCATAGCCTGCCCGGAGCGGACTTGAAAGCTCTGTTGCGGCTTCCCACCGCTGAGCAGGTAAAGCGCTGGCCGGCGGTTTACGCGCTCATCTATATGCTGGGCCTCGATCTGCTGCGCCCGTTTCAAATCGCGAAACTGCGGCGCCATGCGTTGACCTTCGCGGAATCGATACGCTCATTTGGCGGAATGGTGAAGACTGGGAATCTCGAACTGGAAGCGGCTATAGCCACTGCGCGTGACGAAGCCGCTCTCGCCAAGCGCATCTTGTTCCTCTCGCGATCCCAGCAAGTCTTCCATCTCTGGCACGTGGTTCACAAGCCCTTCAGTTATTCGTTTGCCTTGCTCGCCATCATTCATATCGTGGTCGTCATGATGATGGGCTATTTCTAAAATTTATGGACACGCTCATCGCTTTCGTTGTTGCTGGCTTCATGACCTTATTCTTCGTTCGTGCGTATCTTAAGAGTCTTAAGGAACGCGACAAGCGCGCCCACGAGGCTGCCGAGAAGGGCAAGTTATTTTCCGAAGGCCCCAGGTCGCAGCACCCGCACATCGACACTGACTACTGCATAGGCTGCCAGACTTGCACCACGGTCTGCCCCGAAGGGGACGTATTGGCCATGCTGGGGGGCAAGGCTGTGATCGTGAACGGCTATAAATGCATCGGGCATAGCTTGTGCGCCGAGGCCTGCCCCGTCGGAGCGATCACCATGGTGATGGCGTCTCCCAGCATGGCAGCCGACATGCCGCATCTCACGGCCGAATTCGAGACCACGATTCCTGGGTTATTTATCGTTGGCGAACTGGGTGGTCTGGCGCTCATCAAGAACGCCGTAAACCAGGGCCGGGAGTGTGTCGACACCATCACCCGGCGAAAGCGTGAGAAGCCCGGGCTCAAGGTCCAGCCGGAAATCTATGACGTGCTGATCGTTGGTGCGGGTCCCGGGGGCATCAGTGCGTCGCTGCGCGCGATTGAAAATAAGCTGAATCACATCACCCTCGAGCGTGACGAGATAGGCGGCACCGTCGCCAAATACCCGCGCCAGAAGCTGGTTATGACCAGTCCGGTTGAGTTCCCCATGTACGGGAAATTTAAGAAAACGGAACTCTCCAAAGAAAACCTGCTGGCATTCTGGGACATGGTTCTCAACCGGGCGGATTTCAACTGCCGGACTGGCGAGAAGGTGGAAAACATTACTCGCGCCGCCGACGGCATCTTTACTGTGCACAGCGCGAATAATCAATACCGTGCGTACAACGTTATTCTCGCGCTGGGACGCGCGGGCGATCCGCGAAAGTTGGGCGTTCCCGGCGAGGAGTTATCCCAGGTGATGTACCGCCTCATCGAAGCCGATCACTACGTGAACAAGCAAATCCTGGTGGTCGGCGGGGGGGACAGTGCGGTCGAGGCCGCCATGGGACTGGCGCAGCAAGTGGGAAACAAAGTGACTCTTTCCTACAGGCAACCGCAGTTCAGCCGCATTAAAGACCGGAACGCAAAACGGATTGAAGACTGCATGCGCTCAGGCAAAGTGAATGTCTTGTTCAATTCGAAGCCGGTTGCGATCAAGCCGGAGTCGGTCGTCATCGAAGTGAACGGCAAGCAGCAAGAATTTGCCAATGACTTCGTCTGGGTATTTGCGGGAGGCACGCCACCTTACGATTTCCTTAAGAAAATTGGCGTTGGCTTCGGATCGCGCGATGTCACCCAGGAAGCCAGACAGGAGGCCAGACAGGCCACGATTGCCAAGCAGCAACTCGCGCATGCCACCGCCAGCGGTTAGCGTCTTGGAAATCTCTGGCACCACTCTGGGAAAATCAGCGTGGAACTCGCTTACGGCTTCAAAGGGTCGGCCATGCCGTCATCGCACGGTGTCACCAGACTCTGACGCGATCTTCAGGCTTCAGATAGAGCTTGGCTCCCGGCGCGATCTCGTACGCTTTGTACCAGGTGTCCACATTGCGCACCGAGTCACTCCGGTATTCCCCCGGTGGATGAGTGTCGGTTGCGATCTGCTTGCGCAGCGCAGCTTCACTCTGAATCTTGCGCCATCTCTGGGCGAAGGCCAGGAAGAACCTCTGATCACCAGTCAGTCCACCTATCACCACATCAGGCTTGCCTTTTAACGACAGTACGTAAGCGTCGTGCGCCACCAGCAGCCCCGCGAGATCGGCGACACTCTCAGTCAGGACCTGCTTGCCGTTTACGCAGAGATCAGTTAATGGGCAGTAGCTACTCATTTGCGCGGCCAGCTTCGCCGTAGCCTGATGGTACTGATCCCGGTCACTTGCGCTCCACCAGGCGCCTAGGCGGCCTTGCGCGTCGTAAATATTCCCCAACTCGTCAAAGCTGTGGCTGATCTCGTGCGCCATGCCGGCGCCGGCGGATCCGTAATTGGCGGCGGAGTCGCCCACGGCGTCGAAGTAAGGTGGTTGCAGAATAGCCGCGGAGAAAAACTCCGCGTTGGGACTGAACATGATAACCGCGCCCGGAGTTTGCGGATTGATAGGCCACTCGATAGGGTCCACAGGCTGCTTTAGCTTCGCCAGATTGCGCGAACGAAGAAAAGCTTCCGCACGGCGCATATTGCCGATTGCCTCGCCATGTACGACATCGAGGGTCGAGTAGTCGATCCACGTGTCAGGGTAACCGACGATTACTTTAAGTGCGCCAAGCTTAGCCAGCGCCTTTTTCTTTGTCTGGAGCGACATCCAGGTAAGATTTGAGATTCGCGCGCGGTACGTCGTGATCAGATCGGCGGCCATAGCCTGCGCCTTCCGCTTGGCTTCGGGCGGGAAATAGATCTGCGTATAGAGTTGCCCTACCGCCTGTCCCAGAGCACCGTTTGTGGCCGCAATCGCTGAAAGGTTCCGCTCCGGCGCCTGCTGCGTACCCGTAAGAACGGTGCCATAAAAAGCGAAATGTTCGGCAGTTACAGCCTTGGGAAGAACACTGGCATAGTGTTCAATCAGGTGATATCTGAGATAGTCCTTCCACACATCGATGCTTTCATTGCCGACTAGCGCGGAGACGCCGGTCACCGCAGAGGGCTGCCAAACAATAAAATCGGACTGCCCGCCCAAGCCCGCCGACTTGAAATAGGATTCCCAGTCCATGCCAGGCGCCTTGGCGGCAAAATCGGCACGTTTCCAGGGGTTGTTCTGCTTGAACACATCAGCGGCATCGGCCTCCGGGGCGAACGCTTGTGCGATTCGGATCTCAAGCGACAAAATACGCGCTGCCCTCGTCTCCGAGTCTGCAATGCTCGTCAACTTCAGGACCGTCGCGATGTGCCTTTGGTACTGGGCGCGTAACTCGACCCCTTTGCCCGACGGGTCGAGATAATCGTCGCGATCAGGCATTCCCAGGCCGCCCTGCCACAGATGCACAACATTGTGATCCGAATCTTCAAAGCCCTGGTTAATCCACAAACCAAAGATATGGTCGGCGTTCGCGATCAGGCCGTCCACTTCGCCATTCAACGTGGTGCCGAGATACGCTGCCAATGTCGGCTTGTCTGTGATCGCTGCGATCCGCGCCATCTCATCGGCAAGGGGTGTCAGTTTCCCGGCCTCAATTTCGTCTTCATCCATAAAGCTGGCGTAGTAGTCACCGACTTTCTGACCGACGCTGCCCCTGGGCGGGCGAGCCGCGGCCGCCCCTTCGATGAGCTCGCGCACCCGCCGGCTGGTTTTCTCATTCACCATCGCGCGGTTGTCGTAGCTCGACTGTCCGCTGGGTACTGCAGCTGCTTCGAGCCAGCCTCCGTTCGCATACCGATAGAAATCATCCCCCGGCTTAATCGAATGATCCACGTCATCATGGATCGCGGTCTGCGCCACAGCTGCGGGCGCCAGGATCAACAAAACCATTGCACCGAACCTGACCGCCGTCATCCCGGTGCGAAGAAGCGCCAACGAAGCGCGTGCCAGAGAGCTGCGCCAATACGCAAAATGGGCAAGTGTAGATGCATCGGCAATTGTCCCCGCGTGCTTGTGTTGCATGGTTATCTCCATTCGGGTGTTGTGGACTGGTGCCGCCGAAGCACACTACATCTGCGACGCTGGCGTGCTGTTCAAAGTCGACAACGAAGTCCCTCAACCTTAGCGAAATGGATGCATGCACAATGACGTTTGCGGACCTTCTTACCTCGCTGGATGAGCGCTGTTCGAAAGGCTCGGATGATCTCTGCGTGGAGTCTTTCAACGGTTCCGGACGCCGGCAGCCCAGGTCAGCAGTTCATCAGAGGTCATGAAGTTCAAGATCTTCTCCGGATTGACTCCGGCCAACGCGGCTGCTGCTAGGCTGAAGTCCATAAACCTCAACTGCGCGGGATCGTGAGCATCGGTGCCGAACGAAATCCGGCAGCCGGACTGTTTTGCAAGTTTCAGCAGGTCCAGGCTCAAATCCTGGCGATCGGGATAGCCATCGATCTCGACTGCCTTATCCAGTTCAGCGGCTGTATCGAAAATTCGTTTCCAGTCGGCGTTCAGACCCAGACGGAAGTTGTATATCCGGCCTCGTGGATGGCCCAGGATGTGGATATTGGGATTGCGTAATGCTGCGATGTAGCGGTCCGTCTGATCCTCTTTCTTGCGCAATGCCGAGTGAAAACAACCGAGCACCAGGTCTAAGGATTTCAGCGCTCCTGAATCCATATCGCCGTCTCCACTTGGACTGAGGTTTAGTTCAATGGACTTGAGGACCCGCAACGAACTCCCGTCGGAACGCAGCCTGGCATTTACGGCGTCAATTTCCTCAGCTTGCCCGCGCAGCTGTTCTTCGTTAATCCCGCCGGCAATTTTGAGACCCTTGGAGTGATCGGTGATGGCGATGAATTGGTATCCTCGTTCTGAGCCAGCCCGCGCCATTTCCTCAATCGAACCGGATCCGTCGCTCCACTGGGTGTGCATCTGCAGATCGCCTGTCAAACGCGCGGACCAGGCAGGCTGCTTCGCCAATGCACGACGTGCCTCCACAACGGTGAGAAATCGCTTTCGGATTTCAGGTGGGTTGGGGACTTCAGGAGGATGCTCGATCCAGCCACGAATGATCCTGCTGAGCGTGGGACCAACACCCGGCAAGTCGGTTAGCGGACGATTCCCGCGAACCAGCGCCGCAGCTTCTTCAGGCCACAAAAACGCCTTGCGAGAGGCCCTGCGTAGTGCCTTTTGCAGTGGCATCTTTGCGCTGTCCGCCGCCACCGCCAGCAATTCTGCAATGCCGGAATTTGAGAGCGAGGTGATTTTGGTGCCGCGGGAATTCTTCATACGCATAATGCCGGCGTAGTAATGCAGTTTACTGGGCGTGAGGGTCTCACGACCACCCTGGGGCCATGCGGGTCCGGTTATGTCTGGAAATCTGGGGAATGGCACTGCTGTTCGCGTTCCTCCTCAGATGCAAGTCTTGTCGGAATGGCGAGCGAAGCGGACCTGTGCTGTCGAACCTGTTCGACACAGCCAATAAAAAAGCCCTGCGGCTTTCGCCGCAGGGCTTTGTGTCAGTGTCAGTACGCTGTGGTTACGGTACCGGAATCGTGGCAAACTCCACATCCTGCACGTGAGTGCTTCCCACCGTACGTCGACCATCGGTCCAGGTGATAAACGCGTTGCCGTTTGCACTGGTGTCGTAGTCGTAATCGCCTGCGTAGCAATTCACTACGGAGGGATCGGTCTGCGCCGGCTGATTGATCAATCCACTCAGAACAATAGGATTGCCAAAGCTGGCGCCGTTATTCTTCGACTGCCGTGCCATCCGCAGATAGTTGCATCCCGGATCGGTGACGTTCTTGCAAGCAGTGGTCGATTTGGCTCGGTCGTACCAGGAGAGAGTGACTCCTCCCGCAGCATCGGCCGACAGAGAAGGCATCCACTGCTCCTTGAATTGCGCATCTGGCCCGAAGTTGATCTTTACCGGTGTGGACCAGGTCACGCCATTGTCAATGGAGCGTGTGTAGAAGATATCCCCAGGATCGCCGTTCGTGCCCAATCCTGCGTAGACATAGTGGACAACTCCGTTGGGACCGACGCCCGGCTCTCCCCATCCCATGTGCCGGATAATCGGATTCACTTGCGCGAAATACGAATTGCTGCTGCAGAGCGCGTCACAGATGGGTTTGAAGCGGGCACCCAGGGTAGCTTTGGTCCAGGTAACGCCACCATCCAGAGACTTGAACATCAGGTTCTGGCGCGTAGCGCAACCGCCGCCGCCTTCGTCCATGCCGGCTACGAACACCGTGCTGTCCGGGCCTTCAAAACGCGTCGCGCCGACCGGGGAACCGGTGACCTGAACGTCACGAATGAAGGTGGAGGTGTTGGAAATGCGCACAGGAGCGGACCAGGTAGTGCCGTCGTCTGAGTGCGTGATCGAAAGCGCGCCCGTCCCCACCAGGAAGTCGTTCCACGAAATGTACATGCGGCCGTAAGTGCCGCTGGTGGGCTCATTGTCCACCCACATGGATTCGCGATCGTCGCTGCCACCGTTGTGAGCGCAGGCGCCTGACGTCCACGTTTTGCCATCGGTCGAGGTCCACAGGCCGATTCCCTGCCCGCCGCAGCCGGTGACCAGGTCGCCCGCGAAAAATTTGCCGAGCTTGGCGTTGTAGACTACGATGGGATCGCCGAAATTGGTGCCATGCCCGGTGCCGAACGGCGACGGCTGAATTTCTGTGAACGTCGCGCCGCCATCATTCGAGTACGACGTACCGGAATACTGGCCGCCATTGTGGTCGTTGTAGTTGACCACGATGTTCAACGGGTTGGTGGTGTTGGCGTACACCATATTCTCGCTCTTGGTGCAGCTCGAAGCGCTGCTGCAACTGCGATTGCTGACCTGAACGTTGGGCGGAGACAGTAACGCAGCGCCACCCTTTGCCGGTTGTCCGCCCTGGGCCAGTCCACATTCAATCAGGACTTTCCCAGCGGCCAGGTTCTCTTGCCTCATGATCCCTAACGACGCGATTTGAGAGCAATCCACACCCACCGAAGTCATCTGAGCGACTGATGACGTAGGCTGAAGCGCGCACGCCCCCAGCAGTAATGCTAGAAACGCAAAGTAAGCAAGTGTCCTACTTCTGCCGTACATCTTCATTGATTTGGCTCCTCTTCATTTTTTGGTGGATTGGAAACAGGCTGCTGCTCTCCTGCGCCTTTCGCCACCGAACTGCCCTTGCCGAAATAACTTTCGTCCATCCAAATACCCGTCTTCTTCTTCAGTTCGTCTAACTTCGCTTGCATCTTCTCGCCTTGCACCGTCTTTTCAACTAACGATGTCACCTCTGAAAGCGGCGGTCGCTCGCGTCCCATCAGGTACATAAGAATGATGTGGTCGGGAGTGTCCTCGGCCTGCGCCCATGTGCCAGGCTTGGCCGTGAATGCTACTTTGTCCAGGGTTGGTGACAACTGCCCCCGTACAAACGTCAGTGGCTGCGCATCGAAGATCCCCTTATCACTTTCCTTGAACATTTCCGCGAGTTGCAGCGCGTCGGCGCCCGATGCAGACGCTTGCAATATTGCGGCGGCGCGAGCCTTCGCATCTTCCGGCGATAAGCCATGCGAATTCTTCGACCCTTCGCCCACTTTCCAGATAAACAGTCGGCGAACCTGGACGCGATCGAATTCAGCCAGGTGAGTCTGATAGTAGTGATTGAGTTCTTCCGGCGTCGGCTTGGTTTCATCCAGCAGCTTGGCGAACGCAGCGTCCGAAAGTACCTGCATTCGCGCCACGATCAATTTCTGGCGAACCTCAGGTGAGGAATCAAGATGTTCGGCAACCGCCAACTGCGAAAGCATCAAGACCGAAGCATAGTCCTCGCCCAGGCGCCGGCGATCCTTCTCCGTGGCGCCCTTATCGGGGTCGCCGCCCTTGGGTTCAATCTCGCCAATCGTTGATTCGAACTCCTCTTCCGTAATCGCCTTCCCGCCAACCTTCAGGATGGTGTGATGCGCAGGTGACGATGATTTCTGTTGTGAACTTGAAGATGTGGATGACGGCGATGATTCGCTCGCCCGGTTTTCGGCCTTTTGTGCGTGGCCTGTCGCCATCGCAAGGGCTGTGAATACTGCCAGGTAGGGAACAATTCTTAGGGTCAACACACGCTCCGTCTGCAAACACACAGCAACACACAGCAACACACAGCAACACTTATATAAAGCCTGAGAAGGCTAAAAATATTTTCTTGCTAAGCTCAGGCCAGTCGTGATCGGCGGGGAGCAGGCGGATCAGAAAGGCAACCGCATTTAACTACTACATGCGGCCGTACTCTGGTTGATGAAACTATCTCATCCAAAATCATCTGTCAATGTGCAATGAATTGCGCATCTGAAATGACGCCCGGGGTCGCCCATTAAGCTTGGGGCGCAGCGTTCGTCCACCCATCATGCGGGCGCTGTAAGGACAACAACGTGCAAATTTTTTCCGCTCTTGTGGAGGGTCTGGACCACGCGCCGCGCTTTGGGGCGTCAGGCGGTTCGGGAGAGGGTCGCCCGGTAATCGGCCGCGAATTTCTCAATGCCCTTGCGTGTCAGCTCATGTTCTATATTAAATTTTTCCCACGGCTGCTCCAGGTCAAGATCCTCGTACGCGATCGGCTTGCCGGAAGACTTGTACTGAAACTCTTTATTGGGCATGGGGAAATTCTTTTCGGCCCATTGTTCCAGGATCTTCGTAGGTACGGTCGCAAGCTCGCTTTCCAGCATGAAGCAGTAAAACAGGTGCTCCAGGCTGCGGATGCTCGCGGCTAGCACCAGGACATGACCGTCTCCCTTCGAGAACATCCGCTTGATGTTCCGCACCACATCCATTCCGTTTTGACCGATGTCGTCCAGGCGTCCAATAAAAGGAGACACATAAGCTGGCTCCTTTGTGCCCTTGGTGGCGGCGTACACTGCGGCCGCCTGCTGTTGCGAGAAGCACAGGGTCACGTTGACCCGAATGGCCTGCCTGACCGACAACTGTGCGGCACGCAGACCTTCTGACGTGCACGGATATTTTATGTACGCGTTGGGAATCCACGTGAACATTTCCCGGCCTTGATCGAACATTTCTTGTGCGCTGGTCTTCTCGTCCGAAAACACTTCGATGGACACTCCCGCATTCCCCACCAGAGGAGAAATGCTCTGTGCGATCTTCTTGTATTCGTCCATTTCTTGCTGGCTTGAGAGCTTGTGCCCTGAAGCGAGTAGCTCTTTTATGTGCGGGTTCTTGGCAATCAAAGATGGGTTGGTTGTCTGTCCATCGACGAATCCCAGCAATTCCTTGACTCGCTGAGTCTCCTGCGGGTCTCCGCCATCCACCAATATTTTCGTTTTCGGCCGAGTCATTTAATCATCCTTTCCTTTGCCGGATGTTCACCGGCGTTTTTTGTTCTCCCGCGCTCCAGTCAGCCCGTCGTTCCGGTGCGCGGCTGTGGCTCCATTCCTGTCCCCATGGAATATGCCGCGGCAACCCGGCAATCGGATTTGCGCACTTCAACCTGGGCATTTCTGATGCGCGCCTCCAGGCACGGCTGAGGATGCACCGCGGGACCGTCTACAACACGACCGTCCCGAATGGAGAAGCGAGAGCCATGCCACGGGCACTGGATGACATCACCCTCCAGCTTGCCTTCGGATAATGGGCCGCCCAGGTGCGAGCAGGTCTCAGCCAGCGCATAGATGTGGGCGCCGCGGCGAACTAGCAGAATGGGCGTGCCATTATGCTCGGCACGGCCCGGTTTTTCATCGTGTAAATCCGATTCCGGCAGCACAGGCGTGAATTCGTCCGGCAACTTGTCGGCGTCCGTGTGGTCTACGCCGATTTTCTGTCCGTACACCAGATTGCCCCCCAACCGTGCCGCAATCACGGATACGGCATAGCCAATAGCAGCTAAGCCTCGCCCGCTTGCGCGAGCCCCTCTCTTTCTTGCCACCAGCGAACTCCCGAACAGAACCACGCTGGCGACATTCAGCAACCCGTGCACGAGTCCAATCCGACGCGCAGGCGGGTCTATGTCCTGCCAGTCGGTCAGACCTGTCGCTGCCGCTCCCAACGCGCCCGCCAATCCAATAGTGACTGCCGTATCCGCAGCAAGCCGGTATGGACGACGTGTGTTCATGGAGTCCAGCGCATCGAAGGCGATGGCGGTTGTCCATGCACCAATCGGTACATCAGTCAGGATTACGTGAAGCGGATGTCCAATCCACGTTCCATGAAGAAAGTTCTTTACTTGCCGCCCACCCTTAAACTGGAAGGCTCTGTGAACCAGCTTTTGCAGGCCCTCTTCGCTAGGCTTCAGCCATTCCTGCTGCCCGATTTTGCTGACGACGCCGTCCTCTCTCATCGCGACCTCCAGCCAATAAAAATTATGCTGCAGCGGTGTCGGTTCGATGCACCGCTGAGTCGCTGGGATGTCGGTGTCCGCCTCTAAAAACTGTTGAGCTGGATGGCGCGGTTTCGGAAAACGTCGCCCTCGGCTTGACGAAAGAAAGATTGAACGGGCTGTTCGCCGCTCCGTCAGGAAGTCTGCGGAACAGCCCACAATACCTCGACTGCAGATCAGAAGATCCAGCGCACGTGGTGCTTGCAGGAATCGCTCAAATCCGGATCGCAGTGCGCATGGAAGATATGGGCTCCGATTCCGATTCCCAGCGCCGATCCGATAAGCATGTCCGACGACCAGTGATCCCGCGCCAAGAACCTGGTGACGGTTACGACCGTGGCTGCCGAGTAGGCCAGAGTTTGCACCCACTTTTGTGAATACTCGTGTGACAGCACCGTCGCCATCGCAAAGGTAAACATGGCGTGCCCGCCGGGAAATGAAGTGTTGATGTTGTGGTGCTTCCAGAAATCTCCATTCCCGTTGCCTTCGCCCGGGCGTTGCCGTCCCGCGATTAACTGCATCGGCGTGTAAATCAGGAATGTGTTAACCAGCGTCTCCAATTCCAGCACTCCCGTTTCCTTGGCGTGCGGATGATCGCCCTTGATGCCCCATATCCACACTCCGCCCAGCGTAGCGCCCAGCCCCGCGATCGCGATGTCAGAAGTGGCTTGGTAAAAGGTGTAATGCGCCGTGCCGATGTGCCTCTCGATGTGCCGGTCTGAGGCAAGCAGCGCCCCCGTTCCTGCCAGCACCAGCAGGTCCCACTTGAAGTTGGAAGGCTTGAAGGGAGCTTTATAAAGCTCCTTCTGGTCCTCCAGGGTTCTCTTCACCGACCGCATCACCAACCCTTGATGATCCGCCTGCGGCGCCTGGACCGGCTGCGTCGCGCCTCCCGTCGCGGCCTGCTGAGCCGAGTCTTCTCGGTTTGCGTCTCGTTCAAACACCGACGGCAGAGCAGCGATGTCGAAGCTTCCCGCCGCAGGAATCTTGGTGATGTCTTCAATTGCTGACGGCGAAAATGGCACGCCCTCGCTCGGATGCATCTGAACTGTTTCTTCTGCTGAAGACGCCACAATCGGCAAGGTTTCAAGTGACGTGGTTTGGCAATGGGCGCCGTCGCAAAACAGAGCGCCCGCGAACAACAGCGACAGAATTGTGTGAAGGATGTTCCAACGCTGGTACAAGTGTCTCTCCCTGCACGCGCCTAAGCCCAACTTTGGATGCTTGGAATAGCTGGACGGCTTCCGTCCGGTGCACTTCTTTGGCGATCATCCGGCTCGAGGGTGCCCGCGGGCGCAGGCGAATGCGGTCGCTGGACGTCGTGCTCAGGCCAACCCTGGAAGTTCACCCGGCATCGGCCTCCGACTCGGATTCCCCACCGTTGCCTCTCTACGAAGTTATGGACGTCGGCAAATTGCCCGCGATTGGCGTGCCATAGAGACGAGCGACGCGAGCTACGCGCCCCGCGCAGGCGTGCGCGAGCCGTGCAATTAGGGGTGGCGAACTGAAAGTTCCTTATGGCTTTGCGGATGGCTGCCAGAGCTCAATCTTATTTCCGTCCAGGTCATAGATCCAGGCAAAGCGGCCGTAGGATTCATTTATCCGTTTCTCGTCGATCTTTACTCCCTCTTGTTTTAAGCGGTCGAGCAAAGCATCCAGATCGTCCACGATGTAGTTGATCATCAACGGTTGGTTGGAAGGGAAGTAGTTACTGGACGCCGAAAAAATCGTCCACACTGTGACCTGTTCGTTTTGTGGATCCTCGTGTTCGCGCCACGGAAGCATCGCTCCCTGCCCTTTATCGGCGAGGCCCAGATGCTTCGCATACCATTCGCGCATCTGATCGCGGTTGGCGGATTTGAAGAAGATACCGCCGATTCCCAGAATGCGTCCGCGCTGCTCCACTTTGACAGGCGGCTTAGATTTTTCAGGTTGCTTGGATTGCACTTCCTGTCCTCCCATTGAGCAGGCCGAGATGAGCAACAGCGAGCCGAGCGCAATTGTGCTCCAGGGTGTTCGTTGCATCGGCGGATTATACAAGCTTCGATTCGGATGGAGAAACCAGTTTGCTCAGATTCGGCGGTGAGTCATGCATTCCAAATGCCAGTGAGTCTCGAACTGATTTGGCTTGCGTGGACATCCGCATCAACGGATTCGTGATTGGATTACACTCAAGTAGCCCAAAGCGTCAAGTGTCATACCCGGGTTCATGAATCGATTTAAGCGGCGACTGAGTTATCTGTGTCTGCTGGGCTTGCGGGGGAGCGGGGTGTGACTAAGAACCCATTTCGTAAATGTGCTCCAGCCAGTTTGTCCTGCCTCAGTTGGAAATGGAGAAAGCGTTCGTTCGTTAAGATAACGGAGCGAGCGTATGAGGAAGGAACGGAAGCATTTCACTCCAGAAGAGAAAGTAGCCATCCTGAGGCGGCATCTTGTGGACAAAGTACCCGTCTCGGAGCTGTGTGAAGAACTGAGCCTGCGCCCAACGGTGTTCTACCGCTGGCAGAAAGAACTGTTCGAGAACGGAGCCGCCGCCTTTCAGTCTCAAGAGCGTCCCCAGCGCCAAGTGGAGGAGAAGCAGAAACGGATCGAGTTCTTGGAGAAGAAGGTGCAGACGAAGGACGAGGTACTGGCTGAGCTGATGGCGGAGCACATCGCGCTAAAAAAAAGTCGTGGGGAACTCTAACCGGTATCTGGGTGCCGCATGATGTGCGGGACCGGGTCGTGGATTTCGTCCGGCACTGGTCGGAGAAATCCGAGATCGGCATCGGACGGTTCATCCCTTGGCTGGGCGTGACCGCCAGCAAATTCTATGACTGGCGGCAGCGGTACGGGTGCGTCAACGAGCACAACGGTTGGGTTCCCCGTGATTTCTGGTTGGAGCCGTGGGAGAAAGAAGCAATCATCGGGTTCCATCTGAAGAACCCGCTGGAAGGTTATCGGCGGCTGA
>Ga0070741_10000925_pt1 | contig 96779 bp, 82 predicted proteins | sample Coa_R1_4_FD_66440 | JGI IMG/M metagenome (GOLD analysis project Ga0070741, IMG submission 66440) | Surface soil microbial communities from Centralia Pennsylvania, which are recovering from an underground coalmine fire - Coalmine... | ecosystem: Environmental > Terrestrial > Soil > Unclassified ...
GAAGAAGTCCTTTGCTGCGCCCTAGCGACGGCAAATCCGCCAAGGACTAAAAACGCTGGAACCAGCAACGAAAGGAACAAGAGAGAACGTTTTCGCATCGCTAGACCTCCCTGATCGAGAAAGACCGGGCTGATACCGTGCAACACCTGAAGAACTGACGACAGGACTTTCATACTACGTTACTTCTTTTGCAAGATTTTCAGGCTCGGCTTCGCGTCCGAGAACAGCCCGTTGGACGCCAGAACATCCAGTGCTTATTCCTTCCAGCCTTCGGGCGGATTACTGCCGCTCGCGATCTGGCGGGTCTTGTAGAGCCACTGGCCATTTACCTTGACCCAGGTGGCGTACTCCTTGCCCTGCGTCGTAAACTTCATCGGATCGCCCACCTTCTCCTGCCGGTACTCGGTGAATATGACCTGCGAGGTGGCCGTGTCGCCGTGCACGACGATCAGGGGATTCTCGATCGCCACGTTGAAAGCAGTCCTCTCGCGCGGGGGTGCCGCGGCGGCAGCAGGCGCCGCTCCAGCCGCAGGAGCCCCGCCAGCTGGGGGCGTCGCCGGGGCACGGTTGTATGCCTGCCGGATGCCTTCCTTGCCCTTGTAGTGCCTGGTGCCGAGAATCAACTCGCCATCCTCGGCATAAAAGCTCTCTTCGGCCTGACGGTCCACTTTGCCGAAGTTGTAGTAGTAGCGCGTGATCTGGTCCAGGATCAATTGGCGGTCAATTAATGACTGCACAGTTACCGTTTCTTGCGCACGCGCAGCCGGTGCGCTTGCCAGTGCGAAACCGCACAGCCCCAACACGGCCACCTGACGAAAGGAATTCAGTTTCATGACGTTCCCCCTGTTCACTGAAGACAGCACCTGGAACTGCCGCTGAGTTTCAATTGTCCCGAGCTATAGTAACAGAACGTTCCAGAGAAATGGGTTACACTTTTTTCGCTCCGCAGAACGCGGCGACTGAGCACGGCAGCACTCGGCCGAGGCCGAGCCGAGGTTTCCACCACGAGAAGGCCAGCTTCGGGGCGTCGGGTTGGTGTAGGATGTCATCAGGTCGTTCAAAGGAGCAATCGCATGAATGTTCCCCGCTTCGTGCCGTCCGTGAGCAGGCTCCTGTCCCTGGGATCCCTCATATTGGCGGCCGGCCTGCAGCCGTCGATTCACGCATCAGATGTAGACCTCTCGAAGTTCAGGATCCTCGTCGAGCCGCAGTACATCGCGGCGCTGGGAGACGCCGGAGCCACCTCCGGCAATGGCGCGCAATCATGGGGCCTCTGGAGCCAGGACCCGGGCCCGCGCGGTTGCAAGCTGGACCTCTACCCTCAATTGAAGGCCAATGGCGGCGTGGCGCCATCAAAGTGGCAGTTTGACGCTGCGGACTGGTGGCTGGAGGAACATGGCTTGATCATGGAGAAGCCGGCTTTTCCGCTGCCTCCCGGGAAATACCTCGTCACGGGCGACCGCCAGGTGACGACCGTGCTGACAATTCAGCCCAAAGACAAGGACGGCAATCAGCGGTGGGAACTGGCCGGCGGCGCAACGCTCTACGACGTCACCCATCTCGGATGCCGCTCCGCACGCTACACGCCGGCGACGGCGAACAACTCGTGCTCGCCCTCCAACGTTCCGACCACGGGTTTTCCCGTGAATCCAGGGGCGGCCATGCCCGCCGTGAACGGCTGTCGCAAGCAGGACTACGCGGTTCTCATCGTCGTCGGGCTGCCCGCCACTCACTGAGTGGCCGCAGACGCGACCGCTCGCCACGTGACTACGCCGACACCGGAACGCTACTCCTCCGCCGAGTGGCCGGAGCGCCGCCCGCAAAGAGCGCGCGCGTCTTCAAATACAGTCGAGCGATTCAATACCGGCAGAAGCCATCGCGGGCACTGCCCAAACCAAACATCCTCGCAGTGCAGGCTCTTGATCAGAAATGGGGGCAGGTCGTGAGAACTGACTGATAAAACAGTTTTTAGGAGAAACGTTTTGATCAGATCAGAAATCCCGATAGGACTGCTCAACTATGAGATTAGCGAGATTCGGATCGAGGAAGGGGAGGTGAGGATAACGGCCCGCTATAGCGGGCCGTTATCGTGCGCGCACTGCGGAGGGAGCCGGTTGCGGAGCAAGGGCGTCTATCTCCGCCGGGTGCGGCATGAGAACTTAAGGCTGCGGCGGGCGGTGCTGGAGTTGGAAGGCCGGAAGTTCCAGTGCCGGGATTGCAACCGTCAGTTCCGGCAACGGTTTCCCGGCATCCTGAGGTGCCAGCGGTCGAGCGAAGCCTTCCAGGAAATGATCTTCCGCGATCATCTGGGCGGCATCAATCGGAGCCGCCTTGTTGGGGCGCAGCGAAGTGTCCCTGGAAGCGTATTTTCAGCGGTTGGAGGGCAACCATGAGGTCAGGGTGGTGTGCATGGATCTGGCGACGCACTACCGCTCGCTGGTGCGGAATCAGTTTCCCAATGCCTTGATCGTGGCCGACCGCTTCCACGTGATCCGCATCATCAACCATCACTTCCTGAACTGCTGGCGGGAGATCGATGGCGTGGGAAGTAAGAACCGCGGCTTGCTGTCGCTGATGCGCCGGCACCGTCATCGGCTGAAACCGGAACAACAACTCAAGCTGCAAGCCTATCTGGAAAAGCATCCGGCGCTGGAACTCATCTACCGGTTCAAGCAGAGGCTTTGCTACTTGCTGTTGAAGAAACACCGCACCCGGAGGCAATGCGAACTTCTGATTCCGCGCTTCCTTCGCGCCATCCACCAGTTGCGCCAGACCGGCCTGGCGCAACTGGTCCAACTCGGCCAGACTCTCCACTCCTGGTCTCAGGAGATCGTGGCGATGTGGCGCTTCACTCGCAACAACGGCATCACCGAGGGCTTCCACAACAAAATGGAGCTCATCAACAGGCAAGCCTATGGCTTCCGCAACTTCGAAAACTACAGACTTCGCGTCAAGGTATTATGTGGATGATCCGTCGATTCTCTGGGGTCTCCCCCATGATTGGCGTAGAGCCCTCAAATGGTCGGGGCGGGCAGATTCGAACTGCCGACCCCCTGCGCCCAAGACGGATTGGGGCACACGCCGAAAACGCCCTGTTTTCAGTGTATTACATTTCAAGCAGATACGGGCAACCCGTTGAAGCGTGTGGAACCCGGTTGAACTCGCAAGCACCGGGCAGCTACAAATTTATCTACAGTGCCTTTTCGCCGCCAGATGCCCCTCATGTCGTCCCCAGAACTTTGACCCAACGTTCAACCTGCGCGGCGCCGTCTCGAAGATCTTGGACAACCATGGGTTTCCACTGGGCTGCGCAGTCGGACAGCTGTTTGATCACGTCGTCGTTTGACTTGTCGGCGATCCAATCGCGCTCCCGCAGCCGGCAGAGCAGGAAATGAAACCGACACCGCTTCGCTGCGGCGGGAGTCTGCGCCGCGCGCTTCGACAGCGGCGTTGAATAGTGCCGTTCTCCGAACTCCCGGAAGTTGCCCAGGCTTGTAGCAATCACGCCCCGGCAGACCACACAGTCACAGATCGTCTGAAAGAAGTCCTTCGGGGTGTTGACGCCCAGCGAAGTGAAGCAGCGCTCGATGTCCGGCACCCCAAAGCGGGCGTAAACGGGTGGCAGATAATAGCGAACCGTGGGTGTGGATTGCCCGATGACCGGAACCACGTCTTTCTGTTCGCCGTATCCGACTCCATGAGCAATCCCGGCCATACCGTGGCGGGAGAGGGCAAGGCTGAAGAATCCCCCATGAAGGTTCAATACCTGCATGCTCGCCCCCAATGTGGAAACCAGCTTCTTGAAGTTCCCAAGCTCGGCTTCGCTCGCCACGCGTTCATCGAATTGACTGAACCAGAGCCAGACGCCGGCAACCTTGGTCTGCGGCAAGTTCGCAACCGCATCGTTCAGGAATGTATTGTCGGACAGGTATTCTCTGGGCGCGCAGACCACGGCGTGGACTGGAAGTGGTTTGCGCTTTTGCACCGCTTCAGCCGCCAGTTGCCAGCATAACCGCGACCAGTCTGCCTTCTTTGAAGGCTCAATGTAGAAGTACGGGGCAAGCAGGGCTGCCGGTAGTGGCACCTGGTCGGCGATGTCCCTGTACTCGGGGTCGGACGCGAAGACATCGCGGATTCGCGTCATCTGGTACTCCAGGACGGACTCTGCGACTTGCGACCGAATTTGGCTGGAAGCTAGATCACCGGGCTCTACTGCCTTCTGAGCGGAACAGGCGCTCAGGAACACGCTCCCCAAAGCACCTGCCAGTTTTTGGTAGGAACTCTTGATTGCCCGAACAACCTTGCCCTTCTGGCCCTTCACCTTCTGGTCCGACTTGATCCAGTCAAGGTCCTTTCGACTCTTGCCCGTCATCGGGTCGACGTAGGCCCCAAACGCATACGTCATGGGATCGATGAGATACGGTACGCCGTTCGTCTTGCCGCATAGCTTGACGATCAAACTGGCGCTCGCGCCCGGCGTCGCTTCAAGGAGATTCCCTCCGACGATCAGGCCGTCGAACCGCTTGAGCGTCTTTTCAACGTATTCTTTTTCGGCGTGACTGCCGAGCCGCAAATAGACCTTCGGTTGAACAAGAGGCATCTCATGCACTCGCTAGCATTTCCACGTATTGGCTCCGGTAGTACTCACGAACCTCGGGAGAACGAACCGCATCGAGAGCGACCCGGCACCTTCTATCTAATCCGACCAGGATGAGGCCTACACCGTGCCGCGAAAGCTCGGTGGTATCCACGATCCTGGCTTTCGTCACAGGGAGGGCAATAAAAACATAATCAGAGCAGAGCTGGTAGATGAGGGCCTGGTGCAAAGCCCGCCGCCAGTTCTTCATCTTGAGCTCGACGGCTATCGTATCACCACTCGGCTTCGACACAGCGTAGAGGTCAATCCTGTATTCGAAGAATGGGAGTTCCGCAAACTGCGCGGTGAAGCCCTTGCGCTTGGCGTAGCGCCTTACGGGAGCCAGGAGTTCTTCTTCTTTCGCGATCTGTGGCCTAAGGGCTGGCATAGCGCTTCCTTAGTTCGACGAATTGATCATGCAGCATGGACAGCCTCACGGCTGCCATCACGAAACAAACAAAACCGACGCTGGTCGGAACCAGCGTCGCTAGTGCAATCCTCGCGTCGGATGGAAGAATTGAGAGCTTCAGCGAGGCGAACAGGTATGCGAACATCAGTGCCTCGGAAACGAACGTCCCAAGGAAGGTCCAACACATCACGCGAGCCCAGAACAGCCATTTGTCACGGCTCTCTACGATCCGCCGATAGTCCGCAATCGCCCCGGATTCGCCCTGCACAAACGCGAACACGGTATCGCGGTAAGTCTCGCTGCCCACCGGATTCACGTAGGTCTCGGAGAACTGCTTTCCGGAGGTGTCCAAGAGAATGCTGGTGACCGACTGCGAATTCTCGAAGACGGGCCGCAAGCGGTCCGCAAGGCCGAATGCGATCTGTCGCTTGAGCGCCCCGATGGTGTCGGTGACACCTTTGAGAGACTTTTCAAAGTGGTCGCTTCGGTCGCTGTATTTATAATAGCCAGTGACCGCGGCTGCAAGCACCGCGCCGTGCACTGTCAAAAGCCCCGTACTTGTCTCTGCTAGGATCGGCGGCGTAGAACCTGCTCCTTGATCTCGGATTCCGTTGTCATGTCCGGATACTTTGTGTACACGTGGTACAGCAAGTCGTTCAGCGAATACTGACCGTAGCGGGATTTGATGCGGCTGATCGAATCAACCAACGGTTTGTAGGTGTTGTCGGCCAGCAGTTGTTGGATCTTCTGCAGGCCCGCAGGAGTCAGATAGAAGCGGTGCTCTTCATAGGCATCTGGGGCAGGCCCTGACGGATCGTCCTTCTCGCGCTCTGGCTCAATGAGGTCTTCAAAGGTGAAATCGATCTCGGTTGCTTCTTCCTCCGTACCCTCGGCAGCGACCTGTCGGCCGATCAGGCCCAGATTCTCAAGGAACTCCAGATCGTCATAGAGCTTCGAGGAGTACGGCCCCGCCTTGTATGCCTCAAAGTTGAAACCTTCACCGCTCGCCGTTACGTGCTCTTCCCTTTCCAGCAAAAAGAGGAGCTTCTGAAGCCGCGTGATGCCGCCGATGCCCTCGCTTGGCGTCCCTTGGCCGGAAACGCCGAGCAGCAACAACAGGAGATCCCGGCGCCCAACCGAGTGCCGGGTCGTTTCAGAACCCATGATCAAGTGGCCTCCATCACCTCGGAAATAAACTTGTTCTCCGGTAAATGAGTATAGGCGAATAAATAGCGAATACGCAACCCCCCGAGACTGAGGCGATATTGCAGGCGATTCTGCTCGTCCTCCATAGACTGAATTGCGGCAGGCGCAGGTTCACGCAACAAACAGGGTGTTTCGGAGCATGTTTGCTTCACACTGCTGACACCGATTATATCTGCGTGCCAAGCCAGAGTGGGGGGCTTTGAGATCTTTGATGTCTAGCGGCTGAGGTGCCGCAGTCGTCGCGACTTTGGGCAACTGCAGGGAATACGGATCGAGACAGCGCACCTGCCGTTTGTGCAGGTGAGCGGTCGGATCCCCACTGAAAACACTCGCTCGGGTGATGGTGCGATCTGCCCAGCGGTTCCAGAACCGAAACCCCACACCTACAAAATCGTCTACAGGGGTTTTCGACAAGCCAAAAGAAGGGCTGTAAGATGCTGAAAATATTGGTCGGGGCGGTCAGATTTGAACTGACGACCCCCTGCGCCCAAGGCAGTTTTCGGCGTCCTTCGAAGGCACCCTGTTTTCAGTGCCTTACGTTTCAAGCAGATACAGGCATCCGGTTGAAGCCTGTGGAACCCGGTTGAACCCCGAAGCACCGGGCAGCTACAAAATTATCTACAGTTCCACTCGAAGCCGTTATGGCGGGGGTGAGAGCACCATGATGAACGCTTCTGAGGCAAGTTTGTCCCATCGCATAAAGTTTGCGCAGGCGCAATGCCGAAGGTGGATTCGGGTTTGGTCACCCACCGAGGTCGCCGCGATGGCTGGTGAGAAGAAGATACCGAGGTGTCAAATCTTGATTAACCCGAGGCTGATCTGGATCGCTTGGTCTACTCGATCCATGGTTCCGGCGCTGGCGCGGCCGAGACGCTTGACGAGCCGCTGGCGGTCAATAGAACGGATCTGGTTCAGGACCACGGCTGAGCGCAGGGAGAGGCCGGACTCCCCGGGTTCCATGATGACTTCCGTGGGGTAGGGCGGCTCGTCGAACTTGGAGGTGATAGCCGCCACGATAGTGATGGGGCTGTATTCGTTGCCGATGTCGTTCTGGATAACCAAAGCCGGCCGAGTCTTCTTGATCTCGGCTCCGATTGTGGGGTCAAAGTTGACGAGGTAGATCTCGCCCCGCTTGGGCGGGCCTACCTTGTGCGCCTTGGCGCGGGCTTTGTGCGTCGCCATGCTTCCTCGTCAAGGGAAAACCACTCCTGGGCGATTTCCAGGTCCCGCTTGGCATTGGCCAGGGCACCCACTTTGAGCCTGTCGGCGAGGTTGCTCTTGGCCCGGCTCTCCACATAATGCAGGACGGCTTCCGAAATCAGGCGGCTGCGGTTACCCCTAGGTGCGACCCTATCTAACATCTTGACGGTCTCTACGGGCAGCACGACGTTGATGCGCTTATTCATGGGTTTCCTTCACGCTTGCTTAATGCTTCTACTCATACTATACACACTCTAAGTGTGTACGTCGAACTTGCCGGATTTGCCGCCTGCCCGGCGGTAGCAGAACTACCTCTTGGATTGCCTGCAAGCGCAGCGCTTGATTCCATTGGTCGGGGCGGGGAGATTTGAACTCCCGACCCCCTGCGCCCAAGGCAGGTGCGCTACCAGGCTGCGCTACGCCCCGACTTTTGAAGCTCCTTTGATTCTAGAACACCTTCACCGCACAGACGCGCACGTTCCTCACGACTGCTCCAAAAGTGCGCCCGTCCGCAGACCAGGCGCACGGTTTGAAATCCGCCGCGGTATTAGGCCGCTTTTGCGGGAGTCTCTGCGGGGGCCTTGGGGATGAGCCCTGGCAGCATCTCCGTCAACACGTCATGGACGCGGTCGACGAAGATGAACTGCATCTCGCTCCGGACGTCCTCCGGCAGATCGCGAAGGTCTTTTTGGTTCCCGCGCGGCAGGATTACTCGTTTCAACCCCGCGCGGCGGGCCGCAAGCACTTTCTCCTTCACGCCGCCGATGGGCAGCACCAGGCCGGTCAGCGTCACTTCACCGGTCATGGCCGTATCGCTCCGGGCCGGCTGGCCGGAATAAAGTGAAGCCAGCGCCGTAGTCATCGTCACGCCCGCCGAAGGGCCATCCTTCGGGATCGCGCCCGCTGGTACGTGAATGTGCAGACCGTTCTTGAGGAACACGCTGGGATCAAGGCCGAACTCGGCCGCGTGGCTCCAAAGATAGCTTCGAGCGGTCTTGGCGGATTCCTGCATCACCTCGCCGAGCTGGCCGGTAATCGTGAGCTCCTTGCCGTCGGGCAAGAGCGCGGCTTCGATATAGAGCACGTCGCCGCCAGTTTCAGTCCAGGCGAGTCCAGTCGCCACCCCCGCGGGCAACTCCTTGCGCGCCTGCTCGGGGAGGATCGCTTCGGGTCCCAGAAGCTCGGGAATGTCGTCGGCAGTCACCACGATGGGCCCTTCGGCGCCCTCCGCAAATTTCACCGCCACCTTGCGGATCACCCGGCCAAGCATCTGTTCCAACCGGCGCACGCCCGCTTCGCGCGTATAGGACTTGATCACCTTCTGGAGCGCATCGTCCGTGATGACGCACTTCTCGGCCGTCAAGCCGGCATGCTGCAACTGCTTGGGCAGCAGGTAGCGCTTGGCGATCTGGGTTTTCTCCTCTTCGCTGTAGCCGGAAAGCCGCAGAATTTCCATGCGGTCCAGCAACGGCGCCGGGATCGTATCCAGCGTGTTGGCCGTGGTGATGAACAGCACCTTGGAAAGGTCGAAAGGCAGGTCCAGATAGTTATCGCGGAACGTTTTGTTCTGTTCCGGATCGAGAATCTCGAGCAGCGCCGCCGCGGGATCGCCGCGGAAGTCGCGCCCGAGCTTGTCGACTTCGTCGAGCATGAGCACGGGATTGTTGAATCCCGCGCGACGCATCGCCTGAATGAGGCGACCCGGAAGAGCGCCGATATAGGTCCGGCGGTGGCCGCGCAATTCGGCTTCGTCATGCAGGCCGCCCAGGCTCATCCGCTCGAATTTTCGGCCGAGGGCGCGGGCTATGGATTGCCCCAGCGAAGTCTTGCCGACGCCCGGAGCACCCACAAAGCACAAGATCGGGGCTTTCGCTTCGGGGTTCAGTTTGAGAACCGCCAGTTGCTCGATGATGCGCTCTTTGACCTTGGCGATGCCATAGTGGTCTTCGTCCAGAATTTCGCGGGCGCGCTTCAGGTCGAGATTGTCCTCGCTGCGTTTGTTCCACGGCAGCTCAATCACATACTCGAGCCAGGTGCGGATCACGTTGTACTCGGGCGAGGCCGAGTTGATTTTCTCCAGGCGCTCCAGTTCGCGCTCCGCTTCCTTTCGAATGTCCTCGGGCACATCGGCCTTCGCCAGCCGCTCGCGCAAGGTTTGCGCCTCGGCTTGCTCGGCGCCTGTCTCGCCGAGTTCCTGCTCGATGGCTTTTTTCTGCTGGCGCAGCACGTACTCGCGCTGCTCCTTGGTCATCTCGGATTTCGCTTTTTCCGTGACCTTGGCGCGCAACTCGGCCACATCCACTTCATGGGAAAGCCAGGCCAGCACCATCCGAAGGGCTTCGATGCGGCTCGCAGCTTCGAGCAGCGATTGCTCTTTTTCGACATCCAGGTTCATGACCGACGCCACCAAGAACGCCAGTTGCAGCGGATCGCTTTGGGCAGCGAACGCCTGAGCGATTTCCTGCGCCGGCTGACCCTGCATCACGTTCACGTACTTGGATGCCAGCTCGACCACGGACAGAGCCAGCGCCTCCAGCTCGCGGCTGGAATCGTCAGGCAATGGCAAAGGCCGCACCTTGGCCTTGAGGTAGCCGTTCTCCTCCACCTTGACCAAAACTACGCGCTCAATGCCTTGCACAAACAGGTCGATGTGATCGGGACGCGGACGCCCGGATTTGCGGATCACCGCGCGAGTTCCGATGGTATAAAGGTCGGTCGCGGTGGGCGTTTCCACTGAGGCGTCTTTTTGAGCCACAATGACCACTTCTTTTTCTTCTGCCGCCAGCGCGGATTCCACGGCGGCAACGGAAGCCTTGCGGCCCACCCCCAAGGGCATCAGCAGCCCCGGAAACAGCACGGAATTCTTCAGGGCCAACAAGGGCAATGTCTGGAGTTTTTCTTCGTCAGCCATACTCGTTCTCTTTTCTTAAGATGCGCGGACTGCCTCCGGCGACTCGACTTCAAACGTCAGTTGATCTTTGCGGAAATCGAGGCGAACCTTCCCCCCGTCGCGGATTTCGCCGCCGACCAGCATGCGCGCCAGCGGCGTTTCGATTTCTTTCTGAATGGCGCGCTTGAGCGGACGGGCTCCATACGTGGGATCGTAGCCCACGCGCACCAGATGCTCCTTGGCGGCCTCGCTGAGTTGCAATTCGATGTGGCGCTCAGCGAGACGGGCCCGCAGGGCTTCGAGCTGGATGTCCACGATCTTCTTGAGATGCGCTTCCGTCAAACGGTGGAAAACGATCACTTCATCGACGCGGTTCAGGAACTCCGGCCGGAACAGGCGCGGAAGATCCTCTTTTTGCGCGTTTGAGGTCATGATTACGATGGTGTTCTTGAAGTCCACGGTGCGGCCCTGACCGTCGGTCAGGCGGCCGTCATCGAGCACTTGCAGCAGGACGTGAAACACATCGCTGTGGGCTTTTTCGATTTCATCCAGCAGGATCACGGAATAGGGCCTGCGGCGGACCGCTTCGGTCAGTTGCCCGCCTTCTTCATATCCGACGTATCCCGGAGGCGCGCCGACTAAGCGCGACACGGTGTGCTTCTCCTGGTATTCGGACATATCGATGCGGATCATCGCGTGCTCGTCGTCGAACAGGTACTGGGCGAGCGCGCGCGCCAGTTCAGTTTTGCCGACGCCCGTCGGTCCCAGGAAGATGAAGCTGCCGATCGGCCGCTTGGGATCCTTCAAGCCGCCGCGGGCGCGCATGACCGCGTCGGCCACCGCGTCGACGGCTTCGTCCTGGCCGACTACGCGCTTGTGGAGCTCTTCGGGAAGATGCAGGAGCTTCTGCACCTCCCCTTCGAGCAGCTTGGACAGCGGGATGCCGGTCCAGCGGCTGACCACCTGCGCAATATCTTCCTCGTCGACTTCCTCCTTGAGGAGCGTCGGCGCGTGCGATTCTTTTTCCAGTTGTTTTTCGAGGGCGGTGAGCTTGCCGTACTTCAGCTCGGCAGCTTTGTTGAGATCGTAGGCGCGTTCCGCCCGCTCGATTTCCGTCTTGACCTGATCGATCTGGGCGCGAATTTCGCGCTGTTTTTTGAGAGCTTCCTGATCGGCCTGCCATTGGGCCCGAAGGCTCGCGGTGGAGGTCTTCAATTCGGCCAGTTCCTTCTCGATCTTGCCGAGGCGCTCGCGCGAGGCGGCGTCAGATTCCTTCTTGAGCGCTTCGCGCTCGATTTCGAGTTGCATCTGGCGCCGCGTGGCTTCATCGAGCTCGGCCGGCATGGAGTCGATTTCGGTGCGCAGTTTCGCCGCAGCCTCGTCTACGAGGTCGATGGCTTTGTCCGGCAAGAACCGGTCGGAAATATAACGATTGCTCAGGATGGCCGCGGCCACCAGACTCGAGTCCTTGATGCGGACGCCGTGGTGGACTTCGTAGCGCTCGCGCAAGCCGCGCAAAATCGAGATGGTGTCCTCGACCGACGGTTGATCGACCAAGACAGTCTGGAAGCGGCGTTCGAGTGCGGCGTCTTTTTCGATGTGCTTGCGGTATTCGTCAAGCGTGGTTGCGCCGATGCAGTGCAGCTCGCCGCGCGCCAGCATGGGTTTCAGCAGGTTACCGGCATCCATGGCGCCTTCGGCCTTGCCCGCGCCGACCACGGTATGCAGCTCGTCAATGAATAGGATGATGCCGCCTTCCGATGCCTGGACTTCCTTGAGGACGGCCTTGAGGCGCTCTTCGAACTCGCCGCGGAACTTCGCGCCGGCGATCAGCGCGCCCATATCGAGCGCGACCACTTTCTTGTCTTTCAATCCTTCCGGAACGTCTCCGCGCACGATCCGCTGGGCCAAGCCTTCGACAATCGCGGTCTTTCCGACACCGGGTTCGCCGATCAGCACGGGGTTGTTTTTGGTGCGGCGCGAGAGGACTTGGATGACGCGCCGGATTTCCTCGTCACGGCCGATCACCGGGTCGAGCTTGTTCTGCGCGGCCAGCTTGGTCAGATCGCGGCCGTATTTTTCGAGAGCTTCGTAGGTGGCCTCGGGGTTGGGCGAGGTGACGCGCTGCGACCCGCGCACTTCCTGCAACACCTTCATAATTCGGTCGCGGGTGATTCCGAGATCCTTGAGAACTTTTTCGTCAGTGGCTGCCAGGATGACGTGCTCGACCGAAATGTACTCGTCCTTGAGGCGCTTAGCTTCGTTCTCCGCCGCCGTCAGCAGCTTTTGCAGGCGGGCCGTGATGTAGATCTGGTCCATTCCGGCGCCGGAACCGGAGACCTTGGGAAGTTTATCGAGCTCCTGGATCAGGCGGCGATGGATATTTTCCAGCGGAACGCCGGCCCGCGCCAGGATGGACTGGGCAAGGCCCCCTTCTTGCTCTAACAGGGCGAGGAGCAGGTGTTCGACGTCGATCTGCTGGTTGCCGCGGGCGGCTGCCAGGGACTGGGCGGAACGGACTCCCTCCTGGAGTTTTTCGGTAAAGCGGTTAAAATCCATAACGTACGGGCCTCTCGAAAGAACTATACCATGTTAGCAAACTTGTGTGCAATAATCTTAGTCTTTCACTATCAACTCTACCCGATTCGATGCGGAAGGAGCTAAAACGATGCTTCCAAAGCTCGTTACACCGTTGCCAGGGCCTCGGGCCAAGGCGATTATCGAGCGCGACGATAAATTCATATCTCCTTCTTACACCAGAACTTATCCACTGGTGGCCGATCATGGCGAAGGGGCTATCGTGGAAGACCCGGACGGGAACCGGTTTCTGGACTTTGCGGCCGGGATCGCTGTGGTTGCAACGGGCCACTGTCATCCGAAAGTCGTGAGAGCGATCCAGGAGCAGGCGGCCCGGCTGATTCACATGTCCGGTACGGATTTCTACTACGAAAACATGGTGCGGCTGGCCGAGAAACTCGCTGCGATCGTTCCTGGAAATTCCTCTCACCGCGTATACTTCGGCAATTCAGGGACCGAAGCCGTAGAAGCGGCCATCAAACTGGCGCGGTATCACACGGGGCGAGGACAGTTTGTGGCTTTTGTCGGCGCATTCCATGGGAGAACCGTGGGATCGCTGGCGCTGACCGGCAGCAAGAGCGTTCAAAAGAAAGGGTTTTTCCCGCTGATGCCCGGGGCGCACCACGTGCCCTATGCCTATTGCTATCGCTGCGCCTACGGCAAGTCGCCCGATTCGTGCGGCGTCGAATGCGTCAAGGCAATTGAATACGAGCTGTTCCGCACAATCGTCCCGGCGGAGGAGGTGGCTGCGATCTTTGTCGAGCCCGTGCAGGGGGAAGGGGGTTATGTCGTTCCTCCGCAAAAGTTTTTCGACGAACTCCGGAGCCTGGCCGACAAGCACGGAATCCTGTTGGTGGCCGATGAGGTCCAGAGCGGTATGGGGCGCACCGGTAAGATATTCGCCAGCCAGCACTTCAGTCTGGAGCCGGACGTGATTACGCTGGCCAAGGGGATCGCTAGCGGGATGCCTCTAAGCGCGACCGTGGCACGGGCCGAGCTGATGGATTGGAAACCGGGGGCGCATGCCTCCACGTTCGGGGGAAATCCGGTTGCGGTGGCGGCGTCCTTGGCGACGGTCGAGCTGCTGGAGCAGGAGTTGGTGGACAACGCCGCGCGCGTGGGGGCGCATCTCATGGACAAGCTGCGGCATTTGCCGCAGCGGTTCCGGATCGTGGGAGATGTGCGCGGGCTGGGGCTGATGATCGGCATCGAGCTCGTACGGGATCAAGCGACAAAGGAGCGTGCAGGCGACCTGCGGGACAAGCTGGTCCAGATGTGCTTTCAGCGCGGGCTGCTGGTGCTCGGGGCCGGGCCGAACACGATCCGGCTGTGCCCGCCGCTGGTGATCAACAAGGATCAGGCGGATTTCGCGGCGGATACGATCGAGCGGTGCCTCCGGGAACTCAAATAGCCGCGACTGAACGCGAAGAAAGGCAACGCGGAGATTTCGTCAGGAGGACATCGAGGCCAATGCGGTTTTCTCGAATGTCGATGGGCCGGAAGCGAGTTTCGGCGAGCATCCGCTCGAAATCCTGCTTTGTGTAGGCACGCCTGAGCAGCAGGAACCGGAAGGTCAGCCGGGCAAGGACCGCGTTGCGTGTGCCGAGTTTCATCTCATCCACGGCCTGCGCGATGTCTTCCATGGTGGCGTCCTTGCGAAGGTCGATGATCCGCGCGCGGCCGCCCGGCTTGAGGACGCGATACATTTCGCGCAGCGCGGCCATAGGTTGGCTGAAATTTTTGAACGCCGCGCGGCACAGCACAAAATCGAAGCTCTCGCGCTGGAACGGCATCCCAGAGGCGTTGCCGCGGCGGAAATCGACCTGGACCTGGGCCTCGGCGGCGTTCTGGCTGGCGATCTCGACGAAGGTTTCGCTGATATCGAGTCCGGTGATACGGAAGGCGCCGCGCTTGGCCAGTTCGATAGCGAAATACCCGGGGCCGGGAGCCACTTCCAGGACGTCGGCGCCCGGAGGAAGCTGCGGGGCGACCTGGCGCGCCAGGTTCCGGAAGTCTTCAAGCGAATTGCGAGTGAGATTCGCGTACCACTTGGCGATGAATCCGTCCATTCCGAGTCCGCGATAGGGTTTAGCAGGCGTTAGGGCGAGTGCTGTCATAAATCCTTCCTTCCGCTAGCGATCCTAGCGCCGGACCAGCTTGCTTCCGAGCGCGAATCGGCGGGTGCGGGATTTCCGCCGGTAAACGGCGCGGTTACACTGAAGGAACTGCCTTGAAGCCCCAGATCGTGACCGGAGGCAGCCGCGGAACGAGAGCCGCGGCGGCGCAGTTGGCCTGGCCGACGCCGATCGCGCGAGGCGTTCCGGCGAATGTCCACCGGTGCGGCCTGGTTTGATCCGTTCTGGATATTTCCGGAGGAGGTAAATGAGTATCTTGGCTCGTACGGGAAGAATCGAAGATCTTCCAACCATCACGGAAATTGTGAATCCCTATATCTTCCACATTACGTTCGACCTGAAGTCGCACCGGCCCAAGGATCGCGTGGCGCGGTTTCGCGAGCATTCCGACGGCAAGCGGCCTGACTGTGTGGGGCGCAGGATCGGGACGCGGCTTTATAGTGCATCGTCCGCTGCGCTCGCCGGGGAGGATGTGAATCGCGTGCTGGCCGGTATCGCGCAGCCGAACGATGCGTCGAGCGCGCTGGCACGAGGTATGCGATTCCGGCGCATCGGGTTATTGACGGAAGTCGGGCGCACGTTTCGGAAAATACTCGGGACGTGCTGTGGCTGGAGCGGCCGGTCCGGCTCGCGTAAAAGACGCCAATGAAAAATAAACGCAGCAGCCAATGGTTCCAAACGCCGGGATATCACGGGATGGCGCGGCGGGCCTGGCTGCGCTCGGAGGGTTTTCCCGCGGATGTTTTCGACGGTAAGCCCGTCGTGGGAATCTGCAACTCCTGGAGCGAGCTGAACAACTGTAACGCCCATCTGCGCGAGGTGGCCGCGGCGGTGAAGCGCGGCGTGCTGGCCGCCGGAGGCGTGCCCCTCGAGTTCCCGACTATCTCGCTGGGAGAGATGTTCATGCTTCCCACCACGATGATGTTCCGCAACCTGATGGCGATGGACGTGGAGGAATCGATCCGGGCCAATCCGATGGATGCGGTGGTTCTGTTGTGCGGCTGCGATAAAACGACGCCGGCGCAACTGATGGGCGCAGCCAGCGCCGATATTCCTGCGATCGTGGTTCCGGGCGGTCCGATGCTGGCGGGCACGTTCCACGGCCAGAAGCTCGGATCGGGCACGGACGGGCGCAAGCTGTTCGATCTGTACCGCACGGGCCGGCTCACCGACGAAGAGTGGAGCGAGGTCGAGGGCTGCATCGCCCGCACGTCAGGACACTGCACCGTGATGGGGACTGCTTCCACCATGACCAGCCTGGCGGAGGCGCTGGGGATGACGCTGCCGGGGTGCGCCAATATTCCGGCTCCGGATTCGCGCAGGCTGGCGATAGCCGAGCTGAGCGGCCGCGCGGCCGTGGAACTCATTGAAAAAGGCCTGACGCCTTCCCGGATCATGACGCGCGAGGCGTTCGAAAACGCGATCACCGTGCTGATGGCGCTCGGCGGATCGACCAACGCGGTGGTGCACCTGATCGCGATCGCCGGGCGCGTGGGCATCCGGCTGGACCTGGATGATTTCGACCGCATTGCGCGGCAGACGCCGTGCATCGCCAACGTGAAGCCCTCGGGCGAGTATCTGATGGAGGACCTGTTTCACGCGGGCGGCGTGCCTGCCGTGATGAATCGCATCGCGGGACTGCTGCATGCCGGCTGCGTGACGGTCAACGGCAAGACGATCGGCGAAAATATCGCGGCCGCTCGGAGCGGAAACGACGCCGTGATCCGCACGCTCCAACGGCCGCTCTCGAGCGAAGGCGGGATCGCGGCGCTGCACGGGAATCTTGCCCCGGATGGCGCCGTGATCAAAGTTACGGCGGCTTCGCCGGAGTTGCTGCGGCATCGCGGCCGCGCTTACGTGTTCGAAACGCGCGACCAGATGACGGCTGAGATCGACCGCAAAGATCTGCCCGTCGATCGCGATACGGTTCTGGTGATGCGCAATTGCGGGCCCAAGGGCGCTCCGGGGTTTCCGGAGTGGGGCCACATTCCGATGCCTCGAAAGCTGCTTCAGCAGGGCGTGACGGACATGGTGCGGATCTCCGACGCGAGGATGAGCGGAACTTCCTTCGGGACGGTGGTGCTGCACGTCGCGCCCGAATCGGCCGTGGGCGGACCGCTCGCTGTGGTGCAAACCGGCGATGAAATCGTGCTGGACGTCCCGGCGCGCAAACTGGAACTGGCGGTCCGGGACGAGGAGATCCAGCGCCGGCTGGCAGGATTTTCAAGGCCGCGTCCGCAGTATGATCGAGGCTACGGACGCCTGTTCCTGGATCACGTGACGCAGGCAAATCTGGGCTGCGATTTCGATTTTCTGATGCCGGAGGCTCGCAAGTGAGAACCGCTGGGTTGTTACTATTGGCCGCGGCCGCATATGGACAAACGCTGAACGGCGTGATCGATATTCACGCGCACAGCGATCCGGACAGCACGCCGCGCTCGATCGATGCGATCGATCTGGCCAAGCTGGCCAAGTCGCGGGGCATGCGCGGGCTGGTGCTGAAGAATCACTACGAATCGACCGCGGCGCTGGCGTACATCGTGCGGAAAGAGGTGCCCGGGATCGAGATTTTCGGCGGGATCGATCTGAACCTCACCGTCGGCGGCATCAATCCGGCGGCGGTGGAACGCATGACCATGATGAAGGGCGGATACGGACGCGTCGTTTGGATGCCAACGTTTGACGCCGAAAATCAGGTGCGCGATTCCAAGGAGAATCGTCCCTTCGTACCGGTAGTGAAGAATGGCGAACTGCTGCCGGAAGTGAAACAGGTGATCGCGCTTGCGGCGCGGCACAACCTGATGCTGGAGACCGGACATTCGTCGCCCGAAGAGGGATTGATGATCGTGCGGGAAGCGCACAGGCAGGGCGTGCAGCACGTGGTGGTCACGCACGCGCTGACGCCTCCGGTGCGGATGTCGGTCGCGCAAATGAAGGAGGCCGCGCAACTGGGCGCCTACATCGAGCTGGTCTACGGCCGCATGAACGCGGCCCAGTGGGCGCAGGCGATTCGCGAAGTCGGGGCCGAGCACATCATCCTGTCAAGCGATCTCGGCCAACCGAACAGTCCGCTGCATCCCGACGGGATGCTGGCATATTTCGCCGAGCTCAGGAAACAAGGGATCACCGAGGCGCAGATCGACCGGATGGCGAAAACGAATCCAGCCAGAGCTCTGGGCCTGGAATGATTCTTACGCTCCCGAATTTTCAGAGCCGGATATCATCGAAGGACTCGATCAAGCGGGGACCCACGGCGGTAGCCTCGTGGGTGTCCGCCGCTGCCAGTTTGCCGAAGTCGAGTTTGGTGAACCTCGCAAGGTCGGCGATCGAAATCTGAAACACTCGCACCTGCGCGGCGGAAAGTTTTTCGAAAATGTCGGCTTCCTCGATGCGGTCGATCGCCAGAATCTGGTCTCTTTGACTCATGACGAACGCTGCTGCCGCGAGCGCGCCGCTTCGAACGGTCACCAGAATTTTCCAGAAGTACTTGGGGATGTTCACTCCGCCGAACTTCGGATCCGCCTGCGAGGGCGCCGAAGCGCTCGGTAATCCATGCTGCGGAGCATCGGGTCCGTCGAATATCGGCCCGTTCATGACGATTCCCCGGCGTTTGTTCTGTAAGACAATGTCGCGGGTGTAATCCTCGAGTCCGGCCCACAACTGTTTTCCTTGGTTGAACGCCCAGAATTGCGGCGTACAGTTGGTGAAGTGGAACGAATCGTCGCCGTGCTCCTTGGCCTCGGCCACCGTCTTGCCCCAGGTGGCGTCCAAGCGCCGGACCAGGTGGCCCCGATCGAACGGACTCTTGGACCGGTCCACCTCGAAAGTCGCCTGCTTTCCGTAGAATTCGTTCCCGATCTGGAAGGAATCGTCAACGCGCGGATCGCGCAGCCAGGAATCGCCTTCGCGCTTGCCCACGTCCTGCTGCTGGCCGCCGTCGATGTTGACGGCGCTGAAGAACGCCAGCTTCCTCTGCTTATTGAGCACCACGCTGTAGTTGAAATACTTGAGCTCAGACTGGCCTGGCTTCTTTTTTAGCGGGGCGACCTTCGCCTTCAGGGATGCCGCAATCTTCGGCAGTGGGACGGCGAGATCGCCTTTCCCCAGGAAATTGGGTTGATATCCCGGCCGTGTGCTCAGCGTGGATTGATCGATATGGACAGCTTCCACCGGCAAACCGTTTTGCGGCGTGCGCGGCACGCTGGGCCTCCGATCCGGAATCCGGGCCGGAGGAGCCGCGGCGGCCGGCTGCTCTCTTCTGACAAAATCCACCGGAATGTGTACGGGCACCACTAGCGACGCGGTTCCGCCGTTTTGTTCCACCCAAAGGCCGGTTCGTCCAGAATAAGACGGGCTGCCCGCGGCTGGCGCCATCGCCCGGCGCGAAACTTCGGCGGCAGGCGGCAGCTTTTCAAGCGCGTCTTTAATCAGGGGGTGCCCACCCATGCTGCTCTTCAAATCAGCGACGATCGAGCTGATTCGGATACCTTCGTTGGCGATCCAGTCCACCAGCGACTCATCCATCGATTCGTCCCAAACCTTCCCGTCCTTAGTCAGCCAGCGTCCCCGGCTGTCTTTCTTGGGAACTCCGCTATGATGCAGCGCGACAACTTGCCAGAATCGATTGAACGCCGGGGAACCCGAGGAGCCGCCCAAAGTGTCGGTGGTGTACCAGATGGTATCGCCCGAGTACTTCAGGAGCTTATTCTCGCGGACGCACACTTGTTTCATTTCACCGCCGGGATGCTGAATGATGGTCAGGTATTCTCCCGGATCGCCCTTGCCAGGCTCTCCGCTCAAATGGAGCCACCCCCAGGCTGATAGGTCCCGGCCGCCGTCGATCGACGTGGCAGCCACCGCCACCACCGCGTAATCCAGTTGGGGATTCGTATAGAACAACGTATCTGGCCGGAACCCGAAGTGAGTGACGGGCCGCTCGGTCTCGTTCACATCGAGCTCGTAATCGAAATCCGCGATGGAGTTCTTGGCGTCCGACGCCTGTGCGAAAACATGATGGTTCGTGATTAAGACTCCTGGGCCGATCAGGAATCCCGACGCGAATCCGATTAATGTGGAGTTTCCGTCTTTAAGCTGGATCCGGCACACGGAGTGGGAGGCGGCTGTGCCCTTCGCCAGGTAGTTGATACTGTCCAGGTCGTTGCCGCTGATAATGCGCTCCAGGTCGATCCGGGCGCTTTCGGCATCCCGAGCCGTGGCAAGCAGTTGACGGTAGCGGCGCTGCTTCTGTTCCTCGGTCATCCGCAGCGGGCCGTCGCCCAATTCCCGATCGAGCCGGGATGGATCAAATCTGGCCTTTTTAAGGCGGTTTTCCGAATCCAGGATCAGATCGCGCTTGATCAGCATGGGTTTCTCTCCGGGCGTCGGAGAGTTTACACCCGGCGCTCTGACTATGGTGATTCGCGGCGCGCGAGCGTATCAGAATTCGTTTAGCCCCTGCCGATGAAGGGCATTTTGGTGGCCATAACGGTCATGAACTGCACGTTGACGTCGAGCGGGAGATTCGCCATGTAGACGATCGCGTCAGCGACGTGCTTCAGATCGATGCGGGGCTCGACCATGATCGATCCGTTGGGCTGGACGATGCCCGCGGCCATGCGTTCCGTCAGTTCCGTCGCTGCGTTGCCGATATCGATCTGACCGCAGGCAATATCGAAATTGCGGCCGTCGAGCGAGATGGATTTCGTCAGCCCGGTGATCGCGTGCTTGGTGGCGGTGTAAGGCGCGGAGTTGGGGCGCGGAACGTGCGCCGAGATCGATCCGTTGTTGATGATGCGCCCTCCGCGCGGCTGCTGCGCCTTCATCATGCGGATGGCTTCCTGAGCGCACAGGAACGCGCCGGTCAGATTGGTCTGCACGACGGCGTTCCACTGCTCGAACGTGAGATCCTCCATGGGAATGCCCGGCGCTCCAACGCCGGCGTTATTAAAGAGCACATCGAGGCGTCCGAAAACTTCCTTGATCTTCGCGAAGAGACTGCGAACCGAGTCCGGGTTGCCTACGTCGGCGGGCGCCACCAGCATGCCGGTGGATCCGGCGGTTTGCTCCAACTGTGCCGGGCGGCGGCCGGCGAGAGCCACGCGATATCCGGCGGCATGAAGAGCCCGGCTGGCGGCGCGGCCGATCCCGCTGCCGGCGCCGGTGACGAGCGCGACCTTATTCACTCCAGATCTAGCGCTGTCCATGCGCGCTGGCCGTTCGGCGCAATGCGGCCATCCCGGAAGCCAGATCGGAAGCCATCGGCAGGATCGAGCTGAGCCGGGTTAGATCCAGCACTTCGCGCACGCGCGGCTGCGCGCCGACCAGCACGAATCGCCCGTCCGGAAGCTTGGTGACCGACGAGTAAATCGCCACGATAAACCCGATGGCCGTTGATCCGATGGAGATCACATCGCGGAAATCAACCAGCACTTTCCGGCAATCCTGCTGCTTCAGTTCCTCGGATTTGGCGCGCAGGAACTCCGGATCGAAGCCGGTGGTGAAGCGGCCTTCAAAGCGCAAGACACAGACGCCGTCGTTTTGACTGAACTCGATCCGCATGGAATGGGTTTGCCGGCCCGGACTCTGGTATCGTACTACATTGCATGCCTGCGGCTAAGCGCATCCTGATTGTGGATGACGATCCCGATGTGCACGACCTGCTTCGCGCGGCTCTGGAGAATCCCGCGCGCCGGATCGACAGCGCCTACGACGGCCACGCCGGGCTACGCGCCGTGGAAACATCCGCGTACGATCTGGTGCTGACCGATCTGAATATGCCCGGGCTGGACGGGATGACTCTCCTGGAGCGTACCCGCGAAATCCGGCCCCATGCCCGAGTGGTCGTCATGACGGTGGCCAATACGCCCGAAAACGTCGTCCTCGCGATCCGGGAGAGGGCGTTCAGCTACTTCAGTAAGCCGTTCACGGTAAGCGCCGTTCAGGAGATGGTGGAACGTGCTCTCAGCGGCTCAGATGCCGCGGATGATATCCAACTGCTCTCAGCGCGCCCCGACTGGCTGGGTTTGCGGCTACGCTGCAAAATGGAGACGGCGGGGCGAATCGTGCAGTTCATCCGCGAGTTGGGCATGGACTTGCCCGCGGCGGAGCAGGACCAGGTCGCCACAGCGTTCCGGGAAATTTTGTTGAACGCGATCGAGCACGGCGCGGGAGGCGATCCCGACAAGAAGGTTTTTATCACCTATGTCCGAACCAGGCGGGCGGCGCTGTACTATGTGCGCGATCCGGGTAAAGGATTCTCATTCGACGATCTGCCTCACGCGGCGGTTTCGAATCCCGAGGATTCGCCCGTGGAACATGCCGAGATCCGCGAGAAGAGGGGAATGCGCCCGGGCGGATTCGGAATCATGATGACGCGTCAACTGATGGACGAACTCATCTACAGCGAGCACGGAAACGAAGTGCTGCTGATCAAGTACTTGGACCGCGACCGGAGTTGACCACAGCCGATAGCTCGGCAAGATGGGTTCGGATGGCAGCGGCATCCTGGGCGGCGGCGGCGGCTTCGATCGCCGCGCCGAGTTCGCTGATGCGCGGGAATCCGTAGCCGGCTCCGGTCCCGCTCATGCGGTGGCTGAGCGTGCGGATGGTCGCGAAGTCGGAGCGGTCGAGAGCCGCACCGATAGCCTCGATGTCCTGGCGACGGTGGCTCAAGTATTCCGGCGCCAGAGCGCGGATGCGGGATTCGGCCGAAGCGGCGCCGGTAGTAGCCGCACTGCCCGCATAGCGGGCCACGATTGCGCGGAATGCGTCCAGCCGGATGGGTTTCCGGATCCACTCCGTGCAACCCGCTTCGCGCGCGCGGCGTCCTTCGAACTCCAGCGCGCTGGCCGTAAGGGCGAGAATCGGGATCTCCGGCCGGCCCTGCTCCCGTTCCCAGGCCCGAATGCGCCGCGTGGCTTCGTAGCCGTCCCAAACGGGCATGTGGAGATCCATAAAGACTAGGTCAAAGGATCCCGCCTGGAATTTCTCGAACGCTGCCTGGCCGTTCTCCGCAAATTCCAGCGGGCAGCCGAAGGAGCGCAGATATTCTGAGACCAGGAATCGATTTTCTTCCGAGTCGTCGGCGACCAAGACCCGAAGAGGAGCCACATGCGCGCCGCTCGGAGGAACTGCCGCGGCCACGGCCGGCGCAGCCGCCGGTTCCGCGTGGCGCACGCGGAATCGGGCGGTGAAATGTAACGTCGCTCCGGGGCCGGAGTTATTGGAAGCCCAGATCCGGCCGTTCATGAGTTCCACCAGGCGCCGCGAGATCGCCAGACCGAGGCCGGTTCCCCCGTACTTCCGTGAAGTGGACACGTCGGCTTGCGTGAACGCTTCGAAGATCGATTCAAGCTGGTCCGGAGGAATTCCGATCCCTGTGTCAGACACGGAAAATCGAAGGGTTCCCTCAGGAGCTCCGGGACTTGGCCCGACACGCACGACCACTTGGCCGCGTGACGTAAACTTCAGCGCATTTCCGACCAGATTGAGGAGGATTTGGCGCAACCGGTTCGGATCGCCCAAAAGACGCCGGGGCGTTTCCGAAGCGATCTCACAACGAAGCGTGACGTTCTTCTCCTGGGCGCGCAACGACATGATCTCCAGCGCCGCATCGAGCACCGCGGGCAGATCGAACGCGATTTCTTCGAGAACGATTTGCCCGGCTTCGACCTTGGACAGATCGAGAACGTCGTTGATCAAGGCAAGCAGACTATCGCCAGCGCGCTGCATCACGCGCACGTACTGCTGCTGCTCGGAGCTGAGGGACGTGCGCTCCAGCAGATCGCTCATGCCGATCAGGACGTTCAGCGGCGTCCGAATTTCATGGCTCATGCGCGCCAGGAACTCGGATTTTGCGCGGCTGGCCGATTCGGCCTGTTCGCGCAGTTGCTTTTGTTCCGTAATGTCGCGAGCCGTTGCATAAATCAGTTCTTTTTCCTCATGGGGCGCCGCATTCCACAACAGCCAGCGGTAGGATCCATCCTTGGTCCGGTAGCGGTTCTCAAACGAGATTGCGGATCCGCCCCTGGAAATCTTCTGGGCTTCGGCCCGCGTAGCGTCGCGATCCTGGGGATGCACAAAATCGAGAAACGGCTGGGCGGTCAGTTCGTCGACGCTATAGCCGAGGACACGTTCCCAGGCAGGATTCAACAGTTTGAAGTAACCGTCGAACCCGGCGATGCAGAGCATGTCGAGAGAAAGAGTGAAAAAGCGATCCAATATGCCCTCCTTTCGCGTGCGTATTTGTTCGCGGCGGTCCTTCATTGCCGATTTAGCTGAAGAATAGCACTCCCAGCCGCTCTCCGGGTTACAATCGTCGGTTCGCATGCGAATCCTGGACGTAGGATGCGGTCTCAACAAGAAGGCGGGTGCGATCGGCGTCGATCGGAACCCGGCGTCGCGGGCCGACGTGATCGCCGAACTGGATCACTTTCCGTATCCGTTTCGCGACTCGGCCTTCGATGCGCTGCAAGCGGTGCACGTCATCGAGCACCTTTCCGACGTGATCCGCAGCATGGAGGAGTTTCATCGCCTGGTGCGGAGCGGCGGCGAGGTGCGGATCGTGACGCCGCACTACACCGATTTCAGCTCGTTCTGCGATCCGACCCATCGCTGGCACCTGAGCAGTTTTTCGATGCGCTACTTCGGGGAGGACCACGGGGGATTCGGCTACTATTCGCCGGGGAAATACACGGAGAATTCCGTGCGCGTAACGCTACTAGCGTTCTGGAGGTGGCTCGGCTTCGAATGGCTGGTGAATACGTCCCCGCGCTTTCGGAAATTTTGGGAGCATTACCTGTGCTACGTGATTCGCGGGAAGGTCATTGAGTGGCGGCTTCGGGTGCTCAAATGACGATCGGCGCGGGTTTGGATTGGATACGCGATGTACGGCGGCGGCGCGTCTGGACGCCGGCTCTGGCGGCCGGCCGCCGCGGCGAGGACCTGGCGCATCGATTTCTGCGCAAGCAGGGATACGTGATCCTCGCGCGGAACTACCGGCTTGCATCCGGCGAAGCCGAAGCGGATCTGATCGCACGGGAGGACGAAGACCTGGTCATCGTCGAGGTGAAAACGCGCGAAACCGGGGCGTATGGGCCACCGGAACGCGCAGTGAGTCCCGAAAAGCAGCGGCACCTGATCCGCGTGGCCCGGGAATATGCGCGCAAAACCGACACTCCCTGGGAGCAGGTGCGATTCGATGTGGTGAGTGTGGTGTTGCGCGAGCCGCCGGAGATCACGCTGATGCGGAGAGCGTTTGGCGCGAAGTAACAAGACCGGCGCCCGAGATCGCCTGTCCTACTCCGCTAAAATCAATACTTCATGGAAGCCGAGAAACGGCGTCTGCATGAAGCCGGACGCCGGGAGGAGCACTGGCGCCGCTGGGGCCCCTACATATCGGAACGGGCCTGGGGAACCGTTCGCGAGGACTACAGCGAGTGGGGCACCGCGTGGGAGTATTTTCCCTTCGAGCACTCGCGCCTGCGCGCCTACCGCTGGGGCGAGGACGGCATCGCCGGCATCTGCGACAACCATCAGAGGCTGTGCTTCGCACTTGCGTTCTGGAACGGCCGCGATCCGATCTTGAAAGAACGGTTGTTCGGAGTGACCGGCAATCAAGGGAACCACGGCGAGGACGTCAAAGAGTATTACTACTACCTCGATTCGACGCCCACACACTCCTATATGAAGTGCCTGTACAAGTATCCGCAGGCTGAATTTCCCTACCAGCGGTTGCTCAAAGAAGCCACTGGCCGGTCGAAGCAGCAACCCGAGTTCGAACTGCTCGATTCCGGCATCTTCGATGAGAACCGCTATTTCGACATCTTTGCCGAATACGCGAAAGTCGACGCCAACGATATCCTCATTCGGATCAGCGCAGTCAATCGCGGACCGGACCCGGCGATTCTGCACCTGCTTCCAACGCTCTGGTTCCGCAATACCTGGTCGTGGGTTCCCGGCGCGGCGAAACCGGCTCTGCGGCGCTCCGGAGAAGGCGCGATCGACGCGCAACACGAGGATCTGGGCCCCTACAGACTGGTTCTGGACGGAAATCCACCGCTGCTATTTACCGAGAACGAATCGAATGCGCAGGCGCTCTGGGGTTTGGAGAATGCGCGCCCGTACGTCAAGGATTCGTTCCACCAATACATCGTTCACGGAAGGAAAAACGCGGTGAATCCGCAGCAGACCGGCACGAAAGCCTGCGCCTGGTACCAGCTCGATCTCGCGCCGGGACAAACCCGGACGCTGCACCTCCGGCTGCTGCGCATGACCGATCCTTCACGGCTGGTCCCCTTCAGCCCCGAGGATTTCGACGGATGGTTCGCCGAGCGGATCGCCGAGGCGGATGAATTCTACTCCTTCGCGCCGGAAACGCTTTCCGAGGACGGCAAGCGGGTCCAGCGCCAGGCATTCGCCGGACTGTTATGGACCAAGCAGTTTTATCACTTCGTGGTCGAAACGTGGCTCAAGGGTGATCCGGGCCAGCCACAGCCTCCGGCCACTCGCCTGACCGGCCGCAATTCGCAGTGGGTTCATCTGTACAACGAAGACGTAATCTCGATGCCCGACAAGTGGGAATACCCGTGGTACGCGGCGTGGGATCTCGCGTTTCACACGATTCCGCTCGCGCTGGTGGATCCGGAATACGCCATGACGCAACTGCAACTGTTCATGCGCGAGTGGTATCTGCATCCGAACGGGCAGATCCCGGCCTACGAATGGGCGTTCGGAGACGTGAACCCTCCGGTGCACGCATGGGCGAGCTGGCGCGTGTACCAGATCCATCGCAAACTGACCGGAAAGCCGGAATACGCGTTCCTGGAAAGCGTGTTTCACAAACTCCTGCTGAATTTCACGTGGTGGGTGAATCGAAAGGATTCGAGCGGTAACAACATTTTCGAGGGCGGATTCCTGGGACTGGACAACATCGGCGTGTTTGACCGTTCGAGACCCGTGCCCTGGGGCGGATATCTCGAGCAATCCGACGCCACGAGCTGGATGGCCATGTTTTGCCTGAACATGCTGAAAATCTCGCTGGAGCTGGCCACCAAGGTCAATCTTATTTACGAAGACGTCGCCAGCAAGTTCTTCGAGCACTTTCTCTACATCGCCGCGGCGATGAACGGGATTGGCGATGTCGGCCTCTGGGATGAAGCGGACGGATTTTTTTATGATCGGATGCGCCTTCCGAACGGAGAATCGGTTCCGATGAAGGTGCGGTCCATGGTGGGTCTGATTCCGCTGTTCGCGGTGGACACGATGGAGCCCGAAATCATCGATCAACTGCCCGGATTCCGCCGGCGCATGGAGTGGTTCATGCGGAACCGGCCGGACTTGTGCCGCAACATTCACTCCCTCTCGCGCGAAGGGATGGAATCGAGACGGCTGCTGAGCCTGGTGGACCGGACGCGGCTGCTGCGCGTGCTGGAGCGCATGCTGAGCGAGGACGAGTTTCTATCACCTCACGGCATCCGGGCTCTTTCTAAGTATCACCAGCGCGAACCTTTCGTGCTGCCGGTGGACGGCCAGGAATACCGCGTCGATTACGAGCCTGCGGAATCCAACACCGGCCTGTTCGGCGGAAATTCGAACTGGCGCGGACCGGTGTGGTTCCCGGTAAATTTTCTGATCATCGAGTCGCTGCAACGGTTCAACCATTATTTCGGCGCCGACGTGCAGGTGGAATTTCCCACGGGCTCGGGGCAGCTTAAAACGCTCGGCGACGTCGCGGCGGAACTGTCGCGTCGGCTTTCACGCCTGTTCCTGCGCAACGCGCAAGGACGCAGGCCGGCGTTCGGCGGCGCCGAGAAATTTCAGACGGACCCGCATTTCCGCGACTACATTCTGTTCTATGAATACTTTCACGGGGACAACGGCGCAGGGCTCGGCGCGAGCCATCAGACCGGATGGACGGCGCTTGTGGCGAAGCTGTTACAGCAGAGCGGCGAATAGGCATCTTTCCGCACCGTTGTTATCATGAAGGAAAGATGTCCTCTGCACCTTCCGTCTCGCCGGAACGTCTTGTTTCGACTAGAAAATCACCAAGAATCTGGGCCCTGGCCGGCATCACCTATGGCGCTGTGATCGGCGTCGCGCTTCTGTCGGTTCTCGCGTATTATTATCTAGCTCCCAAGCGAACCACGGCTCAGCAACTCACCGATGCCAGCCGGTCCATGGCCGTGGGCTCGGTATGGCTCCCGGTGTACCCCGGTGGAACAGTGGAAGGCGCCTCTTCGACCAAGGAGGGCAACGTGGCGGAGAGCACAGTCACGTTCGCGTCCAAAGATCAGGCCGGGCGTGTTCTGGCGTTCTATCAAGCAGCTCTCAAACGTGGCGTGTTTCGCTTCAGCACCGTGACCAGAAATGCGGACGGGGGCATTGTTCGCAGCATGGCGCACGACGGCAAAACCACGGTCATGGTGACCGTGCGCTCGGCCGAAGGCGGCTCCCGGGGAGAACTTCGTACGGTCGACCGGGACCTGGACGATAAAGCCAAGCGGAACTAATTCCGATAGAATCCTATGCCCTTCGGGTATCCTGAAGAATTGTGTCCAAAGCCTCATCTGAGATAACGCACGCTCACCAGCGACGCTCGTTTCTCCTGGTTGTCTGCTGTACGCTGATCGGCGCGGCAGCACAGGTTCTGATCAAGAAGGGAGCCGTGGGGCTGGGTCCGAATCCCACAATGGTGCAAACAGCGCTTGCCATGCTACTGACGCCTGCATTGCTTGCCGGGTATTCGATGTACGGCGTTAGCACGATCCTTCTGGTCCTCGCGCTCCGGCACGGCCAGTTATCGCTACTCTACCCGGTTTTCGCAATGACCTACGTATGGGTGACTGTGCTCTCGGTAGTGGTTTTCCATGAGTCGATGAACGCTTTCAAGCTGGCAGGCATCGCGGTTATCGTCGCGGGCATTGCTGTGCTCGGCATGGGGAAGTCGGCGTGAACAACACTCCGTTCTCGTCCATGGCGTGGGTGCTGGGCGCCTCGTTTTTCGGCAGCTTCGGGGCGCTGTTTCTGAAGATTGGAGCGGGAAAACTCCAGCGCAATCTAGCTTCGCTGATGACGAACTGGCGGCTGGGGCTTGGTATCGGTTTCTATCTGTTCTCTTCGGTGTTGTTCGTGCTTGGGGTTCGCAGGGGGGAGCTCAGCGTGCTCTATCCGATGGTCTCGCTGGGATCCGTCTGGACGCTGTTCTGGTCGCGCCTGATCCTGGGCGAGCCGCTCACACGCGAAAAGTTCATCGCGTTGGGGATGATCCTGTGCGGGATCGCGCTGTTGGGATTGGGAACCCGCTGAGGCGGGCAAGCCCGCCGCCTACCTGCGTTCCGCACGGAACCGCGACCGGAAGGGAGCTGCTTATTTGATGTGGCCCTGCGTGAAATCTTTGTTGTTTTCTTCGCAGGAGTACTCGATTAATTCCTCGCCGGGCTTCATGCGAGTGAAGACGCGCTCGTTCTTCCAGGGCCGGGTATACATCACCGGATCGTCAACGGTCACTTCGTAATTCAGGTGCTCGGGATCGGCGTACTGGATGCGCTGGATTACATGCATCTTTGCCGAATGCGGGTGGCCGATTGTATCGAGCCGGGTCCTGCCGTTGAACCCGACGGTGTCGATCACCAGCGTGTCTCCTTCGAACTTGCCGACGGAATGGCCGAACCAAGTCGGCTCCAGATCCGCCGGATGGCCCCGTCCGTCCAGATACACGACGTTAAACCAGGTATTCTGCTCGAACAGGAACGCCAAGTACTTCGAATTCTGCATGATCTGAATTGGATACCCGCCCACGTTCATGGAGCGAAGCAGGCCGAAGGGCAGGCAATGACCGGTGTAGTCGAACTTGGAGACGTCGTAGTTCTTGAAGTTATCGGCGCCCACGGCCGAAAAGGGAAGCTCTCCGGCGCCCTTTTGATCCGGCCGGTCCTTGGACATGTCCGGCACATACGGATGCTGCCACACTCCCTGAAAATCAGGCTTCTCGTCGGGCATCCGCGGAATTTTTGGGCTCTGCCCCCAAGCCATTGGGATCGTCGTAACCAGCGCTGCGAGCGTAATGAGCGATTTCATGAACATGCCCCCATGCCGATTCTGGTACAAACGCCGCGGAAACGCAACTCGGCGGTGGGGAATCACTTCTGCTCGAATAGTTCCGACCTGTTCACACGCTCGCCTTTGAAGAATACCGTCGAAATGCGCTCGGTGGCCGAGATGTCTTGCAGAGGATTGCCGTCCACCAGCAACAGGTTGGCCTCGTAGCCCTTTTGAATCAGGCCGATGCGGTTTGCGGCGCCCAGCATTCGTGCAGCCTTGTAGGTGGCGGCTTGGAGAGCGGCGGCCGACGGGACGCCGGCTTCTACCCATAACTGTAACTCGCGATGGAGACTGGCGCCATGGACGGCCATCGGGTAGCCGGAATCCGTCCCCGCGACCAGCATCGCGCCCGTGCGGTACGCCTCGGCCAGATTCTGTTTTGCCGCTTCGAGCCCGATTGGGTTCCGTACGGCTTCATAACTGTCGCGCTGTTTCAGGCCGTCTTTTACCTGCGCGAGCCATTGCCGCGGAACAACTTGCTGCACTAGTGAGCGCTCCAGGAGATCTGTCCGTCCGGCTTGGTACGCTTGCCGGGCTTCCACGCCTGCAAGGGCCGGGTCGTAAAAGCCGTCCTCCTTCACTTCTCCGGCAAACAGCTCGGCCCCTAAACGTTCTCCCGAAGCGGTAACGGCCTGATGCTTCAGAACCATGCCGGGTGGGTCGTTCACGCTCTTAACGGCAGTCACGCCGCTGAACAGATAAGCGGCCAGTTCACGATCGAAGCTCTGGTCGAGGTCTTGGAAGTACGCGGGATCGCTGATCGGGAATCCCGGCAAACTCAAGTGCACACGCGCGTCGATCAGCCCGGGCAAGAGAGTCTTGCCGGCAGCTTCGATTGCGTCGGCGCGCACGGACTTCGCCTCAGGCGCCGGACCGGTGAAGATCTCCGCGATTTTTCCGTCCTTGATGAGCACCGACGCCTGGTCGATCATGGTCCCATCGCCCACGAAAATGCGCGCACCGCGGATCAGGGATGTGCGGCTGCGCTGGACGTCGCGACCAAGCACCTTTGCCTTGGCGATATTGGTCTTGGCGTGCATCTGCCAGGCGCCCAGGACGATAAACGGACTCAACACGGCCAACAGCCAGAACTTCGCAGCCGGGCGCAGCTTTTCTTCCTTCTCCCAGCGGAACAGCTTCGCCGCGAGCAGCGTTCCCAGCACAACGGTCAGCGCGAGCGCGCCCGCGGAGGAAAGATTGTCCAAGATCGTTTCCTTGCCGCGTATGATCGGCGCCAGCCCGCTGCTGACATAAGTGGAGGGGATGAATTGCGCAACGGTCTGGAGCCAGAGCGGGAAGCCGGTGATCGGAAATGTGAGTCCTCCCAGGAACAGTAGAGGGAAGTAGAAAAGCTGCGTCAGCAGCATGCCTTCCTGCATGGAGTTCACGATCGCCGCGATGATGCCGCCCAGCGAGGCGAAGGCCAGCAGACCCAGACTAACGAAGACAAGCAACGAAATTGGCTGGGTTGGCCATGGCGTTCCCAGGAATCGATGCGCCAGGACAACCATGAAGATCACGTTTGGGACCTGTAGGACCAGCGCGGTTACCATCCCGGAGACGATAATTTCACCGGGTCCGATGGGCGCAACTTTAAAGCGGCGGAGAATATTCAGTTCGCGATCCTGCACGGCTCGAATTCCTACGCCAAACAAGCCGCCGCCAAGTACTCCGAGACCCAAGACGATGTTTAGAATTTGCACGCCGTTTCCGCCTTCGTTGTTCATGCCCGCAACTCCAAAGAAGATCAGCGGGAATACATAACTGAAAAACAGCGCGATGCGGTTCCGCAGCGTCAACAGCAGATTCATCCGGATCTGAGTCCAGTAAGAGTTCAGCATAGGCTTAATCCCTCAGCTTCTTTCCAGTGAGTTCGATAAACACATCTTCAAGCGTGGGCCGCTTCAGGTGAATATCCTCGAGCTCAAGTCCTTTTTGATCGATCCACTTGATCAGATCGGGCAGGGTCCGTGCGGGGCGCGTCGAGTGGACGACCAGAGTTTTGGCGTCTGCGCTGATCGAGTGCTTCGCCACGGCTTCAAAGGTTGGCAGATCCGCGGGCATCGGCTGCGCTGTGCTCACTTCGATTCGGGATTGGCCGAAGACATGCTCCTGAAGTTCGCGCGGCGAACCGAGGGCCACGATCCGGCCCTCGTCGATGATGGCCACGCGGTCGCAGAGCCGCTCGGCTTCCTCGATGTAGTGCGTCGTGAGCAGGATGGTGCGTTTGGCGGCGCGCAATTCCTCGATTAACGTGTGAATTTCAAGGCGGACCTGGGGATCCAGGCCCGTAGTCGGCTCGTCCAGGAACACCACCTTCGGTTCGTTCACCAGAGCGAGGGCCAGCGCCACGCGCTGCTTCTGGCCGCCGGAGAGTTTCGAATAGAATTCGCCGCGTTTTTCCCAGAGCTGGAGCCGCTGGAGGAGTTTGTCGCGTTCCGCCTGCCGGGAGTAGAATGCCGCGAACCACTCGAGTGCCTCTTGCACGCGCAGTTTGTCCGGCAGATTGGTCGCCTGAAGGCAGACTCCGATGCGGTCCTTCAGCGATCGCTTGGAGACCTCAGGGTCGAAGCCCAGCACGCTCACTTGACCTTTAGAGCGAGCGCGAAGCCCTTCCAGAATCTCGACTGTCGTCGTCTTGCCGGCGCCGTTTGGGCCGAGCAATCCGAAAATTTCGCCCTCGGCGACCTCGAAATCGATGCCCCGCACCGCTTCGAAGTTGCCGTAGGATTTGTGCAGTCCTGCGACCTGAATGACTGGTTCCATGGGTTGGATTCAGCCCATTCTATTCGACCGGCTATGAGCAGGTTCAGCGGAATCGGCGAATGGCGGAAAAGGCAGGACGAGCGGCGAGTTTTACTTTAGCGTCCGCCGCAATCTGTACAACTCCGCGGTAATCGACTTTTCCTTCAGCTTCCTCCAGTCGTCATCCACGTGGATCATCCGGCCGGTGATGTGATTGGACTGATTCGACGCCAGGAACAACGCGAGCTCGATTTGTTTCTCGGCTGGAACGCCGCCGGTCATCCGGACCTGCCGGGCGGCTTCGATCTCACGCCAGCCGGCTCGATCGCCCGCAGCCAGGATCTGATCCGTCATGTGCGTATAGGTTTCGCCGGGAGACAAACAGTTGACCTGGACATTCCGGTCGGCGATCTCTTCGGCCAGGCTCTCGACGAAGCGAACCACGGCCGTTTTGGTGGCGCTGTGCACGGCGAAATTCGGACGAGCGGGCGTGACGCCCCCGACTCCCGCGACCACAATAATCTTGCCGCTGCGCCGCTCGAGCATCTGCGGCAGCGCCGCGCGACAGGCATTGAACACGCCCACCAGATTCGTTTGGACGATTTCCTGCCAGGATTTCGGTGAAGTCTCCACAAACGGAGCGATCGTCCCAAGCACGGCGGCCGAGCACACCAGAACTTGCACCGGGCTGCCGAACTGAACGCGCACCCGCTCCATGGCGGCCGCCACCTGTTCGTAGTCGCAGACGTCGGCGCGGATGCGCAGGGCTGCCCCGCCCCCGTGCTCGATTTCGAGATGACACAGGTCGAGCTCGGCTTTGCTGCGCGCCAGCAAGCCCACGCGCGCGCCCCTTCCGGCGAAGCCGATGGCCAGGCGCTTTCCGATTCCGCGGCCCGCGCCTGTGACCAGCACGGGCACGCCCTTGAATGAGTGCACCACAAGACAAGGTAGTACAAAAGGGCTATCGTTGCGGGAACGGGGCCGCGGCGTACACGATCTTGCCGCCGACCATAGTCAGCAGCGATTCGATTCCGCCGATCTGGTCTGCCGGCGCAGTCATGTAGTCCTTGGATAAAACAGCAAGGTCGGCATACTTACCGATTTCAAGAGATCCGCGCTGTTTCTCGTCGAATGAGAACCAGGCGCTGCCGAGCGTATAGAGCCGCAGCGCCTCCGTCCGGCTGGGCGTTTCCTCCGGCCCGCGGATCGCGTTCCCCGACACGGCCTTTCCGTCGAGGAACCACTGGAGCGCGGTGAACGGATTGTAGGAAGCCACCCGGTGTGCGTCGGTTCCCGCGCCGATCTTGACGCCCAATTTCGCGCCGGTCACCACAGGCGGAGCGCGCCGGGCGGCTTCGACCCCGGCCGTCTGGCGAAACTGGTCGCCACCGAAATACATCGCGTCCTGCACGGTCCAGCCGACACCGAGCGCCTGCATCCGGCGCAGATTTTGCTCCGAAGCGTCGTTTAAATGCGCGATCGACCAGCGCAGATCCTTGATCGGGACTTCCTTATTGACGCTTTCGAAAATATCCAGGAGCTGGCCGACCGAGGCATCGTTCGCCCAATGCATGGTGAGCGACATACCGCGTTCGGCCGCCCACGTGGCGATCTGCGCGTACTTCTCTTTTTCGGTTGCGCTCGGACGATTGTTGTTGTTCATCGCAGCGGTGATGCGCTCGCCTAGGCCGTTGAACTTGAGCATGTCATCGCCGAAACCCATGGGAAGAAGCTGGGTCAGGTTCTTGAACTCTTCAAATTCGCGGCCCGGATCGTTGCCGCACAGGCTATAGGCCACGCGAACCGTCATCTGGCCCTGGCGCCAAACCTGAAACACGGCCTGGTAGTCGGCCGGCAGCAAGTTGTTTCCCCCCGGATCGACCACGCCGGTCAGTCCCAGCCGGTTCAGCTCGCGGAAGAATTTTTTCGTGCCGTCCACTTGCTGCTCGAAGGTCGGCTTCGGAAGCCGGTCGAACAAAGCGATGATCGCGTTCTGGCCTCCGGTGACGCCGCCCGTGAGTTGGCCGGCCGCGTCGCGTTCCAGGCGGCCGCCGGCGGGAAGATCAGCATCGCTGTGGATGCCCAGTACGCGGAACCCGGCCGGCGTAAGCATCGCCCATCCGTAGCCAAGCTGCACGTAAACGGGATTCTCGGGAGCTGCGGCCATGAGCTCGGCCTGCGTCGGACGGCGGCGCTCCGGAAACTGATCGACGTTCCATCCGCCGGCCACGATCAGCCACGATCCAGATTTCATGGTGTGCGCGGCCTCGCTGATTCTGCCGAGTGCTTCTTTGAGGGATCGCGAGCCGATCCAGTTCACCTCCGTGCTAAAGCTCAAAGCAGCGCGGATCGCGTGCATATGGGAATCGATCAGACCCGGGATCACCGTACGGCCCTGGAGGTTGATGGAGCGGGTCGCCGGACCGGCGAGCTTCTGGATCTCGGCTGTGGTTCCGATCGCCTGAATCCGGCCTTCCCGGATGGCGATCGCTTCGCGAACCGACGATTGATTGTCAAGGGTCAGAATCTTGCCGTTGGTGAGGATGGTATCGGCCGGCTGGCAGAGAACCGCTACCGCCGTGGCGGCCAACAGGACCGCGGAGCGAATCATGTCCCTATGCTAGCTGGTGGCGCGAGCTTCGGTGGAGGCGCGAACCGGTAAACCGCGGTCGACAGGCATGATGAAGATCGCAGCGATATACCCCAGGATCATCAGCCCCGCGCTACAGAAGAGCGCTGCCACGGCGGCAATCCGCACCAGCGTGACATCCACGTCGAGATAACGTGCAATCCCGGCGCAGACTCCCGCGATCATCTTGTCGTGCGGCAGCCGGTATAGCCGCCTGGGAGCTTGCGGCGGCCCCTCTGCCTTTCCGGTGGATCGTCCACATTCGGCGCAGAAATTGGCCGTCTCGTTGAGTTGCGTGCCGCAGTTGGTGCAATACATGGGAGCCCTCCCTGCTTGGGAGTACGCACGGGTCCTTGCGGAAGTTCCTAATCCGGCAACCCGAAGGCGACAATATCCGTCCCGATGGCGATGGCGATGTACTGCTTGTTATCGAACATGTACGTCATCGGCGACGATTTCCACACCTGGTTTGTCGGGAAGGTCCACAGGATCTTGCCGTTGGCCGCGTCCACGGCTACCAATGATCCGCTGTTTTCGCCGAAGAACACCAGCCCGGAAGCCGTGGACATCACGCCGGCCGAGGCAGTCTGGGCCGTGGTCACCTGAGGGACGTCGAACACAACCTCTCCGGTCTGGATGTTGATTGCGCGCAGGAATTTTTCGAAGCTTTCCCCGGGCGCGGGGCGCGCCGAGCCGCCCATGTAACCTTTGCCTGCCTGCCATTCCTGACGCCGCGGCGAAAAATTGTTGCAGCGTTCGAGCGCGCTAAAGTAGTACAGCCCGGTCGCCGGATTGAACGAAGTCGAGTACCAGTTGGCTCCGCCCTGGAATCCGGGGCAGACGTAGGTGTCGCCATTGGCGTCCTTGGGCAGATCCTTGAGCACGGGACGGCCGTCTTTGCCGATCACCGGCTCGGCCCAGTTCAGCTTTCGGAGGAATTGCTTGCCCAGCAGCAACTGGCCGTTGGTCCGATCGAGCACGTAGAAAAATCCGTTCCGATTCGCCTGAAGCAGCAGCTTGCGTGGCTGGCCCTGCCAATCGGTGTCGACCAGCACGGGCGGCTCCTGCGCATCCCAGTCATGGACGTCGTGCGGGGTGAACTGGTAATACCATTTGAGCTTGCCGGTCTTCGCTTCCAGCGCCAGGATCGAATCCGTGTAGAGATTGTCGCCTTCGCGCTCGCTCCCGTCGTAATCGGGCCCGGGATTCCCCACCGGCCAGTACACGATGTCAAGCTGCGGATCGTAAGTGCCCGTCATCCAGGTGGCGCCGGAGCGATGCTCGATCTCCTTGCCCTTCCAGGTTTCCGAGCCGGGCTCGCCGGGCAGAGGCACCGTCCAGAAGCGCCAGACTTCTTTTCCCGTGGCCTGATCGAAGGCTGCGACGAAGCCGCGGACTCCTTCGTCGCCGCCCGCAGTCCCGGAGATTACCAAGTTCCCGACGGCAAGCGGAGCGGATGTTCCGTTGTAGTTCTGACGCCAGTCCGCCATCTCGGTTTCCCACAGCAGTTCGCCGTTGGAACGGTCGAGCGAGATCATATGGGCGTTGTCGGTCAGCATGAAGACGCGATTGCCGGCGATGGCAACGCCGCGATTGAATCCGCCCGCCGCATTGCCAGAGACGCCGCGAGTCCGCTCGCGGCGATAGCGCCAGATCACACGGCCGGTGCCTGCATCGAGCGCCCAGCATTCGTTCGCCTGGGAGACATACAGGATCCCGTCGGCCACCAGGGGCGTGTTTTCGATGGTGTTCGCGCCGGGCATAGGAAAGATCCACCGCGGTGCGAGGCGCGCAACGTTCGATTTATCGATCTGCGTAAGCTTGCTGTAGCGGTTGCCGCTGGGGTCGCCATGGTACGTCGGCCAGTCGGCCTGCGACGTCACCACGCGATAACGGCTGCCGTCCATTTTTCGGAGCAGGTGGATCCGCTTGTCGTCCGTGCGAAGTTGCAGGTCGGTCATGCCTTCGGCCAGGACCTGCCCCTGAAGCGTCTCGCCGTCGGTGGTCTGGACCGTCCGGCGGACGAGGGGAGCGGGCTGGACGCGCGGCGGACCCTGAGCCCAAAGGACAAGCGTAAGCGTTGCGGAAGCAAGGATCGCGGAAACCAGGGTTCGCATTCCTCAAACGATATCACGCTGTGTTAGCCTGTTCCCGAATCACCATGAGAGTCGGCGTATTTACCCCCTTACTGTCGCAACTGCCTCTTCCGGATGTGTTGCAGAAGCTCAAAGCGAACGGGATTTCCACAATCGAGCTCGGTACCGGAAACTACCCCGGCGACGCGCATTGCAACCTCTCGATGCTCAAGGATCGCGCTGCGCTCGCGACGTTCCAAAAAACGATCGAGGATCACGGATTCTCCATCAGCGCGCTCAGTTGCCACGGGAATCCGCTGCATCCCGATAAAGACATCGCAAAGAAGCACCAGGAGACCAGCCGGAACACGATCCTGCTCGCGGAGAAGCTCGGCGTGCCGGTGATGGTCGATTTTTCGGGCTGTCCCGGCGATTCGAAACACGCCCGGCGGCCCAACTGGGTTACCTGCCCGTGGCCGCCGGATTATCTGGAGATTCTCAAGTGGCAGTGGGAAGACGTGGTGGCTCCTTATTGGACCAAGCAAGCCAGGTTCGCAGCCGATCACGGCGTCAAGATCGCGATCGAGATGCATCCGGGGTTCGTGGTCTACAGCCCTGAGACGATGCTGAAACTGCGCGCGATCGCGGGGCGGAATATCGGTTGCAACTACGATCCGAGTCACATGTTCTGGCAGTCGATCGATCCGGTCGCCGCCATTCGCGTGCTCGGCGACGCGATCTTTCACGTCCACGCCAAGGATACGCAGATTTACGAAGGCAATCTGCCGGTGACGGGCGTGCTCGACACCAAGCCGTATACGGATGAGCGAAACCGCTCGTGGATTTTCCGCACCTGCGGCTACGGACACGGCGAAGAGTGGTGGCGCGCGTTCGTTTCGACGCTGCGGATGTTCGGCTACGATTCCGTGCTTTCGATCGAACACGAGGACAGTTTGCTCTCGGCCGAAGAAGGATTGATCAAGGCCGCAGCATTTCTCAATCAACTTGTCCCGCGGGAAAAGGCCGGAGCCGCGTGGTGGGTATGAAGGCGGCAATCGTTGGCAGCGGCTTCATGGGCCGCGTGCACGCCGAAGCCGTTCGGCGGCTCGGCGCCGTCGAGCCCGTTCCGATCGGCGGGCGCGACGAAGCTGCATTCCGGGCGGCGCTGGCGAATCCGGGAATCCGCGCCGTCCACATCTGCACGCCGAACGGAGCGCATTTCGCAATGGCAAAAGCGGCGCTCGAAGCCGGCAAACACGTGCTGTGCGAGAAGCCGCTTGCGACATCGGCCGCCGATGCGCGCGCGCTGGCGGATCTGGCCCGCGCAAAGGGCCTGCGGAACTGCACCTGCCACAATCTGCGCTACTACCCGATGGTCCAGCACATGCGCCGCATGCGCGAAGCGGGCGATCTGGGCGAGATCCTGGTGGCGCAGGGCACGTATTCGCAGGACTGGCTGCTCTACGACACGGATTGGAACTGGCGCATCGACTCTACAGAAGGCGGGCCTCTGCGCGCCCTGGCCGATATCGGATCGCACTGGTGCGACATGGCCGAACACGTCACCGGCCTGCGGATCACGTCCGTTTGCGCCGATTTGTATACGCTGCATCAGACCCGAAAGAAACCCAAGGGCGTGGCGGAAACGTTTGCGCGCGCCTCGGGCGAGACGGAAGCGGCCGCGGTTGCGTCCGACGATTTCGCGGCTGTGCTGTTCCGCATGGGCGACCGCACGCGCGGCGCATTTACGGCGAGCCAGATCTCGGCCGGCTGTAAAAACCGGCTGAGCATCGAACTCTATGGCACCAAGGCGGGCGTGGCCTGGAACCAGGAGCGCCCCGATGAGTTGTGGATCGGCAGGCGCGATGCCGCCAACCAAATCATCATCAAAGATCCCGGATTGCTGAAGGACGGCGCGCGAACCTATGCGGATCTGCCGGGCGGCCACAGCGAAGGCTACGACGACACATTCAAGCAGGTTTTCCGGCGCTTCTACGCGTCGATCGAAAACCCGGATGCGGAGCCTGAGTATCCGCAGTTCTCGGACGGGCTGCGGCAAATGTTGATTCTGGACGCGGAGCTCGAGAGCCATCGCCGGCGCGGCTGGGTCGAGATTTCCTGATGTACGATAAAGCCCGCCTGTTCCTGGTAAGTACGATGGCGCTGGCGAGCGCCGGCGTGGCGTATTCGATCCGCGCCAACACGGCCGCCGACCTCCAGCGCGTGTTTCTGGATCCGATCGACAAGGCGCATTCGGCCGAGATGATCGCGACAATTCTGGGGGTGCCGTTTCTGGCATTCGCGATCACGATTGCAATCGGCAGCCCTTTGCTGGACGTGATTGGGATGCGGCTGCTGCTGCCGTTCTCGCCGATTCTGCTATCGGTCGGAATGCTGATGATGGCGTTCGCCGGAAATTTGGCCTCGGGCGCGAATGTGTATTGGGCGCTGTGGTCCGGCGCGCTGATCGCGGGAATCGGCTGGGGACTGGCGGAAACCGTGATCAATCCGCTGATGGCATCCCTCTACCCGGATAACAAGACCACGAAGCTGAATGCGGCGCACGCCTGGTGGCCCGGAGGGGTCGTGATCGGCGGGCTGCTGGGCGTGGGGATGTCGCAAATGAATCTGGGATGGCAAGCCAAGCTGGCGGCGGTTTTGCTCCCCGGGATGGCTTGCGCGGCACTCACGCTCGGAGTCACATTTCCGCCGACTGAGCGCAAGGCGGCGGGCATTTCCGCGGGCGCGATGTTCAAGGAGTTGCTGAAGCCCCTGTTTTTTGTTTTGTTCTGCTCGATGTTCCTGACCGCGGCGTCGGAGCTCGCGCCGGGGCAGTGGGTCGATCTGGCACTGACGCGCACAGTCGGGATGCAGGGCATTCTGCTGCTGGTCTACGTCAACGGGCTAATGTTCGTGATGCGGCACTTCGCCGGTCCGCTGGTTCACCGACTGTCGCCGATCGGCGTGCTGTGGTGTTCCTGCCTGGGGGCGTCGCTGGGACTCGTGGCGTTGAGTTTCGCGAATTCGCCAGTTATGGGACTGCTCGCCGCGACGCTGTGGGGCATGGGCGTGTGCTATTTGTGGCCGACCATGCTGGCCACGGCTTCGGAACGGTTTCCGCGCGGCGGCGCGCTGCTCATGGGTCTGATGGGAACCGCCGGGACGCTGTCGATTCAGTTCGTGCTGCCGCTCATGGGTGTGATCTACGATCACAAGAAGATCGAGGTGGCGGGCGGTGCAGCGTCATTCAACGCGCTACCAGCCGGCCCGGTGCTCGACCGCGTGCTGGGCATCGCGGCGCAAACGTCGTTCCGCGCGGTCGCGATTTTGCCCGCCGTTCTGCTGGTCGTGTTCGGAGCGATCTGGTTGTATGACCGTTCCAAGGGCGGATACAAGCCCGAAAGCCTGTCCAGCCGCGCTCACGGATCTTCGGCGCACACATCGAACTAACAGCTTGAGCCGCGGCACTCGCGGTGCTAGACTTTTCCGACAGTTGTTCCGCTGGATGCTGGAGGTTTCATCATGTTCCTTCGACGAACAATCTGGATCGCGGTCGCAGCCGGTCTCGGCATGGGGGCGGCGCCGACGGCGCAGGCCCAGGGCCGTGGCGGAGCAGTTCCAGAACCCTACACCCCCGCGGCGGATGCAAAGGACCTGAAGGCCGTGCTCTTCAATTGGGAGCGAAACATGGGCATGCTGAAGGGCCACGATGAGCGCGACATGGTGGCATCCCTCGAATACCAGGGGAAAGGCGCGATTCAGGTGGAAGGACAACCTTGCACGCTCACGAAACTTCGTGCAAGCACCAATTATCAGACGCTCAGCCAGCGGATTCAGTACACCTGCACACGGTCCAATGGACAGACATACTCGAACATCGAAGTGGTCAGCGGGCTGTATGCCTGGGACGAGGACACGCCTGGCGCGCAAATCGGACCCACGAAGGGGAAGGTGACTCCCATGCCGGCGGCTGTGCAGGAGCGGCTCATCCGATTTTGGGCGAGTCCTCAGGGCGCACCCAAAGCCGCTGTGGCAGGGACATCGGAGACATTCTGGTTGGGCGCCAATCCAGGCACTCTGTTCGCGGACGGCCTCGCGAAGGTGGGCCAAACGTCGGTGTCCTGGGAATCCGGGAAGCCGGTCGTGACATTCCCGCTTCCCGGCGTTCCGGGCGCCTTGGCGACCGCCACGCTCGATGCCAAATACATGACCGAACGGGTGGTCGTGAAGCAAGGATCGGCAACGACTGAGTTTGCCTACGGCGACTACGCGGACTGGAACAATCCGCTGAACAAGATCGAGGTGTTCTACGCTGGCAAGATGGTGGAAACTAAGAACGGCTCGCTGGTGCGCGATCTGATGACGACCGAGACGGAGACCGGCAATGTGTACGTGGTTGCTCCAGTTCCGGCAAGCGTGCAGGCAGCCATTAAGCCCGCGGGCCAACTCCCCCGCGGCGTAATGGCGAAAACGGAACCTCCCGTGAACAGATCGGCTCCGACGCCGCGGTTGGGCGCACATCCTGACCTGACTGGCAACTACACCTACACCGACTGGATCGGAAACTACATGACGGGCGGCGGCCGCCGGCGCGCTCCGACGCAGAAAGCCGACGTTACGCGGCAGGATAACCAGACGTACGATTTTGAGCTCTACTCGCCGTCGCGGTTCGGCAATCTCGGCCGTCCCATCTACAAACCGCAGTTTTGGGACAAAGTGCAGCAGCTCGACATGTGGACGAACAAGTATGACCCGGTCATGACTTGCCAGCCTCTGGGAGTCCCGCGGGAAGGTCCTCCGCGACGCATCATCCAGACGGACAGAGACGTGGTCTTTATCTATACCGGCGGTGACGCCGCCGGCGGGTACGGCGAGTTTCGCATCATCCCGACCGATGGCCGCAAGCACGGCAACGTGGATTTCGAATACACCTACTTGGGGGATACGGTGGGACACTGGGAGGGCGACACGCTCGTGCTCGACGCCCTCGGGTTCAACGATGCGACATGGCTGGGGCGAGGCGGCCTGTTCCACTCCGGCCAGATGCATGTTGTGGAGAAATTCACGCGCCAGGGCGATGCACTACTTTACGATGTGACGGTGGAAGACCCTGAGGTGCTAGTGGAACCGTGGGTGCTGCCGACACGTGTCGTCCGGCGCAACCCGAACCCCGACGCGGGGCTTATCCCAGAACGAGGCGATTGCAGCGTTCCCGAGCTGGGGAACGCCTCATCCCAGATTCGGCACTAATACTGGGGAGCGATCAGACTCCCGCGATGGTTCCGGTGCTGTCGCCAAACTTGTCGCGCTCCACGCCGATCTTCTGAAGTATCGTCAAGTGCAGATTTGCGATCGGCGTGCGCTCCGGCAGCACAATGTGCTGGCCGCCGAGCTTCATCTTCCCATTGCCGCCGCCAACTAAAATGTTCGGTTCGGGATAGTTGTCATGGCGGTCGCTGTTGCTCATGTTCGAGCCGTACATGAAGATCGCGTGATCGAGCAGCGACCCCTGTCCATCGGGCGTCTCTGCCATCTTCTTGATAAACGCGGCGAACTGCTCCAGGTGCCAGGCCTGGATTTTGACCAGTTTGTTGATTCTGTCCAGATCGTTGGCGTGGTGCGACACGGGATGGAAAGAATCCGGAACGCCGATGTGGTTGTAGGTCCGGTTAGTGCCTTCCGCAGCCATCAGGTAGGTCGCCACGCGCATCAGATCGGCCTGATAACCGAGCACCAGCAGGTCGAACAGTAACTTCACCTGATCGGCGAAGGAATCCTGCTCTCCCACGGGAGCTTCGGGAATCTGGATCGCTGAAAGATCCTGCGCTGCCGCTTTCTTCGCGCGTCGCTCGATCTCGCGGACGCTATCGAGATACCCGTCGAGAACCGCCCGGTCTTTGCTTCCCAGCTCGCGCTGCATGCTCTTGGTCCCGTCCAGGATCAGGTCGAGCAGGCTGCCGGTTTGCTGGCTGATGGAGGCGCGTTCCTCCGGCGTATCGCCCTCTCCGAACAGTTGCAAGAAAACTTTGTGCGGATTCGGCTCCATCGGTAGAGGCGATTCCACATCGCGGAAGGATAACGTCGAATAGTTTCCGCCGCCGCCCGCCGCCGACTGCACCGTGGTTTCCGATGCCACTTCGAGCGATGGCAGGCGCGTCTCCTGGCCGATGATCTTCGCGATCACCTGGTCGAGGGTAGCGGCCATGTGCGCCTTGGGAGCGCCGGTGTCCGGACGCGTCGCGCTGAGCCAGGTCGCCGCGGTGAAGGAATGCACCGAGCCCGCCGTCGCGGCGTTTTCCAGACCCCCGAACGACGAAACGTACTTTTTATGCTGTTCCAGCGCCGCAAGAATGGGGCTGAGCTTGAAGCCGGGGCCCGAGCCGGAGGGAGTCCACTTGTCCATGGCGGGACCGTGCGCGGTGTTACCCATGATCGCGCCGTGAGGGATGTAGAAGAATCCCACGCGCAGCTTGGGAGCGGCGGCAGTTTGCGCCAGGGCCGTGCCGGCAGGCACCATCGCATCAAGAAACGGCAGCCCGAGCGTGACTCCGGCGGCCTTCAGCACCGCTCGTCGAGGAATGTGTTTCTTGGTGAGGAACATGCTGCCTCCTGGCCTGCAAAAGAGCGCTCCAGGTTCAGTTTACCAGCGACATTCGCAGAACGGTCGCCCCGGTGCGAAAGCCGCGAGCCGAATTTGATCCAGATACGGGATGTCCCGGATTCCGTGCGTGGCACGCTGAAGCCCCGAGCGGCGCGCGAAGGCATGAGCCTTTTCGATTTCCTTAAGCGAGAGTTGGAACTGGTGGCTGAGCGGCCGACAACGCGGGAGTGGTTCGAGCGTACGCAACCGGCGAAACTACCCGCTGAGCAGCGGAAAGTGACAGCGCAAAGCCAGGACGACAGCTTATCTCTCAGCGCCTTGTTTGCGGAACGCGTCGCTGTTGACGATTCCCAATATAAGGGATGACAGCTTGTAGTGGTCTTTCGCCGATGCGCGGACGATGGCGCGGATCTGCGGCATATCGAAATACTCGAGCTGCCGGTTGACCGCGTACATCATCAGCCGTTCCGTCACCGTCCGGGCGAACGTTTCGGGATGCGCGGCCAGTTGCGCCCGGAGTTCCGAGACGCCATCGATGGCCACTCCCGTCGGGAGCACGGTCTTTGCGTCGATGGGCAAGTTCGCCTCGCGGTCGACCGTCCGCCACTGCCCAATCGCGTCGAAATTCTCCAGAGCCAGTCCCGTCGGATCGATCACCCCGTGGCACATCTGGCAGCTCGCCTTGGCGCGATGCTGCTCCAGCCTGGCGCGCACCGTCTTCGGCTGTTCGCCTGCTTTCGGCGAAAGATCGGTCGCGGTATCCGGCGGCGGAGGCGTCGGCGGCGTGCCGTTCAGCTTGTCCAGCACCCACGCGCCCCGCAGCACCGGCGAAGTGCGGTCGCCGTACGAGGTCCGCAGCAGAATCGCCGCCTTGCCAAGTAAGCCCCAGCGCTCCTTCGGAATCTCGGTGACCCTGCGGAATTGCGAGCCCCGCACGCCGGAAATCCCGTATAGTTTCGCCAGCCGGTCATTCACGAACGTATAGTCGGCGGTCAGCAGATCCGTGACGCTGCGGTCCTCGGAAAAAATGCTGCTGACGAATTCCTGCGTCTCCATCAGGAAATCGTGCCGCAATTGGTCGCTGAACCCGGGGAACAAGGCCGGATCGGGGATCACCTGCTCCAGATCGGTCAGATTCAGCCATTTCATGGCGAAGCTGGTCACCAGGCTCGATGCCTTCGGATCGGCCAGCATACGCCGAACCTGCTTCTCGATCACGCCCGGCCTCGTCAGTCCATTGGATTCGGCCAGCTTCAACAGTTCCTCGTCCGGTCCCGTGTTCCACAGGAAGAAGGAAAGCCGCGACGCCAGCTCCAGATCTGTCAGCATCGGTCCCCGGATGCTGCGATAGAGAAACTGAGGACTCACCAAAACCGCAGCGACCACCTGCTCGATTCCTTGATCGAATGTTGCGCCTTGTTTGCGCGCCGCATCGTAGAACGGCATGATGCGGTTCATGTCTTCCATCGTGACGGGTCTGCGGAAGGCACGCCGCGCAAGGGTTTCCGCGATCCGCCTCGCGCACGCAGGTTCCTCAGCACTGCCCGTGGGATCGCAGACGAAGATAAGAGCGCGGCTGGGTGTTCTGGAAATGCCTGTAGGATTGAACGGCCCCGCGACTTCGACGCCGTCGCGAAGATCGGCCATGCGATCGGGGTTGGCGGCGCCTCCGGTGGTTCCGGCGTAAGGTTGGAGTTTTTCGAGAAGCTCTCCCGTCTCCACATGCGAGCGATCGACGAACGCCACCACCACGTCGCGGACTCCTGCCTTCACCTGCACTGGGATCTTGGAGAATCGCTCCATGATCTCGGAACGCCCGGTTCCCGCCAGACGATCGGCCAGCGACAGGTCCTCCATTCCGCCGATGACCTTGCGGAACACGACCTTGCCGTCGATCGTAATGATCACTGTGTTCTCGTTCTCGAGGGCGTTGCTGTATGGCACCACTCCCAGGTTGGTGAGGGTGATGCGATACTCGCCGTCGGCCGGAAAATTGTGTTTGAACCGGATCCCGCCGCGCGTGCCCAAGGGCAGCGGATCGTCGGGATTCTGATACGCTGCAACGGGATATTTCACGCTCGAAACCCGCGGATTCGGATTGCCAACCGCAAGCCGCGCGACATGCCGCGCCGCAGTCACGTACTGATCCAGGAACGCGGGAGACACGCTTAAGGCGGCTGCGATGTTGTCGAAGCCCTCCACCTGAATGTCCTGCGGCAGAATTTCCTTCGCATCCACGGCAACGCCCACCAGAGCTTTCACCGACGCGGCGTACTCCGTGCGATTCAGGCGCTGGATCGGCACGTAGCCCGCTTTCGGACCTTTGGCATTGGCGTCCAGCGTGTTCTCCATCCAGGCTGTGAACGAATCCACGTCTTTCTGACTCGGCTGCGGACTTCCGGGCGGCGGCATTTGATGCCCGCGAAGTTTGCGAAGGACTTTTTCCCAAACGTCGGCATTGTCCGCGGGCGTTTGCAGATTCAGGCCCTCTAAGGACAACCCGCCAGTTTTCAGATGCGCGCTGTGGCAGCCGGCGCAATACGTAGTGACCAGCGCGCGATGCGGATCGGCTTCTGCGGCGGGGGCTTGCGCCAGTACGCGGGCTTGCCGTGCCACGAGAACAGCCACGACGGCTGCAACCGCGATCGAGTAAAGAAAATGCTTCATGGCCCGCAATTTCTGCTCAATGACAAGGGTATCGGAATTTCGCGGAGTGCGCTGGCGCTCGCGGAATAGCTAGCGGAAAAGTTTTCGCCGCGGGTGTATAATCCCCTTGACATCGTGAAACGGGGTGGGTCCATGCACAGCTTTCGAATCATCGCCGCGGCCGGCTTGTTCGCCTGCGGCCTCCCGGCGCAGTGGCTGAACAATAAGACTCCGAATGTCCCGCGGCTGCCCGACGGCAAGCCCAACCTGACAGCGCCCGCTCCACGGCTGCCTAACGGCAAACCGGATCTCTCGGGAATCTGGGATGCCGACCGCACCTACCTGGTCAACCTGGCGAAGGACCTGAAGCCGGGAGACGTTCAGATGCAGCCCTGGGCGGAGGCGATTTACAAAGAGCGCGCGGCTGGCCTTCACGCACATGAAGAGCCCGATGCGAATTGCCTGCCGCAGGGCGTTCCTAAGATCGATGCCGCGCCCGTACCCTGGAAAATCGTCCAGCTTCCGAATGAGATCGTGATCCTGTACGAAGCCTTCACGCAGTTCCGCCAGATCCATATGGACGGGCGCACGCTGCCGGTGGATCCCAATCCTACGTGGCTGGGTTATTCGGTTGGGCATTGGGAGGGCGATACGCTGGTGGTGGAAAGCAGCGGCTTCAACGGAAAAGCCTGGCTGGATCAATCCGGCCATCCGGCCACCGAAAAGCTGCGCGTCACCGAGAAATTTCATCGCAAGGATTTCGGCCACCTGGACCTGGAAATCACCATTGACGATCCGGGCGCTTACCTGAAGCCCTGGACAGTGAAGGAAGCGCCGGCGCTCGCGGTCGACACCGAACTGATCGAGTTCGTTTGCGCCGAAAATGAACAAGATATCAAGCACATGGTGACCAAAAAGTAACGATGCGACGGCGGATCATCTTCGCTTCCATGCTGCTGGCCGCGGTTCCGGCCTCCGCGCAATGGTTCAAGCTCGCCACGCCGGAGACTCCCCGTCTTCCCGACGGCCGTCCGAATCTCTCGGCTCCGGCGCCGCGCGGTCCGAACGGGAAGCCGATTCTGGATGGGATCTGGCAGATGAATGGAAAATATCTGCAAAACATCGCGGCCGACATGAAGCCCGGCGAGGTTCCCTATCAGCCGTGGGCCCAGAAGCTCTTCGAAGACCGGCAGGGTGGCAGGCTCGGCTGGACCGATCCCGCGGCAAGGTGCATCCCGGGAATGCCCAAACTGGACGCTCTGCCGTATCCGTTCAAGATCATCGAGTCGCCCGGAATGGTGATGATGCTGTTTGAAGGATTCACCACGTTCCGCCAGATTTTCACAGACGGCCGCGAGCTTCCCAAAGATCCGAATCCGGCCTGGTTCGGATATTCGGTCGGCAAGTGGGAAAGCGACGATTTCGTGGTAGATACGATCGGCATCCGGCAGGAGACCTGGCTCGACAACGCCGGCCGGCCTCACAGCGACGCGCTGCATCTGAGGGAGCGCTTCCAGCGTCACGATTTCGGCCACATGGATATCCTGCTGACGATCGACGATCCGAAAACGTACACCAAGCCGTGGACGGTGAAAGAAGATGTGCGACTGATCCCGGATACGGAGCTGCTCGAATACGTCTGCACCGAGAACAACAAAGATTACGAGCATCTGGTGAAATAAGTATGCGGCCGTGGCTCATACTCGGGGCGCTGGTGGCGGCCAGTCCCACGCCGGCACAGTGGCTGAATTATCCGGCCGCCGGCATCCCGCGCCTTCCGAACGGCAAACCCAACCTTGCGGCTCCGGCGCCGCGCACCAACGACGGCAAGCCCGACCTCTCGGGCGTATGGGACGTGTTGCACAATCGGCCTTGCCCGCCTGAGGGCTGTGCCGACATGTGGATTCCGCAGGAATTTTTGGATATCGGGTGGGGTCTCAAGGGCGGGCTGCCGTATCAGCCGTGGGCCGCGGAGACCGTCAAAAAGCGCATGGCGGAGAACCGGCTAAGCGACCCGAACTGGAAGTGTCTGCCCACTGGAATCGTGCGCATGTACACGACGCCGCTGTATCGCAAGATCATCCAGACTTCGGGTCTTGTGCTGATCTTGAACGAGCGCGAAGCGATGTACCGGCAGATTTTCACGGATGGCAGGCCGCTTCCGGAAGACCCGCAGCCATCCTGGACCGGCTACTCGACTGGCAAATGGCAGGGCGACACGCTCGTGGTGCAGACCAGCGGATTCCGCGACGGGATCTGGCTGGATGCAAACGGCAGTCCTCTGACCGAATCGGCGAACATCACGGAACGTCTGCGCCGCGTGAACTTCGGAACGCTGGAAATCGAGATCACCGTGAACGACCCGAAGGCATATACCAGGCCGTGGACTGTGAAGCTGACGCAGCTCTTGAAGCCGGATACGGATTTGCTGGACTACTACTGCATCGAAAACGAGAAGGACGGCCCTCACCTGTCGGGGAATTGACTATGACGAAAACACTAGCGAGTTTGATGTTGGCAGCAGCAATCAGTTCCGCGCAGTGGCTGGAGTTTCCGAAGCCCGGAGTTCCGCGGCTGCCCGACGGAAAGCCCGATCTGACCGCACCGGCGCCGAAGAGCGCAGACGGCAAACCCGACCTTTCCGGAATCTGGACCACCAAGCCTGGGTATACCGGAAACATCGCGAAGGATCTGAAGCCCGGCGAGGTTTCCTTCACGCCGTGGGCCGCCGAGCTTTACAAACACCGGCAGGACACTCAAGGCAAAGACGACCCGCAGGCGTATTGCGTCCTTTCCGGTGTGCCGCGCGAACACGTGGTGCCCTATCCGTTCAAGATTCTGAATGCGACCAGCGGCCGCACCAACATACTCGTAATCCTGTACGAGGCGCTGCACAGCTACCGGCAGATTTACCTGGACGGCCGCAAGCTTCCGAAGAATCCAAATCCGACCTGGATGGGCTACTCGGTGGGGCGCTGGGAAGGCGATACGCTGGTGGTCGATTCCTCAGGCTTCGTCGAAAATAATTGGCTGGACAACGGCGGACATCCGGGCACGGAATCGATGAAGCTAACCGAGCGCTTCCGCCGTCGCGACTACGGACACATCGATCTTCAGTTCACCATCGAGGATCCCAAGGCGTACACCAAGCCGTGGACCGTGAACCTGGAATTCACCGCGACGCCGGATACCGACCTGATCGAGTACGTGTGCGACGAGAACGAGAAGGATCTGAAGCACCTGGTCGGAAAGTGAGCCGTAAACTGGACGCAAGGAACGCGCATTGAATTTGCGTTTCCTCGCGTCGGTCGCGCAACGATTTCGGCCCATATCCTTACCGCCTGGCGGGCCAGACTCTCCCTTCCAGGATGGCCGACGCACACACGGAGACCAGGGGCCTCACTCCCCCGTCAACGCGAACGTCCACACGGAGCCGCCGCTCGGCACCGCGTGCGCGGCGTAGCGCGTCGCCAGGATCCCGCCGATTCCCGACGCCACCGTCACATACTGCCGGCCTTTGTGCGTATAGGTGATCGCGGTGGCATTCACGCTCGATCCGGTTTTGAACTGCCACAACGTTTTGCCGGTGTCCTGATCGAGCGCCAGGAACTCGCCCGTCATCTTGCCGGTGAACACGAGTCCGCCGCCCGTGGCGAGCATTCCGGCCGCGCTCGGGAAGTCCGTCAGCGGAACCTGCCATTTCTTTTCCCCGGTCAGCGGATTGATCGCGATGAAATAGCCGAGAGCGTCCCCTGGCTTGACTTGCGGAATCCGGGAGACGACGCCCGTCGAGTCCTTGCCCGGCTGAACCGGCCGCGGCGGCGCGATTTTCTGAATACGCGCGATATTCCAGGTGCTCGCAAAAATCAGCCCCGTCGCCGGGCTGAAGGCGATCGGAACGGCATTGGTTCCGCGCGACGGCCAGATCTCGACTTCTTCGCCCGCCGCGAACCGCTTATAAACATCGGTCAACTGCGGGCGGCCGGTCTTCGAATCGATCTCCGTGGCCCAGTTCACCTTGACATACGGATGCGCGGCGATCAGCTTGCAATTCGTGCGATCCAGAACGTACAGGAAGCCGCCCTTGTTGGCCTGGATCATCACCTTGCGCGGCTGGCCGTTCACCTGGATATCGGCCAGCACCTGCTCATCGGTCGCGTCCACATCGTAGACATCGTTGGGAGTGTACTGGAAATAGCAAGCGAGTTCGCCCGTTTTTGGCCGGATCGCGAGCACGCTGTTGGTGTAAAGATTATCGAGCCCGCCGCGCGTTTTCGGATCGTAAGGCTCGGCATTCCCCGTGCCCCAGTACACCAGATCGAGTTGCGGATCGTAAGACCCCGAGCGCCACGTGGGGCCGCCGCCCTGCGACCAGGCATCGGTGCCCTTGGGCCAGGTCTCCGAACCAGGCTCGCCGGGAGCCGGAATCGTGTACCGCCGCCACAGCTTCTTCCCGGTATCGGGATCCCAGCCGTCCAGGAACCCGCGCGTGGTGGATTCGCCGCCCGCGACCCCCGAAATCAGCACGCCATTCGCAATTATGGGAGCGCTGGTCGAGTAGTAGCCGTCATTGTATTCGGCGTATTTCTGGTTCCAAATCTGCTTGCCCGTTTTCATGTCGAGCGCGACCAGATGATTGTCGATTGTCACGCGAAACAGCTTACCGTTGTAGATGGCCGGTGCGCCGCGATTGATGGGCGCGCGCGTAGCGCCCGGCTCGATTTCGACCGGCGTGCGCCAGATCTGCTTTCCCGTCTCGACATCGATGCCGAACGTCCATTTGCCGTTGATCACATACATCACGCCGTTGTAGATCACAGGAGCGGCGAGCTCGCCCTGATCGTTCATCAGACTGGTGCTCCAGACCGGGACCAGGCGCTTGACGTTCGCCTTGTTGATCTGCTTCAGCGGGCTGTAGCTCTGGCGGCTGTAGCCCATGCTGTGGGTGAGAACGTTTTCCGTGTTCTTACCGTCATCGACCAGTTCCTGCGTGGTTTGGGCGAACCCCAGCGTGGCACAGCAACCGAGAATCGCGCACAGTCCGGTGATCTTCATAATCAGCCTCCTTGGACGCGCATATCCACCGACGCACCAGATTACCAGAAGAGAACCGCCGCTTCACTACCTTGCGGGGGGTTTGAGGAGGATCTCTCGGAAGGCCGAAACGGGGCGAGCGATTGTGACGCCACCGGCTTCGTTCGTTCCAGTTGCCACAAGCAAACCGATGATTCTTCCGTTGGCTAGATAAATTGGAGACCCGCTGAATCCCCCAAGTGCCGGGCGATCAAGCACCAGTTCGGGAATCGATTCGTCGGGCCACGGTATCCGGTACGCAGCCACGTGTGCCCGGAACGTCACCGGGTCGCGCGACCTCAGCGGAAACCCTGTAAAGGCCACTTGAGTGCCATCCGGCGGAATATTCCACTCGAACTGCACGGCTCTAACATGTAACTCACGTATGCGAGCCGCCGGATCGCTGCTCAGCCGGCATGCCGCGACGTCGTTAACGCGATCGATCTTGCAGTCCGAGTGCTTGAACTGAAACCACACCATGTGTTCGACGGGAGCTTCAGGATTCCAGCCACCAACGGCTAGAGTGATCGCGGGTGTCGAGCATGAATCGTTCTGATTCTGCATGGATTGGAGCACGTGACCGGCGGTCACGAAATCGCCCGATTCGGAAATGAGAAATCCACCACCTACTCGTTCGACAACCTTGGCTTCGGTCGGGGTCACAGCCAGACAATCTATGGAAACCACTGATTGCTTTATAGTTTCAATTACCGCTATTAAGGGGTCAATTTCGGAGGATGTGCGCGCCCTCTGCGCGGCGACGCCGGGACACAGGCTGCAAGCACAACTGAGCAGGGCCGACGCCCTCCATGACCAGATACCCCACGGCGCGGTGCGCGAGTCCATTGTCGTGCGAAGCATTGCGACCAAGTTAGGCCCACGGGGGCGCTAAAGTCTTCATATCGGGCTCACAGACTTCTCAAATTCTTCTCATTCCATTCTCGGGACGAAATTTCTGTAAAATGCCCCAAGAGGTAGCGCATTGACGGCCGGCGAATATTACCGTTTCGGGCCATTCGAGCTGGACGTGGCGGAACGGGAATTGCGCCGCAACGGTGAACTGGTCTCTCTGACGGCCAAGACCTTCGACCTCTTGCTGATCCTGGTCCAGGGAGCGGGCCGGACATTCACGAAATCCGAACTGCTTGACGCCCTCTGGCCAGGAACCGCAGTCGAGGAAAGCAGCCTCTCACAGGCCGTTTTTCTCCTTCGAAAGGCCCTCGGGGAGAACGGCGAAGGTTCGGAGTACATCCGCACCGTGCAGCGGCGCGGGTACAAGTTTGTTGGCGGCGTGGGCCGGCCTGACGGTTCGAGCCACGCCGCCGCACCGGAGAGGGCGCCAGCAACGCCCTGGCGCGTTGCACATTTGTGGCCTGTCATCGCCGCCCTGGCCGCACTTACCGCAGGTGGGCTGGCGTTCGTCCACTTTCGCGAAGGCCCTCCCGAGGCGCGCATCGTGCGCTCGACGATTCCACGGCCGGAGAAGATGGCCCAATACACCGACGGCTTTCTTTCGCTATCGCCAGATGGCAGACAGATCGCGTTCGCTGCCATTGGCGAAGATCGCAAGAGCAGATTATGGATTCGGCCGCTGGACGCGGAGACGGCGCGACCCTTGGATGGCACCGCGGACGCAGGCCAGCCGTTTTGGTCGCCCGACAGCCGCTGGCTGGGGTTTTTCGCGGACGGGAAGCTGAAGAAGATCGACACGCAGGGTGGCCCGCCAATCACGCTGGCGGATGCGCCGACCCCCTTTGGCGGCTCGTGGGGCTCGAACGGAATAATTTTGTTCTCGCCGAGCTGGCGGACGGTGCATCAGATCTCCTCAGCCGGTGGCAAGGCCATTCCAGTTGCTTCGGCCGACGCTGTGGGAAATCTCCAATGCTGCCCCTGGTTCCTGCCGGATGGCGAACATTTCCTGTTTGCTGCGGAGACGCGCGAGGGCTCGGACTCCAAGGTGAAGCTGTTCGCCGGATCGCTTAACTCCGCCGCGAGCAAGATCATCGGCGAGGCCGAAAACGCAGCCTATGCCCAAGGGAAGTTGCTGTATCTCAAGGAGAACACCCTTGTGGCAGAACCCTTCGACGTCAAGGCTCTGCGAACCACTGGAGAGCCAGAGGCGGTCGCCGAAGGGGTTGGACGTCAGCAGGGCACTTTCCGAGTGGGCTACTTTGCGGTGTCCTCCACGGGGATGCTGGCGTACCTTCCAGCGGCGACTCGCGCGCGCGCGCCGCAACTGACCTGGTACGACCGCGCCGGGAAGGTATTGAGTACGATCGGCCAGCCGCGTAAATTTTATGACATCGAACTGTCGCCGGATGGGAAGCGTCTGGTTGCTTCCGCCGCAGACGGCGGGAACGTAGACCTATGGACGTATGACCTGGAGCGGAACGTGCCTACGCGCTTCACTTTCGATCCGGTTCCGGAGTTCCGCGGAATATGGTCGCCGGATGGGCGCAGCATCGTGTTCAACTCCACGTCCCGCGGCCACGCCGACCTGTACCGGAAATCAGCCGATGGTTCTGGAGCCGAAGAGCTGGTGTATGCGGATACCGGAGAGAAATACCCGGTGAGTTGGTCGCGCGACGGCAAATTCCTGTTGTACTCCACAGGCGGCGGTCCACAAGGCCGCGAGCTGGGCGTCTTGCCCCTGGCGGCAGAGCCCGGGGGCGGAGCCCTCAAATCCACGCCGTTCCTCAGCGCCAAGTACAACGCATTCGGCCAGTTTTCGCCGGATGGCCGATGGGTGGCGTACGAGTCGGATGAGTCGCAACCCCCGGAGATCTACGTGGTGCCGTTCTCGCGTCCAACGGAAAAACACCAGATCTCGCCGAACGGAGGCGCGAGGCCGCGCTGGCGCAGGGATGGCAAAGAAATCTTCTACCTTATGCCCGCTGGGCAGTTGATGGCGGCAGAGGTGACGATCCGCGGCGATGCGGTCGTGGTTGGCGCCGTTCGAGCCCTGTTTGGCCCGATTTCCTTAGGTGCGGGCTACTTTTATGACGTGTCCGCGGACGGCCAAAGGATTCTGGCAGTGGCTCCCGGAGTCAATCCAGACGGTCCACCGCCGATTACGCTGGTCGAGAACTGGAGTGCGGCACTGAAAAAGTGAGATCTACCGCCCTGAGGATTTCGCTTGCCCTTTAAAAACCGCGTCGATCGCCGCTTGGGCGCATTTCTCGCCGTCGGCCCCGGAGACGCCCATGGCTCCGATCACCTGCCCGTTGACCACGATGGGCAGCGCGCCAGGCTGAGGGAAATCGTTCATGAAGGTGGGCGCAAGGTTCTCTCCGCTCTTCACCATCTTGTTGGTCTCCGAAGTGGGCCGGCGCCAGCGCAGTGCCGACTTGGCCTTGAGCAGAGCGGTCTCGATGGCGTTCATCGGAGCGCCTTCCATGGCGTGGAACTCGATCAGGTTCCCGCCCCAATCGATGATCGCCATGGCCACAGTCTGCTTGTTCTGCTCAGCCCAAGCAGTGCACGCATCGGCCAGGGCGCGCGCGCCGGCGCTGGAGATGACCTTGATGTCCCGTGTCGGTGGCTTCTGCTGTGCCTGCGCCAGCACCGCGAGTGATAAGACGACAAGAAGTTTCTTCATGTCACTCCTCCTCGGCCCGCCAGGCGCCGGATTGTATCCGCGTAAATTCGCGCTTATTTGCGGCTAGACCAAGTCCGCCGGCCGGATGGGCAGCATCCGCACACGCTTCTTCGTTGCGGCGTAGACCGCGTTGACCACCGCCGGTACGATCGTCGGCGTGCTGGCCTCGCCGATGCCGCCGGGGTTCTGCGTGCTCGGCACGATGTGCACTTCCACCACCGGCATCTCATCGATGCGGATGGGATCGTAGTTGTTGAAGTTCTTCTGCACCACGCGCCCTTTATCAAGGGTGATGCCCAGCTTCGTGACCGTGCCCAGGCCGTACACGATGCCGCTCTGGATCTGCTGCTCGACGATGGCCGGGTTGACCACCTGGCCGCAATCGACCGCGCAGACCACGCGATACACCTTCACCTTGCCCTGGTTGACGGAAACTTCGGCCACCTGCGCATTGAAGCTGCCGATGTTATTGACAACGGCGACGCCGCGGAACCGGCCCGCCGGAAGAGGCTTGCCCCAATCGCCTTTCTCAGCGGCCAAGTTTAGGACGTTCAACAGACGTGGCGTGCCCGCCAGCAGGGCGCGGCGAAACTCGACCGGATCCTTGCCCGCCGCGGCGGCCATCTCATCGAGGAACGCCTCCATAAAGTAGCAATTTTGCGAGTAGCCAACCGAGCGCCAGTAGCTCACCGGCGTCCCCGTGTCGGGCGCCGTGTACTCCACCTGAACGTTGGGGATCGAGTAACGCATGTCCTGGATGCCTTCGACCGCGGTGTTGTTGCCGCCGAAAGGCGGGCACACGATGCGCGCGCTGAAAGCCACGGGATTTCCCTGCGCATCCAAGCCGCCCGAGAACTTCACGTAGGAAGCCGGACGATAGGTGTCATGCTGGAGGTCGTCCTCGCGCGTCCAGGTTAGCTTGACGGGCGTGGGCGACATCGCCTTGGCGATTTCCACCGCTTCCGCGACATAGTCCGCTCCGCCACGGCGTCCGAACCCGCCGCCCAGATATTGCGTGTGGATCTGGCACTTTTCGGCAGGTAATCCGGTGATCATTGCCGCAGTCTGCTGCGCGGCGGACTGAATCTGCGACGATACCCAGACGTCGCAGCCGTCCGCGCGCACTTCGACGGTGGCGTTCAGTGGCTCCATCGGCGCGTGCGAAAGATACGGAGCTTCGTAAACGGCCTCGACTTTCTTCGCGGCGCCCGCGAATGCGGTCGCGGCGTCGCCCACCTTGCGCACGGACTGGCCCGGCTTGGCCGCCAAGGCGGCCCATTCCTGGCGCAGAGCAGGAGTCGACACGCTGGCCCACTTGCCTTCGTCCCACTTGATAGTGAGAGCCTTGCGGCCTTCCATCGCGCTCCAGGTGTTGTCGGCGATCACGGCCACCCCGTTGGAAATCTGGACGACCTTCTTCACGCCCGGAACGGCCATGGCCTTCGAGCCGTCGAAGCTCGCGACCTTGCCGCCGAAAACGGGACAGCGCTCGAGCGAGGCGTACAGCATCCCCGGACGGCGCACGTCGATCCCAAATCCGGCCGATCCGTTGACTTTGAGCGGCGTGTCGAGGCGTTTGGGCGACGTCCCGATCAGCTTGAACTGCGCGGCGGGCTTCAGGGGAACGTTCGTGGGCGCGGGCAGTTTCGCGGCGGCCGCGGCCAGCGACCCATAGCTGAGCCGTGCGTTCGTCGCCGTGTTGATCACGCTGTTGTTCTCCGCGCGGCACTGCGATTTGTCGACGTTCCACTGCTGGGCGGCGGCTTGAATCAGCATTTCGCGCGCAGCGGCGCCCGCCTGGCGCAGTTGGTTGTACGAAGTCCGGATGCTCAGGCTGCCGTAGGTGCCCATCATCGGCGTGCCATACACCGGCTCGACGCCCGGAAACTCGGTGCGGATCTTCTTCCAGTCGCACTCGAGCTCCTCGGCCAGCAATTGCGACAGCGAGGTCACCGTTCCCTGCCCCATTTCCGACTTGTGGATCTCGAGCGTGACGGTATCGTCGGTGCCGACCTTGACGAACGCGTTGAGCTTGAGCGGTCCAGAGGTCTGGGCTTGTCCTTTTTCCGGCAGGTGAAAGCCGAGAACCAGCCCGCCGCCGACTGCCGCGCTGGATTTCAGAAAGCCACGGCGGTTGATCTTGGTGGGGGTCTTCATCGCGCACCTCCTTTGGCCTGAGCTCCGCCTGATTGAGCTTGATAGCGTGCGGCGAGATGCACCGCCTGGCGGATCGACTGGTACGTTCCGCAGCGGCACAGGTTGCCGCGCATGGCTTCATCGATATCGTTGTCCGATGGATTGGTGGTCTTGGCGACCAGCGCCGCGGCGGTCATGATCTGGCCCGACTGGCAGTATCCGCACTGCGGCACATCGGCTTCAATCCAGGCTTTCTGCACGGGATGGCTGTTGTCGGCGGAAAGACCTTCGATGGTGGTGACGTTCTTGCCAGCCACGGTTGAGACTTGCGTCACGCAGGACCGGACCGGCTGGCCGTTGATATGCACGGTGCAGGCGCCGCACAGCGCCATGCCGCAGCCGAACTTGGTTCCGGTCATCCCCAGGTGGTCGCGCAGGACCCACAGCAGCGGCATCTGCGGGACTACGTCGACGGTTTGCGATTTTCCGTTCAGAGTAAATTTGACGGCAGCCACACGGGCCTCCTTTCGGATACGTCATTCAGTATACAAATGGCAACAGAGACATGGAAGCGTATGTGGGCCAGGACTGAGTACCCGCCCCATTGGGCCGGTGTAAACTAAACCGAGAGGAGAACCGCTTCCATGAAGACATCTCTCATGATCCTAAGTTTGGCCGTGGCCGTATCGCTGGTGGCTGTGGCGGCGTACGCCACCGAGCCTCCGACGGCTGGAACCAAGGCGCCCGATTTCACGCTCAAATCGCAGGAAGGCAAGAACGTCAGCCTGCACGATTTCAAGGGCAAGTGGGTCGTGCTGTACTTCTATCCCAAGGATTTCACGCAAGGCTGCACGATCGAGGCCCATAACTTCCAGGCCGATCAGGACAAGTACACCAAGCTGAACGCCGCCATCGTGGGCGTGAGCGTGGACACGGTCGATTCCCACCAGCAGTTCTGCACCAAGGAAAACCTCACCTTCAAGCTGCTGGCCGACGAGAAGAAGGAAGTCGTGAACACCTACGGCTCGGTTCAGTCGCTTGGGAAGCTGGGCGACGTCGCCGCGCGCAACACGTTCCTGGTGGATCCGCAGGGCGTGATCCGCAAGGTGTTCCTGAAGGTGGATCCGAATCCGCACAGCAAGGAAGTTTTACAGGCCCTGGCCGAGCTTCAGAAGAAGTAGTCTACTCGTCTTCCTGGATCTCGTAGCTGGTAATGATCTCTGCGGTGGGCCGCATGGTTGCGGCTACACCGCAGTATTTCTCCGTCGATAGTTGTACGGCTTGCGCCACGGCCTTCTCCGAAACCCCCTTCCCCTTGACGATGTGCCGCACTTCGAATCGCCGGAAACTGCGCGGGTGTTCCTCCCGCCGCTCTCCTCGTATCTCGATGCGGTAGCTGGTCACCTTCTCGCGCTTCTTGCGTAACACCGAGATTACATCGGCGCCGGTGCATCCGCCCAGAGCGATGAAGAGGAGTTCCAGCGGGCCGGACGCGGCCGAACGCTCGCCGCGAATGTCCAGCACCTGGGCGTGCCCGCTGGGCGTGACCGCAACAAAAAAATCGTCGCCGGCGTACTCCACGCTGGCGTAGTTGTTTTTCATTCCCTTAGTCTTGCACGGCTGGTCCCCATTACACTGAGAATTCATGTCCGAAGTGCTCACGCTCAGCGACGTGCAGCGCGCACGCCAGCGCATCGCGCCCTGCATTCGCCGAACGCCCCTTGCAGCGAGCGCCACGCTCAGCGAGCGCCTCAAGACGAACGCGTACGTCAAGCTGGAGCTGTTTCAGAAGACCGGCTCGTTCAAAATCCGCGGGACCTTCAATAAGGCGCTGAGCCTGGCGCCGGAAAGGCACGCCAAGGGACTGATCGCGGTCAGCGGAGGAAACCACGCGCTCGCGGTGGCTTATACAGCGCGCGCTTTGGATCTGGCCGCGACCGTGCTGATGCCGGAACACTCGCCGCGCATGATCGTCGAAGCCGCCCGCGGCTACGGAGCCGACGTGAAGTTCGCGGCTTCAGCGGCCGAGGCCTTCGCGCAAGCGGCCGAATTCGAACGTGACGGCTGGATCTACCTGCACCCGTTCGACGATCCGGATCTGATGGCCGGTCAGGGGACGCTCGCGCTCGAAATTCTCGACGATGTGCCGCAGGTGACGGATCTGGTGTTGAGCATCGGCGGCGGCGGGATGATGGCCGGCGTCGGAACCGTGATCAAATCCCTGAAACCGTCCGTGCGGATCTGGGGCGTCGAGACGCAGGGAGCCGATTCGATGGCCCGCTCGCTGGCAGCCGGCAAGATCGTGACGCTGGAATCGATCACTTCCGTGGCTCGGAGCCTGGGCGCTCCGGCGCCCTCCGAGCGCACTTTCGCGCTGGCCCAGAAGTATCTGGAAAGCGTCACGGTGGTTTCCGATAAGGACGCTTTAGACGCAGCGCGTTTCCTGCTGGAGCGGCTCAAGGTGCTGGCCGAACCCGCGGCTTCCTCCACGTTAGCCGCGGCAGCCCGGCTACAGGGAAACTTTTCCGCGGGCAGGCACGTCGTACTGCTGCTCGCGGGCGGAAACGTCAGCCTGGATACGCTCGTGATCTAGCGTAGCTATCTTGCCAGCAGCCCCGCATCCACCGGCAGCGCGTGCCCCGTGATGTAGGACGCCTTGTTCGAGCACAAAAACACCACCGCATCGGCCACTTCCTCCACAGTTCCGAACCGGCCCATCGGATGCATCGCCAGAACACGCGCCTCGTTCTCGCCATCGAACACGTCCGCGGACATCGCGGTGCGAATCACGGCGGGACACACCGCGTTCACGCGAATCCCCCGTTTGGCGTACTCGATCGCGGCCGCCTTCGTCGCGCCGATCACCCCGTGCTTGCTGGCGTAATAGGCGATCCCGATGGGCCCTCCAATCAATCCAGCCACCGAGGACATGTTCACGATCGCACCGCCGCCCGATTTCAGCATATGCGGGATCTCGTATTTCATCGCGAGGAAAACGCCCTTGAGGTTAATGTCGATTACGTCGTCCCACACCTGCTCGGAATAATCGTGTGTCGGAACGAAAGCCGAGCCTCCGATTCCGGCGTTATTGAAAGCCAGATCCAGGCGGTTCCAGCGGTTCGCGGCGGCGTCCATCAAATTCTTGACTGCATCCGCGCGCCTCACATCGGCGGCGACGAACATCGCTTCGCCGCCCCTGGATTCGATCTGTCGGACCGTCTCCTCACTTTCCGCCGCGCGGCGTGCCCCGATCGCCACCCGCGCGCCTTCTGCCGCGAACGCCAGGGCCGCCGCCCGCCCGATACCCGAACTGCCGCCGGTCACGACCGCGACCTTGCCTTCAAAGAGCTTGCTCATATCAGTGCTAGAATCGCAAAACATCCCGCCACCATGCACTGGAGCAAGCTCTTTATCCCGACGCTGCGGGAGGACCCTGCCGAAGGAGAGACGGTCGCCAGAACACTGCTGATCCGCGCCGGCTTCCTCCGGCCATTTTCGGCTGGGGTCTGCGGCTACCTGTTTCTGGCGCAGCGCTCCTTGCTCAAGATCGCTGCGATCGTGCGCGAAGAGATGAGCGCCATCGGCGCGCAGGAGTTTCACCTTCCCGCGATCCATGCTGCAAAAGCCATGGCTGCCGCGGCATCCGGACGGCTACGCAGCTACAAACAGCTTCCGCAAATCTGGTATCAGATCCGGACGGACCCGCCGGGCGCGATGGATGCCTGCTCCTTCGACCTCGACCCCACCGGCCTGGATGTTTCCTTTGAGAAACACCGGGAGGCGTGCCGCCGCATCTTCGACCGATGCGACGTGAAGTATTCGACCACGGCCGCCGGACTCTCGCAGGAGTTCTTTGTGCCCTCCCAGGCCGGCCAGGATCTCATCGTGCGGGGCGGGAACTATTCGGCAACACTCGCGAACGCCACCAGCATTCCGCAGCCGCCCGCCGCGCCCGATCCGGAAGGCGACCTCGAACCCGAAGAGTTTTCCACGCCCAACGTGAAAACCATCGCCGAAGTCGCGCGGTTCACGGGTCTGCCGGAAACGTCGCAGATCAAGAGTCTCGTTATGGTCGCGGATAGCGAGCCGGTATTGGCGCTAGTCCGCGGCGACCACCAGTTGAGCGAAGCCAAACTGGCCGGCGTGCTTGATGCGGAAGTTCGCCCAGCACAGCCGGATGACTTACGAAAATGGTTTGGCGCCGATGCCGGATCGCTCGGCCCCGTTGGCGTCAAGAACGTCCGCATCCTGGCCGATGAAGCGCTGCGCGGGCGGCGCAACATGATCGCCGGAGCGAACCGCAACGATTACCATCTGCGGCACGTCACCCCCGGCGAGGATTTTCAGGCCGAGTTCCACGATCTCCGCCAGGCCGCCGAAGGCGACACATCCGTGATCGACGGCGCGCCGCTCACGCTTCAGACGGCTATCGAGATCGGCCGCCTGTCGAAAGTTGGCCGCAGATATTCCAAGCAAGCGGATTTGCATGTCACCAACGAAGCCGGCGAAGAGGTCGCCCCCATCATGGGCAGCTACGGAATCGGCATCGAGCGGATTCTGAGCGCCGCAGTGGAGCTTTATCACGATAACGACGGCATTGTTTTGCCGCGTGCGATCGCGCCCTTCACGGTGGTGGTCACGCCCGTCAACATCAAGGACGACGCCCAGCGCAACGCCGCATTCGAAATCTACGAAAGTCTCAAACAGGCCGGCCTCGACGCGCTTCTGGACGACCGCGACGAACGCCCCGGCGTGAAATTCAAAGATGCCGACCTGATCGGGATTCCCTGCCGCGTCACCGTCGGCAAGAAGCTGCCGCAGGGGATCGTGGAACTGGTCGAGCGCAGCCCCAAGCGCTCCGCGGATGTGCCGATCGGGAAAGTCGCGGAGGCCGTGAGAAGCCTATGGACTGGATGAGCGTGCGCGCGGAGTTCCCCGCTCTGGCCCGCTGGACGTACCTGAATTCGGCGACCTACGGCCAGGTGCCGCGGCGCGCCGTGGAAGCCATGGCGCGTCACTCCGCGCATCGCGATGACCTGGCCTCCACCGACTTCCTCGACTGGTACACCGATGCCGACCGCATGCGCGCATCGATCGCCCGGCTGATTCACGCCGAGCCCGAGGACATCGCGTTCGTTCCGAACGCCGCCGCCGCGCTTTCCATCGTGTTGGCGGGGCTGGAGCCCGGCCCGACCGGCGATATCGTCACGCTCGACGACGAGTTCCCGAACTATCTCTATCAGGGTTCGGCCCGAAAAGTTCCGTGGAGCCGGTTTTATGAATCGATTGACGAGGGGACTCGCCTGGCCGCATTCAGTGAAGTGAACTACGCCACCGGCTTTCGCCCTCCGCTCGGGGAAATCAGCCGGTTCCTGAAGCAGCGCGGCGTGCCTCTCTTTCTGGACGGCTCGCAGAGCGTCGGAGCGCTGACCTTCGATGTGCGCAAGACGCCCGTGGACGTGCTGGCCGTGCACGGATACAAGTGGCTGCTTGCGCCTACCGGCGCCGGATTCATGTACGTGTCGCCCGAGTTCCGAAAGAACCTCCCGCCGAACATCGTCGGCTGGCGAAGCCATCGTGACTGGCGCAATGTCGACCGCCTGCATACGGGCACGCCCGAATTCAAGGATGCGGCGGAAAAATATGAAGGCGGCGGACTGCCGTTCCATCTGCTGTACGCAATGGAGGCTTCCGTAGACTGGATGCTCCAGATCGGTCCGCAGGCGATCGAGAAGCGAGTGCTGGAACTCGCCGGAACCACTCGGGCCATTCTGCGCGGCCTCGGTGCCACCGTCGAAGATACCGGTTCGCAGATCGTGATTGCGGGATTTCCTGCGCTGGAAACGTTCGACGCTTCGCGCACGGCGCGCGCGCTCCGCGAGCAGAACGTGGTCATCGCCGCACGGCACGGGCGTTTGCGGATTTCGCCGCACTTCTACAATGATGAAGAGGATTTAGAACGCCTGGAGAGCGCCCTGAGGCCGTTGCTGCGGAAAGCGTCGTGATCATGTACCTGGAAGCCGTCTGGCGCGAACTTCGCACCGCCCTGCGGTCCCTGCTGCGCGCGCCGCTCGCCACGGCGGCCATGATTGCGATCCTGGCCGCTGGCATCGGGCTGAACACCGCCGCCTACAGCATCCTGTACGGAATCCTGCTGCGGCCGTATCCCTACGCTGCGCCCGAGCGGCTGGTACGGATCGCCTCCGAGCCCGTGAAAGCGCCCGGAACGCGCGTCGGCGTGTCGCTTCCCGACTTCGAGGATTTCCGCCGGGACGCCCGCACTGTGCAGGATCTGAGCGCCTGGGCCACCGAGCGTATCAACCTGCTGTCCCCCGCGGGAGACGGCGCCGCAGCGCTTCCCGTCGATGCCGGCGTGATTTCTCCCGGTCTGTTCGCGATGCTCGGCGCAGGGCTCGCCCTGGGACGCGAATTTCTGCCGGAAGAAGACCTCCCTGGCGGAGACGTGAACAAAGTCATCCTGAGCCACGCCCTTTGGGAGAACCGTTTTCAGGGGGATCCGGGAATCCTGGGCAAGGCGCTACGCACCTCGCTGGGATCCTTCACCGTGGTGGGCGTGGCGGCCCCCGGATTCGAGTTTCCCCGCGATTCCGCCTTGTGGATTCCCATCGAAAGCGAGCTCAGGGCGCGCAACGGATCGCGCGAGCAGCGCTTCTACAGGAAATACCGCGTTCTGGGCCGCCTGCGCGCAGGCACGCCTCTTCAGGCCGCCGCGGACGAGTTTCGACAAATCGGCGCAAGGCTTCAGCGCGAACAAGCCCGCACCAACAGCGAAATCCTGCCGGTGGTGGAACCGCTCCGTTCCGTCGAAACGGCCGCCATGCGGCCTTACGTGCTGTTGCTGATGGGCGGCGCCGGATTAGTGCTGCTGGTCTGCTGCATCAATCTCGCCGGCCTGCTGCTGGCCCGATCCGCTTCCCGAACGCGGGAATTTGCGGTTCGCGCGGCCATCGGCGCGGGACGGCGGCGCCTCCTGCTCCAGCTTCTGAGCGAGTATGCTTTGCTCGCGGCCGCCGGAGCGCTGCTCGGCCTGCTGCTCGCCGACGCGCTTTTGGGCGCGCTGCCGCGGATCATCCCCTCGCAGTTTCCCTTCTGGATGCATTTCGATCTCAACCGCAACGTCCTGGCCTTCACCTGCGCGGCGACGCTGGCAACCATCCTGGTCTTTGGCCTGGTTCCGTTGCTGAGTTCCTCGCGAGCCGATCTGGAGGCTCTGCTGCGCGAAGGCGCGCGCGCAACGCTTTCCAGTGCGCGCTCGCGGCGGGCTTTAATTGTGGGCGAAGTGGCGCTTTCGGCGGTGCTGCTGGTCGGCGCCGGATTGCTGCTCAAAAGCCTGCACCGCCTGGAGCGCGTCCAGCCCGGCTTCCAGCCGAGCAACGTGCTCGTGCTTCAGCTCTCGCCCTTCCGTCCGGGACCCGCGCAGCAGCGAATCCAGGCCGCCACGGATTACTTCCGCCGCGCGATCGCGGCATTGGCGGCGCTGCCCGGAGTCACAGCCGTGGGGGCAAGCGACGCACTCCCCTATGCCGATGCCGGCGACCGGCCCAGCTACAACATGGAAGTGCGCGGCGAAGGCGCGGTCGAGCGATCCTATCGCGGACCGGGAAACGTCATCGATATTACTCCGCGTTACTTCGACGCGATGGGGATTCCGCTCCTGGCGGGCCGCGCGTTCGATGACCGCGATCAGCCTGCCTCTGAGCGGGTCATCATTCTCAGTGAGCGCGCGGCGAAACTGCTCTTTCCCGGGCGGAACCCCATCGGCGGCCAGGTGCGGCACAACACCAACGGCATGGCGGATCCGTGGTCGCGCGTGGTGGGAGTTGTCGGCAACGTCAAATACAGGGCGGATGAGCCCGACGGCATCGAGATGTACTATCCCTCTTCGCAATGGGAGTTCGAGAGCGCCTACGTTGCCATCCGGCTGCAAGGTTCGCCCAAGGGATATGAGAATGCGGTTCGCCAGGCGATCGCCTCCGTGGACGCCACAACCGGTATCGACGAGATGAAGTCGATGGACGCCCTGATGGAAGAGACATTGTGGCAGCAGCGCTCCTGGGGATACGTGCTGGCCGGATTTGCCGGAGCCACACTGCTCTTGGCCGCCGTCGGACTCTACGGAGTGCTCGCGTATTCGGTGACTTTGCGGCGTACCGAGATCGGGATTCGCGCGGCGCTGGGCGCGGCGCCGCGGACCATCTTCGGCGAAGTCACGCGGGAAGGCGTGATGCTGGCCGCAGCAGGAGCGGGAGTCGGGCTGATCGCGGCGCTGGGCGTCATGCGATTCTTGCGAACGATGTTGTACGGCGTTGCTCCCGGCGATCTCCTCACGTTCGTTTCGGCGGCGGCGATCCTGATCGCCGTAGCGGTTTTGGCCTCCGCGGTGCCAGCCGTGCGGGCCGCGCGCGTGGATCCCGTCAAAATCCTGCGGACTTGACGTATTGACAGTCTATACGTCTTCCTATAGACTGTCGATACGGAATGGCTGCCCAAGATCTCCTTCCCGGGACTCTCGATCTTCTGATCCTTCAGACCGTTTCTCTGGGGCCGCAGCACGGCCTCGGAATCTCCCGGCGCATCGAGCAGGTCACCGGCGGCACCTTCCGCGTCATGCCGGGATCTCTGTTCCCCGCTCTGCACCGGATGGAAGATCAGGGCTGGTTCTCATCGGCGTGGGGCGAATCCGAGACCAACCGCCGCGCCAAGTATTACCGTCTCACCAGGGCCGGACGGCGCAGGCTCGACGCCGAGAAAAGCCGTTGGAATAAGCTGGCCCTGGCGATGCAAGCGGCATTGGAGGCGCGTTGAATGTTTCGGTTCCGCAGCCTGCTCCGCAATGTCTTCCGCCGCCGCGCCGTGGAACAGGATCTCGATGAAGAATTGCGCGCTTACAGGGACATGCTCGCGGACGAAAAAGCGCGAGAAGGCACGGCGCGCGCCCAGGCTGAACGCGCCGCCCGCATCGAACTGGGCGGAATCGAGCAGGTGAAGGAACAGGTCCGCGAAATCCGCGCCGGATTCTGGCTCGAAACTATTGCAGCCGACCTGCGCTATGGGCTCCGCATGCTCCGCCACAACCTTGTTTTCACGGTGGTGGCCGTGGTGACCCTCGCGTTAGGCATCGGCGCGAACGCCGCTTTGTTTAGCGCCGTGGATGCGCTGCTATTCCGCGAACTCCCCTACAAGGATGCGGACCGGCTGGTGTACGTGTACGAGTTCTGGCCTCACGAAATTACCGTCCCCGGACCGCCCGCTCCGGATTTCACCAACTGGCGTGCGAACTCGCACTTGGCCGATCAAATCGAAGCCTACGGAGGCGGCGGAGCCGTGAACCTCACCGGCGCGGGAGAACCCGAGCACATCATCGGGACCATGGTGACCGCCGGCTTACTGGAAATGATTGACCTGCGCCCCGCTCTGGGCCGCAATTTCACCCGGGACGAAGATCGCGCCGATGCGCAAGTCGCGATGCTGGGCTATCGCCTCTGGCAACGCCACTTCGGCGCTTCGCCGGATGTCATCGGCAAACAGATTCAACTGGACGGCGTCGCCGTAACCGTGGTCGGCGTGCTGCCGGCTTCCTTTGCGTTTCCGGATAACAATTTCGGCCAGGAACTGCTGCTTCCCATGGGGACCTCGCTCGAACCCGGGTGGCGCGAACGCAATTTCCGGCTCTTGCGGGTAATGGCGCACTTGAAGGCTGGCGTAACAACGGAAGCGCTGCGCGCCGAGTTCGCCGATTTGCTTCGCCGCACCGCATCGGAAGAGCCTCCTCAATTCGTCACCATGCGAAGGGACATGGAAGTCCGCGTCGTCCCCTTGCGCCAATGGCTCTCGGGGGATGTGAGCCGGCTGGTTTGGGTGCTGCAAGCGGCGGTTGGAATGGTGTTTCTGATCGCCTGCCTCAATATTGCCAACCTTCAGATTGCGCGGGGCGTCGCCCGCCGCAAGGAAATCGCTCTGCGCGCCGCGCTGGGGGCGGGTCGCGGCCGCATTGCCCGCCAGTTGCTGACCGAGGCCCTGCTGCTCAGCTCGATCGGCGCCGCCGCCGGGCTGGCGATCGCTTACGGATCCACCGGATTGCTGCGCCGCTTCCTGCCGGCGAATGTTCACCTGGCGGATAGCATCCGAATCGACCATCGTGTACTGGCGTTCACGTTAGTGATCACCGTATTCGCCGGCATCGTGACAGGTCTCGCGCCGTTCCTGGCCGCGGCGCGCACGCGCCTGCACGAAACGCTGAAGGAAGGAACCAGCCGTGCGACTGCAGCCGCGGCCCATCACCGCTTGCATCACACGCTCGTAGCTGCTGAGGTCGCCATTGCGATGGTGCTGCTGGCCGGCTCGGGCCTCCTGATGCGGAGTTTTTTGCACATGGCGTCGCTCGATCCCGGCTTCGATCCCAATGGCGTCCTGACCATGCGGATCGCTCTTCCTGAGCGCAAATACCCGAATTCCGCCCAGGCCGGATTCTACCGCCAGCTTCTCGAGCGAGCCGGAGCGATTCCCGGAGTGCGCAGCGCGGCCATCGGCGGAGGCCTGCCAATGGTGGGCACGCGAGCCCTCGCGGGCGTCTGGCCCGCCGATCGTCCCTCGCCGCCGCCCGGAGGCAGACCCTCCCTTCCGGTCGCCAGCGTCAGTCCCCAATATTTCCAGACTTTGGGAATACCGCTGCTCGAGGGGCGCGCCTTTACCAGTGCCGATCCGCTAGACAATCCCGGAATCACGATCGTGAACCGCGCCTTGTCCCGGCAGTTCTTCTGGGGCGAGCCTGCGCTCGGCAAGAAAATCGCCATCACGGGCCCGGATAATCTGAGCGAGATCGTGGGCATCGCAGATGACGTGCGGCAGCAAGGCTTGCGGCTGGCGGCTGTGCCCACGGTCTACGTCCCCTACCAGCAATTTCTCGAGCCGGAGGTGTTCCTCATCCTGCGTTCCGAACTGCCATCGCCCGCGCTTTTGGCTGCCGCACGCGAGGCCGTTCGCGCGCTTGATCCGGATGTGCCGCTGTTTGATGTCGCCACCATGCAGGACCGGCTTGTTACAGCGCTCTCCACCCAGCTCGCCAACATGACGCTCATGAGCATTTTCGCGGCGCTCGCCCTGCTACTGGCCGCCATCGGGATCTTCGGAGTGATCGCGTATCAGGTGAGCCGGCGCTCGCTCGAATTCGGAATCCGCATGGCGCTGGGAGCCCGGCCCGCTGACGTGCTGCGGATCGTGCTGGGCAACGGCATGGTCATGGCGCTGCCGGGAATCGTCATCGGCCTCGGCGCAGCCTTGGCCGCAGGTCGCGCCTTGAGAAGTCTGCTGTTCGAAGTCAAGCCGAACGATCCCTGGGCGCTGGCCGCCGCCGCGATTCTGTTCGCCTGCGTGGCAGCCGCCGCGTGCTATCTCCCAGCGCGACGGGCGATCCGCGTGGATCCGGCCGTGACCTTGCGTCACGAATGATCCGGATACTCGACTCCCACCAAGAATAGCCCCCACGCCGGCGCCGCTGGACTCGCCGCAATCCCGCTTCCGGGCTGGAGCCGCGCTTCGAGATCCGCACGGCTCAAGTTTCCCTTTCCGGCCTCCAGCAGCACACCGACGATGTTGCGGACCATGTGTTTCAAAAAGCCGCTGCCCCGCACGCGATAGAGCAGCCGGTCGCCCTCCCGCGTCACGCACGACGAAAAAATCCGGCGCACCTTTGAGCGCCCGGCTTGGTCCGTCTCATCCGCGGCAGCGAAAGCGGAGAAATCGTGCACGCCTTCCAGCACTCCCGCCGCTTCGATCATCCGCGTTTCCTCCAGCGGATACGGATAGTGATACACATAACGCCGCTCGAATGGCGGGCAGATTTCCGCGCGCAGGAGGCGGTACTCGTACGTCTTGGCGATTGCGTCGTAGCGCGGATGAAAATCCGGGCGCGCTTCGTCCGTCTCCAGCACGCGGACGTCGCGCGGCAGCAGGCGATTCATCGCCTTTTTCAGATTTGGGAGCGGGATGGGGTTGGTCAGATCGAACGCGACAACCTGCGCCAACGCATGTACTCCCGCATCGGTCCGGCCGGATCCATGAACGTGGACGCTACCGCCTTCAATCGCGGACACCACGCGTTGTAGCTCTCCCTGGACCGTCGGCAATCCCGGCTGCACCTGCCAGCCGTGATACTCGGTGCCGTCATAGCTGACCGTAATGCGAATGCGCCGCATGCGGGCTCACAACCGAAGAATCGCTCAAGCCGCCGCGCGGGAACCCGGTTTTTCGACCGGAAGCCCCTGCTTACAAAGCGGACATTCCTCCGGTTTCCAGGTGACCGGGTCGAGCGTCGCCAGTGCCACGCGGGGAATCCCCAGATCCACGCGTCCGCCGCTGCGGTCGATGATCGATCCAACCCCCACCACCTCCACCCCACCCGCCTGTAACAACTCCACGACCTCACGCGTGCTGCCCCCGGTGGTCACCACGTCTTCGACGACCACTGCGGCCTCGCCAGGCCGCACCGAGAACCCGCGCCGCAAGACCATCTTGCCGGAAGGGTCCCGTTCCGTAAACAAGAACCGGGCGCCCAGGGCGCGGGCCACCTCATGGCCGATGATCAGGCCGCCTAAGGCGGGCGAAACCACGATTTCCGGTGCTTTGCCTTTCGGCATACGATCCGCCAGTTCCCGGCCCAGCCGCTGGGCCAAATCGGGGTGCTGGAGGACCAGCGCGCTTTGCAAATATTCGCCGGAATGAAGACCGCTGGTGAGCCGGAAGTGACCTTTCAGATAGGCTCCCGTCTCAAGGAAGGCATGCAGAATGTCGTTGGTCACGAGTGTCTTCATATATAATAGTGCTTGTTCGACTTAACATCGACTTAACATTCCGGCGGGACCTCCCCTGTAACAACGGTAGCGTGTTCAGTCGTCATCTCTAGTCGAAGACAAGAAACTTAGGGGAGCAGTCTACTACGATGAAGAAGCTCAAATGGCTCACGGGTTTTACGCTGCTGATCGCGGCTTTGGCCCTGGGCGGCTTCACCTACTACACCCGTTCTAAGAAAGTCGATTTTTTGAAGGCAAAGGTGCAGCGAGGCGACCTGGAATCGGCGATTTCGGCCACCGGCTCCTTGGCAGCGGTCATCTCGGTCCCGGTCGGCAGCCAGGTATCCGGCAACGTGGCTGGCGTGTATGTGGACTACAATTCCACGGTCAAGAAGGGCCAGTTGGTGGCGCAGATCGATCCGGCCCCGTTCCAGACGAAAGTGGATCAGGCCAAGGCCAACCTGGATAGCGCCCGGGCCCAGATCACCAACGCCGAAGTCGCGTTGAAGAAAGCCGATCTGGACATCGCCAACGCTGAGCTGAACGTCACCAATCAGAAGGCCGCCGTGGTGCGCGCGCAATCGCAAGTCAGCGACGCCAAGCGCAAGCTGGATCTTCAGACCAAGATGTTGACGGCCGGCATCGGCACCCAGGACGCCCGCGATTCCGCGCAAGCGGTCTACGATCAGGCGGTCGCGAGCCTGGAATCGGCGCAGGCGCAAGTGAAATCCGCCGAAGCTAATCTGGAATCGGTCAAGGCGCAGCGCAAAGTGGCCGAGACCCAGAGAGTCACGGCGCAGGCGCAGGTCGCCACCGCGGAAGCCAATCTGCAAAACGCCCAGCTCGATCTGGAGCACACCAAGATCACTTCTCCCGTGGATGGAGTGGTGATCGCGAAGAACACGGACGTGGGCCAGACCGTGCAGGCGTCCTATTCGGTGGCCACGCTGTTCAACATCGCCAAGGATCTTTCCAAAATGCAGGTGGAAACCAACATCGACGAATCCGACATCAGCCGGGTTCAGGTAGACCAGGAAGCCACGTTCACCGTGGACGCGTATCCGGGGCAGACATTCCGCGGCACCGTAATGCAGGTTCGCCATTCGCCGACCAACGTGCAGAACGTGATCACCTACACCGTGGTCATCTCGGTGGACAATCCGGATATGAAGCTGTTTCCGGGCATGACGGCCAACGTGCGGCTGGTCACGGACCGGCTTTCGAACGTGTTGAAGATTCCCGCTGCGGCGCTGCGCTTCCGTCCGCCCGAGGATCTGCTTCCGCAACAAGCGAAGAATACGGATAACAAGCGCGGCGACGGCAAATTCGATCCCAGCCAGTTCAAGGGTGGCGACGGCAAGTTCGACCCGAGCCAGTTTAAAGGCCGGGGCGGCGGATTCGGCGGCGGACGCCGGGGCGGCGGCGGAGACGGCCAGTTCAACGCCAATCGCGGAGGCGGCGGAGGCCGCGGCGCGGCCCAGTTCCAGACCGTCTACACGCTGGACGAAAAAGGCCAGCTCAAGGCCGAACGCATTCGCACCGGAATCAGCGACGGAAACTTCGTCGCCATGCTGAACGGCAACCTCAAGGAGGGCCAGGAGCTGATCACCGGAATCGAAGGCGTGCGCGCCAACGCCAATCAGAATAAGAACGCTCCCGGATTCCCGGGCGGCAACAACCAGTTTAAGGGTGGGCGCGGTGGCTTCCCCTTCTAAATTCCGTTCGAACGGAGCGGATCCGGCGGGCGAATCCGCGCTCATCCGGATCGAGCATCTGCACAAGACCTATCACATGGGCGATAACCATGTGCATGCGCTGCGAGGCGTGTCGCTGGAAATCGCCCGCGGCAGCTTCGTCGCGATCATGGGCGCGTCCGGTTCCGGCAAGTCCACGCTGATGAACATCGTCGGATGCCTGGACAAGCCCAGCAGCGGCAAATACTACCTGGATGGAGTCGACGTCGGCGCGCTGGACCGCGACGAGCTGGCCGACATCCGGAACAAGAAAGTCGGGTTCGTATTCCAGCAATTCAACCTGCTGGCCCGGACTTCGGCGCTCGAAAATGTCGAGCTTCCGTTGCTCTATAGCGACTCGGACAAGAGCACCTTCAAGGAGCGCGCCATGGAGGCGCTGACGGCCGTGGGCCTGGCGGAGCGCTACGATCACCATCCCAGCCAGCTCTCGGGCGGCCAGCAACAGCGCGTGGCGATCGCCCGCAGCCTGATTAACAACCCGCAACTCATCCTGGCCGACGAGCCCACCGGTGCGCTCGATTCCAAAACCAGCGTCGAGATCATGGGAATTTTTCAGCGCCTGAACCGCGAAAAAGGGATCAGCATCGTGGTAGTCACGCACGAGCCCGATATCGCCCACTATTCCGACCGGATCATTCAGTTCAAGGACGGCCACATCATCGTCGATGAGCCGGTGGCCAACCCGCGGAACGCGGAGCGCGAGCTTGCGGAATGGCCGGAGGAAGTGGAAGAAAAGGAACCCGTGGCATGAACAAAGTCTTCCAAAGCATGAGAATCGCGTTCCGCGCCTTGCGCGTGAACAAGCTGCGTTCGGCGCTGACCATGCTCGGCATCATCATCGGCGTGGGCGCGGTGATCGCAATGGTCTCGGTGGGCAGCGGCGCAACGGACCGCATCCATCAGCAGATCGCCTCCATCGGAAGCAACGTTATTATCATCCAGCCGGGCAGCCAGAATACAGGTGGCGTTCGCACCGGCAACGGAAACGCGCAGACGCTCACCGAAGATGACGCGCGCGCGGTCCAGGAAGAGTGCCCCAGCGTGATGTACGCCTCGCCGATCCAGCAGAACCAGCAGCAGATCGTGTATCAGAGCAATAACTGGTTCTCCAGAATTTACGGAGTATCGCCGGAATACCTGACCATCCGCGACATCCGGATCGAAGAAGGCCAGCCGTTCACCACGGACGATGTGCGCTCCACCAGCAAGGTGGCGCTGCTCGGCAAGACCGTGGTCGACAACCTCTTCGCGGGCGAGGATCCGATCGGGAAAACCATCCGCATCCGCAAAGTGCCGGTTACGGTCGTCGGGACGCTGGTGCCCAAAGGGCAAAACGCCAGCGGGCAGGATCAGGACGATCTGATCATCATGCCCATCACCACCGCCAAGAAGAAAATCATGGGCGGAGGACGCCAGAACAACTGGCAGCAGATCGGCCAAATCATGGCGCAGGCGCGCGACGGGCAGAATCAGCAGGCCATGGACCAGATCGAGGCGCTGCTGCGCCAGCGGCACCGCTTGCAAGCCACCGAAGACAACGATTTCCAGGTCCGCAGCCTGGAGGAAATGGCCGCGGCGCAGGAGCAGGCCACGCAGATCATGGGCCTGCTGCTGGCCTCCATCGCCTCCGTGTCGCTGATCGTGGGCGGTATCGGGATCATGAACATCATGCTGGTGTCGGTCACCGAGCGCACCAAGGAAATCGGCTTGCGCCAGGCCGTGGGAGCGAAGACCAAGGACATCCTCTCGCAGTTTCTGGTAGAGGCGGTTACGCTCGCGCTGCTGGGGGGCAGCCTGGGGATCCTGATGGGGGTGCTGGCCAGCCTGGGCATCTCTTACTTTGCCGGATGGAATACGCTGGTTAGCCCCGTCGCGATTGCGGCTGCTTTCCTGTTCTCTGCCCTGGTGGGCGTGTTCTTCGGATACTACCCTGCCCGCAAAGCTGCTTTGCTCGATCCGATTGAAGCGCTACGCTATGAGTAATGCGGTTGAGCGGGAGAGGCTCCAGTTTCGCACGCCGGAATTCCAAAATCGGACACTGCGGACACAACTAGACGGAATGTTTTGAATCAGATAGCGCTGGCGCTCGAAATGCAGCGCTGGAACAAATCGATTTTTGTTGCCACTTGAGGTAGACCCTAGCCATGAAAACATTGAAGCCTTTCCTCGCGATGCTTTGCGTCCTGTTGATGGTGTCGCCCGTGACCTTCGGGCAGAGCTTGAATGACCGTGCCCCGCGCCTGGATACGGGAGGCCACTGGTTCTCTCGATTTACGCACGATTACGCCCCTAAATACGCTCCGCCGATAAACATCTCGAACAGCAGCCGAGCCGATCAGTTGATCCGGGCCGGAAACATGTATCTGTCTCTGTCAGATGCGATTGCGCTGGCCCTTGAGAACAACGTTGACATCGAAGTCTCGCGCTATACGTACCCGATTAATGAATCCGCATTGCGGGCTTCCCGCGCGAGCAACGGGCAAGGCCTGAGCTACGATCCCGCGCTAACCAGCACCATCAACTGGGGCCACAACGCAACTATCAGTACGAACTCCATCACCGCGGGCGGTTTGCCGGTCAACACGGCTGATAACAAGGTCCGAAATTTCGGCGTTCAGCAAGGGTTCATGACGGGCGGAAACGTGACGTTCGGTTTCAATAACACGATCACCGAAAACAACAATACAAACGCCATCTTCTTTCCGCAATATAGCTCCAGTTTACAACTCCAGGGCACCCAGCCCTTGTTGCAAGGCTTCGGACTCGCGTTCAACACGCGTAACATCCGAGTCGCTAAGAACAACGTTCGTCTCAGCGATTACCAGTTCGAGCAGCAGTTGAATACTACTCTCAGTACGGTTATTTCCGCGTATTGGAATCTTGTCAGCGCTGCCCTGGCAGTCGATGTCGCACAGCAGTCTCTCGCACTCTCCCAGAAACTGTTGGACGACAACAAAAAGCAGTTGGAAATCGGGACGATGGCACCACTGGACGTGACTACAGCCCAGGCGCAAGTCGCCACAAACCAAACCAATCTGCTGATCGCGCAAACGGCCGTCCAACAGCAGGAAGTGGCTCTGAAGAATTTGCTGAGCCGTAACGGCCTGGCAAGCCCGGAGATTGCCGATGCGCATATTATCCCAACGGACCGGATCACGATCCCGGATTCCGAACCAATACAGCCCGTTCAAGACTTGGTCGCGACCGCCCTTGATCACCGCCCGGAATTGGCCCAGCTACGAATCCAGGTCGAGAATTCTAAAATAAATCTGACCGGAACGCGCAACGCCATGCTCCCAACGCTTAACCTGACGGGCAACGTCTTAAACCCTGGAGCCGGGGGTATTTTCAATACGGCTCCCTACATCAATCCTGTAACCAACCAACCGGCAACTCGTCCTCCCGCATACCCTGACTATATCGGTGGCTACAGCAACATCCTGCGACAACTGTTCGGGGTCGGTACCGTGAATTACACCGTGGGCTTTACCTTAACCGTCCCGCTGCGCAATCGCACTGCGCAGGAGAACTACATCCAGCAGGACCTCCAACTCCGGCAAAATGAGCTCAACGTACAGAAGCAGATCAATCAGATTCGCGCGGACGTCCAAAATGCCTTGATCGCTGTGACCAACGCACGAGCCCGGTATCAATCCGCGCAACAGACCCGCGTTCTTCAGGAGCAGGTCGTGGACGCGGAACAGAAGAAATACGAACTGGGAGCTTCGACCTCCTATCTTGTTATTCAGCATCAAACGGACCTGGCAAACGCCCGGCAGGCTGAGGTTGCTGCGCTCACCACATATGCCCAAGCGAAGCTCCAGCTTGATCAAGCGACTGGAACGATTCTCGACAACAACAACATTTCGCTGGACGAGGCGAAGAACGGCCGCATGTCCAAGAGCCCCAGTCCGATCCCGGATGTCACGCAGCCGCAGAACGGCCGGGCCGCGGCTCCGGCCAATCCGGTTGCTATCCGATAACGAAGTCTGTCTCCCGCGCGCGGCGCTCCGGGAAAACCCCTGCGGAATTCCCGGCACGGTGGCGCAGAATCTTGCGGTAACTCTTTCCAGGTTGGAAGACGTCCAACTTCGAAGCGCAAGCCGCCGCCGCCTGCGCCGCCGGATTAGATCTTCTTCATCAACAACATAAATTCAGGTACGACGATCGGCAGCCGGATTGCTTTCTTGGGACACGTGCAAATGTCGCAGGCTCAAGGAACCCGGCTGTCCCCCCTGTCAGTACCCCACAGTTTGAATCACCCCTGAACCCCTCCGTTAACCCTCTGAAACCCCTCACAACCGCGGTTCCTGAAGCCTGGACAAGCGGCGCGATTTTCGCCAGGTCTCGGGTATAATCGAAAAGGTCGTATGCGATTCCGCGCAAAGCGCCCGCAGCAAACCGCAAGAACAGCCGCCATACTCTGCACGCTGGTGGCGCTCGGAGTAGCCCAGCAGCCGCAGCCGGCGATCCCACAGCAGTCGATCCGGGTTCAGGTCAACGAAGTCGTCGTGCCGGTGACCGTCACGGATGAGAAGGGCCGCTTCGTATCCGACTTGGACCAAAAGGACTTCAAGATTTTCGACGAAGGCAAGGAGCAGACCATCCGCTACTTCAACCGCGAGCGCAACCAGCGGGTAGTGGTGGGCTTCCTGGTGGATCTCAGCAACCGGAGCCGCGGCCAGTGGAAGAGTCTTCAGGAAGCTACGATCGAGTTGGTGTACAACCTGCTTCCGGAAGATAAGAAATATGCCGGCTATCTGATCGGCTACGGGAACGAAGCCGAACTCATGGTGAACACGACCTCGGATCCCGATCTCATCGTGGAGAAGCTGCGCAAGGTTTCGCCAAGCGGCGGGTCTGCGTTCTATGACGCGCTGTACATGGCCTGTACTTCCCGCAAGCTGGTGGAAGGCGAGCCGGTGGATCCCCGCCGGGTGATCGTGGTCATCGGCGACGGCCACGACAACGCCAGCACCAAGACGCTCGAGCAGGTTCTGGAGCTCGCACAGCGGTATCAGGTCACGATCAACGCGATCAGCACTGACGCTTACGGCTTCACCAGCGACGCGGGTAAAAATCTCGTCCGGCTGGCCGAGGAAACCGGCGGCCGCGTGGAGTATCCCTTGATGAACGTCTACAAGGATACGGCTGGATTCCTCTCCCAGCCCTCCGACGAAGGCAATTATCAGATCAAGGTCGGTACCGGCGGATACACAGCGGCGATCCTGGGATCGATTTACAAGTCCATCGCGAACATCGCGGGCGAAATCACGGTCCAATACGTCCTTCGCTTCGTTCCGAGCGATACGGATGAGTCGAAGGTGAAGCGAAACCTCGAAGTCAAAGTCGATTTGCCGAACGTGATCGTCAAGGCGCGCCAATACTATTACCCGTTTGGTCCGTAGAGATCGGCTGGCGCGATATTCCGGAATATGCCATGATTCCATAACGGAACATGGCCATTGTCGCCACGCGGACTGGGCGGATTTCCATCGTCCAGTTGGAACTGCCCGGGCGAGAGCCCGTCAACACCGGGGTGCTGCTGGAAGATCCGGCGAATGATCGGCTCTATCTGCGCTTCCGGCGCGACTGGGACGCGATCGCTTTCGCTCAAGCCGATGTCCTGTCCGAACTGGAATCGGATCTGGCCGCGAAGGCTCAGGAGATGGGGGCTTCCACGCTGCTCGCGCGGCTCCAGGACACGCTCTCGAACATATTGAGGATCACCGATCCCCGCGAGGTGATGGTCGAAAATTTCGAGCGCGCCGTAGGGCGTTTCTACTCCGAGGCGGTCCAGGCGACAGTGCGGCCGTTCGTAACTCATGTGCCGCGCTATTCGCTATCGGTGGCGGCGGGCAAGTTTCTGGACAACCAGGAGATCGCCGAGGAAGGCTGGGAGGAGGCGCCACCGGGACTCGCGCCGACGCCGTCCATGTTTGTGGCGCGCATCGTCGGGCGGTCGATGGAACCGCGGATTCCGGACGGCAGCTTGTGCGTCTTTCGCGCGGGAGTCGCAGGGTCGCGCGAGGGCCGGCTGGTCCTTGTCGAACGCCTGGGTCGCGGGGCGAATGACCGCTATACCGTAAAGCGCTACCACAGCGTCAAGCGCCAGGGCGCAGATGGTTCCTGGGAGCATGCGACGATCCGGCTGGAGCCGCTCAATCCGGAATTCGAGGCCTGGGAACTCAACCCGGAGGAAGATTTTCGCATCGTCGCCGAGTTCGTACAGGTACTCTACTAGAGTGTCCCGGAAGCAGCTTTCCTGGATTTTATTTGTGCTGCTCCTGTCAGCAGGTTTGTACGGATTCCTGCATGAGCGGCTGTGGGCGCAATCGCTGTGGAGCGAAGCCGGCCGCGAGCGGTTTCTCGGCTATACCTCCGTTTTTTGGATTGCCGCGGGCGTGATCCTATGGTTCCGCCCGCGCTGGCTCGCGAGGATCGCCTGGGCTGCGGCGCTGCTCTACGTCGCGTGGTGGAGCGGGCCGGGCGCGCCGCTGGCGGCGCTCTACTTCCTGGGATCGTGCTTGTGCCTGGGCCGGCTGCTGGCGCGCGAGTCGGAGACGCCAGTCGTGATTTTGCTCGGCGCAGCCGTGTGGATGTTTCTCATTTGGGGTGCGCTGCATTTTCCGGTGAACACGCGGGGCGCGTATGTCGCAGCGCTGGCTGCGCCGTATGTCTTGCGTATCCGCTCCCTGGCGGTTGCGGCTCGGAAGGCAGTCGCGGCACCGGATCGCAGCGAAGCGGCGGGGTTGGCCGTGCTTGTGTTCGTACTGTTCGCGCATCTGCTGGCGGCGCTGAAACCGGAAATCAGCGCGGACGGGCTTTCGATGCACCTTGCGCTGCCGATGGCGGTGGCGCGCGATGCTCGCTGGGCCTTCGATTTCCGGTTGCACAGTTGGGCGTTGATGCCCGCGGGGGCCGACAGCCTCTATACCGCCGCGTATCTGCTCGGAAGCGAAGCCGGGGCGCATCTGCTCAATTTCGGGTTTCTGGCGCTCACCTGCTGGCTGCTGGCGCGCGCAGCCCGGCGCTGGGTTTCGCGGGCCCAGGCGTGGCTGATCGCCGCGCTGTTCGCATCCACGCCTCTGGTGCAGCTCGTGACCGGATCGCTGTTCGTCGAAAACGTCTGGGCGGCCCTGCTTCTCGCGGGCACGCTCTCGCTGGTGCGCTATTGGGAAGAAGGCCGTACAACCGATCTGCTCCTGACCGGCATCTTCGCGGGAGCGGCCGTTTCGGTGAAGCTGATCGCGGGCGCGTTCGCGGCGTCCCTCGCGATGCTGGCCGCGCTAGCCGTATGGCGAAACGCGGCGTGGCGCAGTGCGTTCGCTGCGGGCGGGCTGCTGGCGCTGTTCGCCGCGCCGCCCTACGTCTACGCGTTCGCGAAGACCGGGAATCCGATTTTTCCGTTCGCGAACGCGCTGTTTCGCTCGCCGGATTTCGATACTTCGAAATCGTTTTCGGATCCGCGGTTTGAGGCCCGGCTTTCCTGGAAGACGCCCTACGATCTTACGTTCCGATCGAGGCAATTTATGGAGGCGCAAGGCGGAGCCGGCGGATTCCAGTATTTCCTGCTGCTGATTCCTGCGATCGTTTGCGCGCGGCGCAGAGCGCAATGGATCATCCTGGCAGCGGGCGGTATTGCGGCCGGGATCATCCTCGCCGTTCTGCCGAATCTGCGCTATCTCTATCCGGCTCTGCCGCTCGCCTCGCTGGCGATCGCGTGGCTCCTCGCGAAGGAACCGGCGGCTCTGGCATCGGCGGTAGCGCTCGTTCTCACGGGGCTGAACCTCTGGTTTCTGCCCTCGTCCGGTTCCTACAACCGAGATTTCGCGCTGCTCCGGCATAGCGAGGTCCGGCCATATGTGGAGCGGATGGCTCCCGTGCGGCTGTTAATCGAAGACTTGAACGCGCGGGCGCTGGGTGAACCCGTGGCGTTCTTCGGCACCGACCAGACCGGTGATCTGAAGGCTTCTTCCTACACCGATACCTGGCACAGCGAGCGTTACTGGAGCCGGATCCAGCATGCGCAGACTCCGCGAGAAGTGGCGCTGGTCCTGAACGAGCTGGGAATTCACTATGTCGTCGCGCCGGTTTCGCGGAGCGGCTCGCTTGTTTCGGTGCAACGGTTCCTCCGGCTCTGGCTGGACCCGGTCCGCGCGCCCCTGCCGCCGTTCGGGCTGTACCGGATGCACGAGGTTCCGGCGACGCCGGATACCAGCCCGTTCGCGCCCGGGCATTATGACGATCTGGAGGAGCGAATCGAGTACGCCGGCGCGTGGCTCCACGATTTGCAGTTTCCGGAGTCTTCGGAGCAATCGATCACGTATTCGGAAAAACCCGGAGACAGCTTCCGGATTCTATTCACCGGCCGCGGTATCACGTACGTATTCACGCGGGCCGCGAACCGGGGAATCGCGGACGTGAGCCTCGACGGACGCTCGGTGACCTCGATCGACGAGTACTCCGCCGAGACGGCGTGGCGGTCGTCCCGCGTTTTCCCAGGGCTGGCTCCCGGCCTCCATACGCTCGAAGTTCGTGTATCGGGCCAGAAAAATCCCTTTTCCTTGGGCCTATTCGTGGATCTGGACGCCTTCGTGGTAGAGCCTTGAAGTAACCCGTTCGGTCCGGGGCGGATCTAAAATGTTGATATGCGGTATCTAGCCGTTTTGATCCTAGCGATCCCCGGGTTGGCGGGACTCGTGTTCGCAGCCGAAGACTATACCGGCCCGCGTCCGCCCAAGGCGGACGTTCCATACCTGGTGCATGCATCCAACTTGATTCCCACGGAGGTTACGGAAGCGCAACAGGAAGGAAAGAAAGACGAAAGCACATTTGTGGTTTCCGGAACCGAATCGCCTGTGCGGACGCCGCTGGCGGAGCCGATTTTCCTGCTGCGCAGCGAAAAGATTCACGCGGATTCGCTGGAGCTGTATCGGTTCGAGGTCAAGGGGGGACGCCGCCAGCTCACCTTATCCAAGAAACGATCCGACAAGTCGGGGCCGTTCCACCTGTCGGTCACCAAGCTCGACAAGGATCTGTACCGGGTGGAAGCCGATGAGCCGCTCGAAAACGGGGAATACTCGCTTTCCCCGAGCGGCTCGAACGCCGCGTTTTGCTTCCAAATATATTGAGGTAGCTCTCGTTACAGTAACGCTGGACCTGCTAGAATCGCCGTTAGAGCTTCTTGCCGGAGTTACGTCCCCTGGCCCATCCCACACAGCAAGATAAAGCGGTTACCGAGCCTCAGCCGTCCACGTTGTTGGGACGGGTCTTCAAGGCTTTCCACTACCGCGATTTCCGTCTGATGTGGACGGGGGCCTGCACTTCCCAGATCGGGACACAGATGCAGACCGCGGCCCAGGCGTGGCTGGTCTACGAACTCTCCCAGCACTCGTCGTTTTTCCTGGGCCTGGACCAATTCCTGGGGCAGATTCCGATCGTGTTTCTGGCGCTGTTGGGTGGAGTGGTCGCGGACCGCCATGACCGGCGAAAAGTGCTGTTGATGTCGCAGTACATCCAGATGACGACAGCGTTCCTGCTGGCGACGCTGGTATTCACCGGAGTCGTGCATGTCTGGCATATTCTGTGCCTTTCGGTGATTGTGGGCATCGCTCAATCCTTTGGGGGGCCGTCCTATTCGGCGCTGATTCCGTCGCTGGTCCCCAAAGAGCATCTCCAGAATGCGATTTCGCTGAATTCCATCCAGTTCAATTTGGCGCGCGTGATCGGGCCTTCCCTGGGCGGGGTCGCACTTGTGGCTCTGGGTGCGGCGTGGTGTTTCGTATTCAATGGGGTCTCATTCATCGCGGTGATCGTCACGCTGTACCTGATTCACACGATGTTCGTTCCGGCACCTTCGCGGGAACCGATTCTGGAGAGCATGAAGCAAGGGATTCGGTTCATGCGGCGGCAGCACGGCATGGAGTCGCTGATCGTGCTGGCGTTCTGCATGACCACTCTGGGATTCCCGGTCATCGGATTCTTGCCGGTGTTTGCGAGCGACGTATTTCATCGCGGCCCGCAGACATTCACCCTGTTTTTGAGCTGTTCCGGGGCGGGCGCGGTTACGGGCGCGTTGATTGTCGCCGGACTGAGCCGCGTAAAGCGGCGCGGGCGCGCCGCGCTGATCATGCTGTCCGTGCTGGGCGTGCTGACCACGGCCTTCGCCCTGTCGCCAGCCGTGCCGATTTCGTGTCTGATGCTGTTTCTTGCGGGTGGAGCCCTGATGGCGGTCTTCTCGATGGTCACGACGCTGGTGCAGATGATCACGCCGGACGATATGCGCGGGCGCGTGATGAGCGTCTACAACCTGGCCCTCCGCGGCGGCGGGCCGGTGGGGAGCCTGATTGTCGGGTCGCTGATCCCGCACTTTACCGCCCCGGTGACAATCGCCTGTGCGGGAGCGCTGCAAGTGTTGCTGGCCGTGTATTTTTTCGTTGTGAACCGGCGCGTGGCGGAGTTGTAGGAACCCTGGTCCGTTTGCGGGTCTGAGATCCAGAATGACAAGATCAACGCAGCAATGGAAGGGATCACATTTCAGGTGAGCCGCGAGGAATCCGGCTGGCGAATGGCGGCATGGGAGGCCTCCGGGACGAGCGAGACGCCGCGCCGGATTCGTCTCCGTTATTTCGTTACCGACGCGGCACTGATTCCATCTTGAAGCTCCCTTGGGATGCCTCAGGCGCGGAGACGATCCAGGCACTCAAGCACCCCGGGTTTCATCTCCAGCAGGTGGTAACCTCGAATCAGGTTCGACGATGCGTGGGCAACTGCTTGGCTGGCTGGGCGCGGGCGTGATCACGCTATTCGGAAGCCTGCACGCGTTCCAGCGCCCGTTCCGCGAGTTCCCCGGAATGGAGTATAACGATTTTCCGCTGCCTTCCGATTACCGGGAACAGACCGAGTTCGTCTTCGCACGGCTGATGTATCCCGAGGTTCCCTTCAGTGTCGGGTTTGGCCGCCGAACGCGTGGAGACTGGCGCGAAGGCTACACTTACTGGACGCAGGATTATCCCCGGGCCGACCGGCATTTTCTGACGGCGCTGCGCCGGCTGACGCGAATCCAGGCGCGCTCGGTCGAGCAGCCAGTGAACCTGGATGATGGAGACGATGTCTACAACTGGCCCTGGTTGTATGCGGTCCAACCGGGGCACTGGGCGCTGACCGATGCCCAGGCCGGCCGCATGCGCGATTTCCTGCTGCGCGGCGGTTTTTTCATGTGCGACGATTTCTGGGGCGAGGACCAGTGGGAAGTTTTCGAAGCCAGCATGAAAAAAGTTTTCCCGGACCGCGATATCGTCGATCTCCCGGACCAGGAGGGAATCTTCCACTCCGTTTACGATCTGGAGGATCGTTATCAAGTTCCGGGCGCTCGATACCGCTACACCGGCGTGTCTTACAAGTGCGAAGGCTGTCCGGCAAAGTGGCGCGGCATTTACGACGACAAGGGCCGCGTGATCGCCGCCATGACGTTCGATTCTGACCTGGGCGATTCCTGGGAGTTCGCCGACGATCCCAGCTACGACGAGAAGTATTCGGCGCTGGGCATTCGCATCGCGCTGAACTACATCGTGTATTCGATGACTCACTAAACCACATGCGAGCGTTCGCTGGATTCGTTCTATTCCTCGCCGCCCTACCGGTTCGCGCCGAGTGGATTCGGTTGCGGGGAACCCACACCGAGCTTCTGACCGACGCGGGCGAAAACGCCGGCCGCCGCGCGCTCAGCCGGCTGGAACAGATCCGCGCGATTCTGCCTACGTCCGGCAACAGCAGCGGCCGGGAGCTTCGCGTGGTGCTGTTCGATTCCGAGAGGGAATTCCGCGAATACGCACCGGCCGAGACGACTGCCGGGCTGTATCTGAGCGGCCTGCAATACGACTACATCGTGACGCACGCGGGCGGAGAGCTGCCGCGAGTGGTGACTCACGAATTCGTCCACTTTCTGCTGAACCAGACGCCCGCGCCCCTTCCCCCGTGGTTCGAGGAAGGCACGGCCGAGTTGTATTCGAACACGCAGATCAATAACAAGCGTGTCCGCATCGGCAAGGAGATCGAGCCCCACACCAAGCTGCTCCTCGCCCGGCCGTGGCTGACCGCCGCGCAGCTTGCCGCGGAACGTCCTGCCGCGGCTCAGAAGCAGGATCAGGAGCAGGTGCAGGCCGAGAATATGTTCTACGCGGAAAGCTGGGCCGTAGTGCACATGCTGAACCTGTCTCCGAAGTACCGGGATCATCTGCCCCAGTTCGTTCAGCTTCTGGTGGACGGACACGACTCGAATGAGGCATTCCGGACGGCGTTCGGGCGCGATCTGGCGCGCGCGGTGAGCGACTTGCCCTCGCATCTCAAGACACTGCGCAGCGTCAAGCTCGATATTCCGCCGCCGGCCCCGTATAACGCGGGCAATGCGGAACCGTTGCCGGAAGTGGATGCGATGTTGGTCCGAGCCGACCTGTTGCTGCGGGGCGGGCGCGCGCAGCAGGCCCAAGCGTTGTTCGAACAGGCTGTGAAGGAGCATCCGGATTCCGCCACGGCGGAGGCCGGCCTTGGGATGCTTGCGATGACGCAGAATCGGCCGGGAGACGCGCGGCGGCATCTGGAGCGGGCCATTCAGCTCGACGATAAGGACGCAATGATTCTGTTTGAATATGCCCTGCTCGAGCGCGATTCGGGAGCAGGCGTCGAGCGCGTGCGCGAGCTACTGGAAAAGGTCGTAGGGCTGAATTCGAATTTGGGGGAAGCGCAACTCTTGCTCGGCGTGCGCGCCACCGACGACGGCCGCTACGATCCCGCGATTCTGCATCTGAAGGAGGCAGCGCGGCTCCTGCCAAGGCAATCCTACGTGTGGTACGCGTTGGCGTACGCGCAGCAGAAGGCGGGCCGGAATCCCGAGGCGCTGGACGCCGTGCAGCGGGCCGTTCGGACGGCGACGACCGAGGAGCAGCAGCGTTCTGCGGAGGCGCTGAGGGACGCCCTGCGCCGCCAGATATCCGGCCAGAGCGTGCGTTAGTATAATCCTTGCGGAATGCCCCGATCTTTCCTACAGCGGGCGTGGGATGCCGTCAAGCCCCCGCCTGCTCCACCGGCGCGCCGCCGCCTGAATCGAGCCCAGCGCCGCCTGCTTCGTGGAACCGCCATCGTTGCGGTTCTCGGGCTCAGCGCATGGGGAGTATTCGCCTATATCGCATCGGCGCCGGAACGCGCACAGAGCCACTACCGGGAAGGAATGAGCCTGCTGGGCGCCGGCGATTTTCGCGCCGCCGCCGCGCAATTCACCAAGGGCCTTGCGATTGAGCCGTCGTACGCTGACGCTTACCTGGGACGCGGCAAGGCGCTTCAGGCCATGGGCGACGAACGCGCAGCGCTGGCGGATTTCGAGCAAGCCATGGCTGCGAATCCGGGCCTGGATGCTGCGTATACCTCGCATGGGATGATCCAGCGTTCGCGCGGCGATTCCCAATCAGCTTTGGCCGATTTCACGCGTTCTATTCGCCTGCGGCCGACAGCCGACGGATATTATCAGCGCGGGCTTACGTATCAAATGCTCGGCCAGCCCGACAAGGCAGTCGCCGACTACGATCTGGCGATCTCGCTGGACCGCGCCGCGCCGCACGTCTATCGCGCGCGGGCCAAAGCCAAACGCGATCGGGGCGACCTGGCTGGCGCTCGCGAGGATGACGCAGCAGCCGAGCGCGTGGAACAGACACAATAATTACATGTTTGTTCCGCTTACGCCGCTGCGCTGCCTGCATCGCGCCGTCGATCTGTACGGGTCGAAAGTCGGCGTGGTCTGCGGAGACCGGCAATTCACGTTCTCTGAACTCGGGCAGCGCGCGGAGCGGCTCGCCACGGGTTTGCGGAAAATCGGCATCGCGCCCGGCGATCGCGTAGCCTACCTGAGCCACAACAACCATCAGTTGCTCGAGGGTTACTTCGGCGTGATCCAGGCGCGCGCGATTCTGATGCCGCTGAACATCCGTCTTTCCGAATCGGAGCTCGCCGGGATCCTGCGCCACTCCGGCGCGGCCACCGTGATCTTCGAGGACGACTTCACGGACACCGTGAATGCGCTGCGCACGCGTTGCCCGGATGTGCGTCATTGGATCGCGCTCGTCCGAGGGCATCCGGAGACGGATCTTGCATACGAAGAAATCCTCGATCAGGGCTGTCCCGAGCGGGCGGACATTTTTTCTTACGAGGAGATGTCCATCGCCGAGCTCTTCTACACCAGCGGCAGCACCGGCGCCCCGAAGGGAGTCACTCTGTCACACCGCACGGTTTACCTGCACGCGCTGGGCGTGGCCGGCGAGTATCGCGATCCCGAAAACATCGTCGAACTGCATACGATTCCTTTGTTTCACGCCAACGGCTGGGGGCATCCGCATGCATCCACGATGCTGGGAATCAAGCAGATCATGGTGCGGAGATTCGAACCGTCGACGGTCTTTCGTCTGGTTCAGGAACATCGTGCGACCAACCTGTGTCTGGTGCCGACCATGGCCAATGCGCTGATCAACGCTCCGGATCGCGCGCAATGGGACGTATCCAGCCTGCGGCTGATCAACATCGGCGGCGCCGCGAGTTCGCCCGAACTTGTCGAGCGGCTCGAACGGGCGTTTCCCGGCTGCCAATGCACCTCGGGATACGGACTGACGGAAACTTCGCCCGTCATCACGATGGTGCCGCCACTCGATGCGATTCCTATGAACGAGGCGGATCGTCGCGAGCGGCTGGCCATGACAGGCCGGGCAGTCATCGGCGCCTCCATTCGTGTGGTGGATGCGAACCTGCGCGACGTCCCAAGGGACCAGAAAACCATCGGTGAAGTGATCGTGATGGGAGATCAAGTCATGGACGGCTATTTCGGCGATCCCGAGGCCACGCGCGCGGCGATGAGCGGCCCATGGCTGCACACCGGCGACATGGCGGTCTGGGATCGGGATGGCTACATCCAGATCGTCGACCGCAAGAAACAGATCATCATCTCAGGCGGCGAGAACATCTCATCGCTCGAGATCGAAGCCGCGATTTCGGCGCATCCGGGCGTGCTCGAATGCGCAGTGGTGGCCGCTCCCGATCCCAAATGGGGGGAGGTTCCCGCGGCGATCGTGGTTCTGAAAGAAAGCCATCCCCTTAGCAGCGGCGCGCTGCTCGATTTCCTGCGGCTGCGCCTGAGCCGGTTCAAGCTGCCGCGGATTGTGGAGTTTTCCAGCGATCCGCTGCCCAAGACGGGAACCGGCAAAATCCGCAAACAGGAACTGAAGGCGCGCTTCTGGACAGAAAAAGCAAAGCGGGTGCAAGGCTGATGGTGGTGGTTCGACTGGAGCCCGATCCGCGCGAGTACGATGTGCTGATCGCCAGCCTTTGGGAAGCCGGGACGCTCGGCATCACGGAAGGGAACGGTTTTCTCGAGGCGTTTTTCGAAGATGTCGAGGCTGCCAGGCGGTTCGGCGAGCCGCAGCCCGTGGAAAATCAAGACTGGGTGGCGCGGACACAGCAGGCCTTTCCGCCGCTGATGATCGGAACCAAATTCTTCCTTGCCCCGCCCTGGAGCGTCGAACCGACGCCGCCCGGCCGCCTGCGTTTGGTCATGAATCCAGGCGGGCAATTCGGCACGGGCTATCATCGCACCACGCAGCTCTGCCTGGAAGCCATGGAGCGGGTCGTCCGCCCAGGAGATTCGGTGCTGGACGTAGGCAGCGGATCGGGGATTTTGTCGATGGCCGCGAAGATGCTGGGCGCAGGCCGCGTGGTTTCCTGCGATCTCGATCCGGATGCCACGCGCACGGATGCGTTGTTCATTGGAAGCGTGGACGCGGTGAAGGCGGGCGCGTTCGATGTGGTGGTCGCCAACATCAACGAGGACGTGCTCGGCTCGATGCGCCCGGACTTCGAGCGCGTCGCGCGCGTGCGCATTTTATCCGGATTTCAGAACGAGGCCGGGGAATGGGACTGCGTCGTGATTTAGGCCGGCTTTTCCGGCCACTTGTGCTTCGGATACCGCCGCGACAGTTCCTTGCGGACCTGCGGATACAGACGCTCCCAGAATCCCGCCAAATCGGTGGTCACCTGCACCGGCCGGCGGTTCGGCGCCAGAAGATGCACCACAACCGGCGTCCCGCCGATCCGCGGCGTCTCGCGCATTCCGAAAAAGTCCTGCAAGCGCGATTCGATCCAGGGCGGCTTGCCGGGCTCATAGTGAACTTCGACTTCGCGCCCGCCGGGCAGCCGCAGGCGCTCGGGAGCCGCGTGGCTCAGATGTGAAGGCCGGATCGCGGCCAGCAAGTTGGCCGATTCGAGCTCCGCAAAGCTTGTCCGCCCCTCGCAAAGAGCAGCCAGAGCGGCCTCGATGTGGACCTTGCTCCCGGCGAAGGCCGCACGAGCGCGCAATTGCTCGATTGCGCCCGGATCCGCGAAACGGCCGACGCCGGCTTCCAGGGCCTTCTCCGCAAGCAATCGCGATGCCTCTTCGCCAGGGGCGGCCGGCGTGCGCGACTCCTCGATTACAAGCTGATCGTATAGCAGGCCCGTAACCTGTTCCACGCGCTCCGCCGCGCGGTTCCATTCGAGCGCTATGCGCTTGGCGGCGCGCTCCAGCAGCCACTCGGGCTCGATTGGAGCAGCCAGACGAACAAGCGGGAGCCCGTGCTCCCGCCGTTCTTCGATATCGATCGCGACTAAGAATTCCCGGCGGCAATTGGGAAATCGCGCCGAACCGCCGGAAGACAGCAGGAGTTCGCCGTCTCTGCGGTGACGTGCGACACGATCGGGGAACGCCGCAAGTACGCTCTGCAAAATGGCCGCATCGCCAGGATCGGACGAATCGCGTCCGGTGATTCGTCTTCGAAGCTGTTCGAAAACCCGGCGCGTCTGGGGCTGCCAATCGGATTCGGTCAGCGCCAGCAAGTCGGAAGAGCCGCGCTCGCCCGCGCTGAGCGCCGCGGCCACGGCGCAGCCCTTTTCCGGAACGCCGCGCCGCTGAGCCTCGATCACCAGCTTGGCGAGCCTCGGCGGAAGAGGCAGCTCCGCCATTTCAGGAGTGACGGCGAGCCGTTCGAGTAGCGCACTGGCAGTGGCCCAAGCGGACTCCGGCGGCGGATCGAGCCAGACACATTCCTCTTGCGCGATGTTCATGGCGCGCAACTGAAGAACGGCCTGAGAAAGTTCGCGGCGCAGGATCTCGGGAAGATCAGCCTTCGGACGCCGATGGAAATCCTCGGCGGTATATAGGCGGATCACGCGGCCCGGCGCTGTGCGGCCGGCGCGTCCCGCGCGCTGCGTAGCGGATGCCTGACTGATGCGGCGGATCTGCAACGAAGGCAATCCGGTCCAGGGCGAATCGATGGCCACGCGGGCCAAGCCGCTGTCGATCACCGCCGTGACGCCTTCGATGGTCACCGAACTCTCCGCGACGTTTGTGGACAGGATGATTTTCGGCCGATCCGCAAGAGCGACTGCGCGGTCCTGCTCGGCGGGCGAAAGATCGCCATGAAGCGGACGAACCAGCAGGTTCAGCCGGGCCGCGAGCGGCTGGATCGCCCGGGCCGCGCGGCGGATCTCCGCGGCCCCCGGCAGAAAAACAAGCACGTCGCCGGTGAGTTTGACGCGGACCAGGCGATCCACGGCAGCCGCGACCTGCTCTTCGAGCGGCGCGGGCGAATGCGGCGTATACTCTATCGTTAGATCGTAGAGCTTGCCTTCGGAGCGCAATTCTGGACAGCCTCCCAGGAAATTCGCCACAGGTGCGGCGTCCAGGGTCGCGGACATGACCATCAGCCGCAGCTCGGGCCGCGTGGTTTTTTGCAACCGTCGCAGCAGCGCCAGTGCCAGATCCGTCTCCAAATGCCGTTCGTGAAACTCATCGAGGATCACCACGTCCACGGCCGCCAGCGTGGGATCGGATAAGAGCCGCCGCGTCAGCACGCCCTCGGTCAGAAACCGCAGGCGCGTGCGCGGACCGCTCACGTCTTCGAAGCGCACCTGATAGCCCACGGTTTCGCCTACCTGCTCGCCGAGTTCGCTCGCCACCCGGCGCGCCGCCAGACGTGCCGCCAACCGCCGGGGCTCCAGGACCAGCACTTCACCGAGCCCGAGCGAAAGCAGGGCCGGAGGAACGCGTGTGGTCTTCCCTGCTCCGGGCGGCGCCTCGATCACCAGATTGGAACCGGACCGCAACGCATCCATGATGCGCGGCAGCAGGGCGTCTATGGGAAGCCTCATCCCTCAATCACGGCGCGGATCGTTTCCGGAGCGTTCCCTTCCAGGCGGTTGTTGACAAAGATATACGCCGCGCGCCGCTCCTCTCGCATGCGACGGATCAGAGCCCGTAATGCGTCACGAGCCTCCGGATTCTGGTCCTGCACGCGATCGTACGGAGTGAACTGCTTTACCGCATCCTCGTACGCGCGACCTTGCCGCAGCAGACCACGCACGGCGGTGAAATCCGCCGGGAACGCGCCGGGCAGCGCCATCTGTTCGGAAAGCGACGGCATCCTGGTCCAGGCGTTCAGTACGTGAGCGGCCCGATGCTCGCGGAGACATTCGAAATAGCGCGCCTGAAGATATTCGCGATTGCGCACTTCCACCGCGTAACGGAACGTATCCGGCAGCGCGCCCAGGAACCGGTCCAGCCTGGCCAGAAATTCGCGCGGGCTTGCGCCCCGGGCTCCGAATTCAAAGATGAGCGCAGAAATTCGTGGGAGATAGGGTTCCAGCGGCCCCAGGAACAAGGCCGCCAAAGCATCGGCGTTCAGATACGATTCATTTACCAGTCCGGCGCGCGGGCCGTAGCGCGCATGCTTCGGGAACACTTCGACAGTCACTTCCTCGGGAACTTTAAGCACGAACTTCAGCTCGGGCGGGGCGGAGCCGAACAGTTTTTTCCAGAATTCCGGCGAGGGGAACTGATAGAACGAAAAGTCGCCGCATACTATCGGGAACGTCTCGGCGTATTCGGCCAGGCATTCGGCCTCAAAGCGTTTCTGCGAAAACTTCCCGCGGCTCCGATAGCGCTCGTGCGTGTAGATTTGGCCGAGCCATCCCGGATACTTCCAGGAGCTGGTTCCGATCCAGACGTTCTGTCCTGCGAGTGCACGAAGCTGCGCAGCCAACGCCGCGCGATCGAAAGAAGCCGGCGGCTCGAACAGCGGTAGCGTCACCGCGCGCGAGCGGAGCGATTGTAGAACGGATCCGCGCCCGCCTCGATAATCCCGCTCGGCAGCAGACGGATCATCACCGGCGCAGCGCCGTTGTTGTAACGGGACATGATCTCGACCTTGTGGCCGCGCCCGGCGAGTTCGGTGGCGACCTGGCGCGGAATGCGCTCGTCCAGGCGCAGGTCCCCCAGCTTCCAGGAATGATCGTCGAAGCTTTCCACCAGATGTTCCGTCATAAACCGCGGCGCTTCGATGGCCGCCTGCGCGTTCATCCCGTAGTCGATCACGTTCAGCATGACCTGGAGCAGCGACTGCTCCTGGTTATCGCCGCCCGGCGTCGAGAGGGCCAGGAACGGTTTGCCATCCGGTTGCATTACCAGGGTCGGGCTCAACGTAACGCGCGGTCGTTTGCCTCCGGCCAGTTCGTTCGGATTTCCAGGAACCAGGACGAAGCTCTGTGCGCGCTGCGTCAGCGGGATGCCCGTGTCGCCCGCGATCACGCTCGGCATCCACGCGCCGGAAGGAGTGGCGGAAAAGACGATCCCGTCTTTGTCCATAGCATCCACGCAGGTGGTATCGTGCGCCTTCAGCGCCTCGTCCACTTTATACGAGGCCATGTCCGCCAGCGCGGCGTGCTGTCCGAGCTTCCCGTCAATGCGCCCCGGCAGGAATTCGAGCGACGCGCGTTGTCCGATCAGGCTGCGGCGTCCCGCCGCGTATTCCTTGGTCAGCAGTTCCTGCACGTTCAGATGATTGAATTTGGGATCGCCGTAGTAGGTATCCCGATCGGCGTACGCCAGCTTCAAGGCTTCCACGGTGCGGTGAATATAATCGGCGGAATCCATCGCCGGACGGCCTTCGAAGCCGTCGATGATGTTCAGCGCCTCGATCATGGCCGGTCCCTGGCTCCAGAATCCCGGCTTGTACACGATGTAGCCGCGGAATGTGGTGGAGACGGGCGGTTCCGGAGTCAGCTTGAATGCCGCCATGTCTTCGTATCGCAGCAAGCCGCCGTTGGCCTTGCTGAACGCGTCGATCTTGCGCGCCACCTCGCCGCGATAGAAGTAATCGCGCACAGCGTCGATGGCGCCCTGGCGGCTGGCGCCCGCGGCCAGCGCCTTCTTTTCGGCGGCCGTCATGGCGCGCAGCGTGCGCGCCAGATCGGGCTGGCGGAAGATTTCTCCGATCGCAGGGGTATGGCCGTTCGGCATGAAGTGAGCCTTCGAGGTCGGCCACAGCTCGAAGAACGGAACGGCCGAAGCGAAGCTCCGCGCGCGCATTTCGTCCACCGCGTAGCCGTCGGCCAGCTCGATGGCAGGCGCGATGATTTCGGAGAACGATTTCGTACCGAATTCCCGCAAAGCCACCAGACCGGATTCCACCATGCCCGGCACCAGCGCCGGCATCAAGCCCGCGTCCGGAATGATGCCCTTCAGATGATCGCCGGGAGTGATCCGGAAGGTAATGTCGCCCAACTGAACGGGGCGTTTGCGGAACAGATCGGCCGAAGCCAGCTTCGGCATTGGGCCCACTCCGGCGATCGAGTAAACCTTGCCGTCCTTGGTGCGGATCAGAATCGGTGCCTCCCCGCCCATACCGAAATGCGAAAGCTCGGTCACCGAAGCCGCGAACATGGCGGCGATCCCCGCGTCCACGGCCGTGCCGCCCTGGTCATAGATCCGCATGCCGGCGTTGGTGGCCCAGTCGCTGCCGGCCGCCACTGCTCCGTGCGTTCCTCGCACCGGCTGACGAAGAAGAGGCTCCTGGCGGCGGGTTTGGGTTTGCGCGCTGCACGTGGTGACAACGAGCGTAGTGGCAATAAGAAACAGTCTGCGCTCCATGAGGCTACTCGGCCTTCATTATAATGGTTTCGCGGTGGAGCCCACTCCCGAACCTGCCAGATCGCAGCCAACCGAATCATCTTCGGATCCGGAGCCAATGCTATATTGCCCGGTGTGCAGCCGCCGCTTGACGGAGCGAAAATGCAAACTCTTCTGCGAACAGTGCGGCTACTACATGAGCTGCGCGGATTACTACTGAATTCATGAGCGAACTAGCCGATATTCTGGAACGCTTCCGCCGCGGCGGCGAATTGCTGGCCATGGCGACCACCGGCGCGGCCGGCCCCGAGCTCGACTTCAAGCCGGCGCCCGAGAAGTGGAGCGTCCGGCAAATCGTGTGCCATGTGGCCGATTCGGAGGCCGTGGCGGTGATGCGCATCCGCCAGATCGCGGCCGAAGACAATCCCACTCTGCAAGGCTTCGATGGCAACCTGTGGGCCGACCGCCTGGATTACCAGCGGCGCAAAATTTCCCAGGCGCTCGAGACGTTCCGCAAGCTGCGGACCGAAAACCACGAGCTACTCAAATCTCTGCCCGAGGAGGCTTTCGCGAGGACCGGCACCCACACCGAAAGCGGCCGCCTGACGCTGCTCGAACTTGTGAAGGGCAACGCCGAGCACGTAGAGGAACACGTGCAGCAGATCCAGCGCACGCGCGCGGCATATCGCGAGCATCGCGCCAGGCAGGCAGCCCAAACTCCGGCCCAGCTCTAACGGGCTACTATCTGTAAATGACCCGCCGGACCCAAAGCGCCCTGATCGGGGTTGCGCTGGCGTTTGTCGCCATGGGCCTGCTGTTCGTTCCGCGGCTCGGCATCGAAGCCGACGAGGCGATCGTCACCAATGGGATCTACGATCACGGCGCTCCCTGGTACTCCTGGAAATTCGCGGATGTCGAGCTGCCGATCATGCTGATCAGCTACCTGGGCGCACTGAAAGCCTGGTTCTATAACGGACTGTTCCTGTTCCTGCCGCCGCGCCCGATCGTGTTGCGGCTTCCGATGCTGCTGTTCGCCGCCGTCACGCTTTGGCTATTTTTCGACTTCCTGGACGGGACCACCGGCCGCCGCGCGGCCTGGATCGGCACGCTGCTGCTGGCCACAGATACCAGCTACTTGCTGATGAACATGGCCGATTACGGTCCGATCACGCTTCAGTTCCTGTTCAAGCTGGGCGCGCTCGTCCTGCTGGTGCGCTTTCACAAGACGGGATCGAAGAAAGCCTTGGCCTACGCTTTCGTCCTGCTGGGCCTGGGATTATGGGACAAGGCCGTGTTCGCCTGGGTCCTCTTCGGCCTGGCTGGGGCGGCTGCCGCAGTCTTTCCGCGCGAGATTCGAAAACATCTCAACCCGGCGAACATTGGGATCGCGACCGCGGCGATGCTTGCGGGCGCGCTCCCGCTGGTGATCTACAATATCGACCGCCCCTTGGAGACCTTGCGCTCGAACGCCCGCCTGGAGCAATCCGCCGTCCTGGGAAAAGCGGAACTGCTGCGGCGCACCATGGACGGGTCCGTAATGTTCGGATTCCTGACTTCTCTCGAACCCGGCCCGCAGCCAGGACAGCCGAACCACTGGTATCAATCGCTCTCGATCGCCGCCAGCCGCTGGACCCTGCATCCGCGGCGCAACATCGCACTGATTGCCGCAATCGCTTCAGCCCTCTCTTTGATCTGGCTCTGGAAAACTCCCGCGCGACGCCCGATTCTGTTCGGACTGGTCGCTTGCGCAGCGACCTGGCTGCCAATGGCGCTTACGGCGGGCGCGGGCGCCGCGGCGCAGCACGTTATCCTGCTGTGGCCGTTTCATCTGATCCCGATCGCGGCGGTATTGAGCCGGATTTCCAGGGTTCCGGCGGCGTTCGCGGCGGCGCTCCTGTGCGCGTCCAACTTGGCGTTGACGAATCAGTACTACGCCGATCTGATCGTGAACGGCCCGGCGATCCGCTGGACGGATGCAATGGATCCGCTTCAGCGCTACCTCGCCGATCTGCACGCGAGGAAGATCGTCGCCGCGGATTGGGGATTTATCGAAACCATGAACCTGCTGAGCGAAGGCGCGCTCCCGATGTACTACGCCGATACGGGCAGCGAACAGGCACTGCAAGCGCTGGTGCGCGATCCGTCGAATATTTTCGTCGCGCACGCGCGGGATTTTGCGTTCCATCCGCAGGAGCGGGCTGCTTTGGAAGATTTGGCCCGGCGCGAGAATTATCAGCAGGAACATTTGACCACCATCGTGGACCGCAACGGGAGGCCGACGTTTGACATATTCCGATTCCGCAAAATTCACCTGTAACATCTGCGGCGCGGAATGCGACCGGCCGGCCGCGCCCCCGGGCCGCGAAATTCCCGGATGCCCTGCGTGCGGATCCACGGTGCGCCTGCGGAGCCTGATCGCGCTGCTCTCGCGGGAACTCTTCGGCGTGGATCTGCCGCTTCCCGATTTTCCGCTGCTCAAGGGCCTGCGCGGTATCGGCATGAGCGATCCCGACCCGCTGGCCGAACGCCTGGCGGAAAAATTCGACTACAGCAACACGTTCTACCATCAGGAGCCCCGTCTCGACATCGTCAACCCCGCCCAGGAGAATATAGGCCGCTACGATTTCATCGTGTCAAGCGAGGTTCTGGAGCACGTTCCGCCACCGGTGGAGCGGGCGTTCGATAATTTGAACCGGATGCTCAAGCCGGACGGACTATTGCTGCTCACCGTGCCGTACAAGCTGGAAGGAGGCACCGAGGAACACTATCCGGAGCTGCACGAGTATGCGCTGGCAGCGCCGGGCGGGCGCACGGTGCTCGTGAACCGAAGGCCCGACGGGTCTTTTGAAGTGTTCGAGAATCTCTGTTTCCACGGCGGAGGCGGATCCACGCTCGAAATGCGCGTCTTCACGGAAAGCGCTCTCAAGGAGCTGCTTGCGACCGCCGGATTCCACACCGTGCACGTCGCGTCGGAAGATATTCCGGAATTCGGAGTTCAGCACAACGAGTCCTGGTCCTTGCCGATCGTCGCAAGAAAGCGGCACTTCCGGCCGCCCGCGGCCGAAGTCGCCACCGCTTACGGGCACGCCGTCCGCAAGAGCGCTGCCCTGATGCGCGAGCTCGAACGCCACCAGCGCCTGCTCGCGGAGCGCCAGGGATCTCTGCGCCAGCTCGAGGCCGAACTGGAATCGCGCACCCAGTGGGCTCGCAAGATCGAGACCGAGCTTGAAGAGCGCACCCAATGGGCACTCGCGCTTCAGCAGGAAAAGAAAGAAGCGCTCGAGAACTTCGAGCGAGGCCAAGCCGAGGCCGAAAACGCCCGCAAGCACATTCAGGCGCTGGAAAAGGAGCTGGCCGAAGCCCGCGCCGCCCGCACAGGGCTTGAATCCAGGTTCTGGACCCGCGCCGGGCGAAAGCTGGGATTGATTTAGGTAAGGCAGGCGATCTCGTCGCCCTGCCAGCGCCCCTGTCGGACCAAAATAGAAAGTTCCTAATCCCACCAAAGTAGAAAGTTCCGGTTTTGGGGTTTGGAAATCAGACTCCATGGTATGTTCGCACAGTCCCGCCGGGGTCGCGCCTGGTGG
>Ga0070741_10000926_pt1 | contig 96671 bp, 93 predicted proteins | sample Coa_R1_4_FD_66440 | JGI IMG/M metagenome (GOLD analysis project Ga0070741, IMG submission 66440) | Surface soil microbial communities from Centralia Pennsylvania, which are recovering from an underground coalmine fire - Coalmine... | ecosystem: Environmental > Terrestrial > Soil > Unclassified ...
TCGCGGTGATCCGGGGGAGGTGCCAGAGCGTCGTCACGAACGTCGGGGACCCAGCGCAGGCAGAGGCGCTTCCCGGGAAGACGTAGACTATTAGGCGGACGTTCTCGGTCCCGTCAGCGGCAGCGGCGCCCGACATCGACAACGAGATGCTGGTGATGTCGATCGCTGCGGTGGTCGGTCCGGCGATGAAGGCTTCGGGCGGTGCGCCCCCTATGGTGAGGTCTTCGCTCGCCGCCCATGGCTGCGCGGGGGCTGCGGGGGCGACCTTGCCGCCGGTGATGTTCGCGTTCGTCTTCAACGCACCGTTGTTGTCGACCTTGGCGATGTTCGTGGCTGTGATCGGATCGACGATGTTGACCGCATTGCCGGTTGCTTTCACCGTGGCGTAAGAGACGCCGCCGACGGCGAGCAGCAAGGCGAGGCTGGCGATGACGAGCGCGGGGCTCGGACGGAGGGAACGCATTGGGACCTCCCTGGGTTGTCTGCCTGCCCGCGCGCATTTTGAACTACCCGGAGGGGCCGGTTGCCCGGCCCTACCGGCTAGCCCCGCAGGCTGACGGTCTAGCCCGAAACGCGCGGCTCGCTCAGTGCGGGTACGTCGAGCCGCCGTGCACGTCGTACTGCGGCGTGCTCGCCGCCTCTCCGCCGCCTCGGACCCTCTCGAGCAGGTCATCGAAGCTTTTCTCGATCTTCTCGAGCTCTTCGCTGATCGGCTCGAGCAGATGCCGGGTGCTGCGGACGAACGCCGCAAGTGCGCCGATGTCGGCGAGCGTCACGTTCACCGGCCCAGGGTGGTTCGTGACTGCGAGCACGGCGCGGAGGATCTCGCCGACGCGCTCGGTGACGTCCATGAGATCACGGATGCCGGTCGGCTCGTCGCCGCCCGGGTAGACGGACTCAGCGAACAGAACCGCGCGGAGCTCGTCGTCCGTGGGCAACGTCGGAGTAACCGCGGTCGTCGACGTCTCAAGCATCGCGCTCGCCCTCCCGCGCGCTGTCCGACAGAAACAGCGTCGCCTTCTCGATCGACGCTACGCAGTCCGCCAGCACGCTCATCTGCAACCGTGCCCCGGCGGTCAGTGCGTGCAGCCGGCCGACGTACTCGAAGCTGACCGGCGGCAGCTCCCTCGCGTTCGTGTCCGGCACCGGGTAGAGGTCGATGTGGATCCGCTCGAACGCGTCCCTCGCCGCGTGCAGCGTCTCGAGGGCGGACCGAAGCTCGGCCGCGTCCGGCAGCCGTACCGGCCGCCCCGTGTGAGTGGTGGCCACGATGGGCCTCCTTCCCTGCGCTACGGCCCCCAGGCGCGGTGATAGTGGCACCGGCCCGGGGGCCAGCGCAAACGTACAACGCACCAAGGATGCTCGCCACTATCGAGCACGACGTCAGGGTACGCCCCTTCGGCCACGGCCGCAAGAGCGACTAGCCAACCGGCCGGCCGAGCCGTAGGGTTGGCCTCGGAGCCGGGGCGGACGCCAGTGCTTCGTACACGCCGTCGTTGACACGCCCCGGCTCTAGAACTAAGGACGTCAGCGGCGTAGGATCGCGGTTAAGCGAATGACTTCTTCCTCTGCCTTCGCGCGCTTGCGAGCGATGAGCATCGCAGCTTTTGCCGCCGGCGTTCTGGTTTGCGGGGCTCAAGGGGCTACTCCGCCAACCTACGGCGGCATTACGTTGCTGGCACCCGCCGACGGCGCATCGTTCGACACCGATCAGACCATCACGTTCACGTGGAACAACCTGGACTATCGGCTTGACCAAGTTACGCAGGAGCAATTCTTGCTCAACGGGCAGGCGACCTATCTATCGTGCCCGGCCGGAGGGCCTTGTCCCCAATCAGCAACAGGAGGGCCGTTCTCGCCAGGTACTTACACGTGGCAGGTCACCTGGTACGACCCCGCTCTGGGTCGAGCGCTAGACAGCGAGACGCGCAGTTTTTCCGTCGTCTCAGCCCCACCGCCACCCCCACCCCCGCCGTCCACCTCGCCGGCTGATACGAGGTCGCCCTTAGCGAAGGCGCTGCCAAGCAAGGGTCGGCGTCGTGGGCTTGCGAAGCTCGTTGTCGGCACGTTTGATGACAGCGGCTGGGTGCGCCTGACGATCCAGATTCGAAGGCTTGCCAAGGTCGTGGGAACGGTCCGGACCGGCTTCAAGAGGGCGGGACCGACCGGCAGCGTGTTTTTCATACCGTGGCGGGTGCCGCCGTCCGCGCCGTCGCGGTTGCGATTCTGCGCTCGAGCCTACGATCGCGCCGGCAACACCAGCAAGCCGACCTGCGCCGCCTTGGTATTGACGGGCTAGCGGAGCGCCCTGCTCCGTTCGTACACGGCCTAAGGGCGCGCTTCCATTGGCCGCCGGCGTCGTAGCCTGTCGTCCGAGGCGAGGAAATGCCTCGTACATCCCGTTGCAGGCTCGCCCCGGCTCGTAAAACTCTCAGAAGGCTTTGATCGCCGGCGGAGCAGACGCTCGGGCGTTCTAAGCGTTCACGTAGTAGTTGTCGCGCCACGAGCTGAGGTCCCGGCGCTCCTTCGAGTCGAGCACTCGCTGCGTGATGTCGATCCAATAGGCTCGGATAGCCGCCGAGTAGCGACGGTAGTCGTCACGGTTCAGGCGCACGAACTCCCCATCGCCATACTTCAAACTCGGCGCCTGGGCCAGTGCCCGGCGGTCAACCCGGCCGCTGCGGTGAACGAGCACGTCACGAAGAGCGCCGAACTCTGTCAGGGCGTCGTCGAGATCGCCTGGAATCGGCCGGTCAGACGGGGTACGTAGATTCGCGCGCTCCAGGACTGACTCGTAGCGCTCCGCTCCGCTTCCGATCGGCCTAGCTGGCTTCTTCGGGAGCTGATCCGCGATCACTTGGGCGATCGCTTCGCCAACGACGTCGCGATGCTGCTCCGGGATTTTGTCCCAACTCACGTCATCCACTGACTCCACGCGTTCGCGGACAGACTCGAAGATTGACCAGGCGATGATCTGCTGCGCGCCTGGAACTAATTCCTCAACGAGCGCGTCAAGCGCGCCGTACATGCTGACCAGCGTGGCCGCGTGAACGTACGGATACTCGTTGCCTAGTTCGGCGCGTGCCATCTCCGCTCGCTCCCATGCGTTCTGCAGGATCTCCCGATTCTCCGGCGATAGGCCGGCATCGTTCCGAGACACGTGAAGGCGTGCCTCTTCACGCTCGACTGCCTGCTCTAGCTCCCGCAATCCCCAGGAAGTCATCTCGCGCCAACGCTCCGCCTCCTCCATCGCCGCGAAGAAATCGGCGACCATAGCCCCGCGCCCGCGCGTCGTGCGTGGATCACGGCGTGCTACCTCAAGCTGGTGACGTGCGAACGCACCGAGCCGGTGCTCACCAACGCTGTCGGTCACGTTGTGCCCTCATCAGGATCACCGTCCGCCTAGCGGATCGCCACAGGAAGGTATAGACGCCTGCGCGCCAGTTGTGCGCCAGTCGATGCCCTCGCCCAGCGGTTTCAGGCGGTTTCCAGCGGCGAACGGATGACGGATCAGAGCAAGAAAAAGCCCCGCAGTTGCGGGGCTTTTGGCTTTTTCATCAGGTTGGGCGGTACTGGGCTCGAACCAGTGACCCCCAGCTTGTCGAGCTGGTGCTCTCCCAACTGAGCTAACCGCCCCAACTGCCTTGGTCGCGGCATTCTAGCCGCTTCGGTTGCCGGGTTCGCGGGCGGAGGGCGGGTCAGGCGGCCTCGCCGCGGCGCGCGCGCTCGCCGAGCCAGCCGGTGAGCTCGGCTGCGGCCAGCGGCGGGCTGAGGTGGCGACCCTGGGCCTTCGGGCAGCCGAGGCGGACGAGCGCAGCGTGGGCTTCGCCGGTGTCGACGCCCTGGGCTACGACCTCGAGGCCGAGGTTCCGGCCGAACTCGATCGTCGCGCGCACGATCGCGGCGTCGCCCCGGTCGGAGGTCATCCGGCGGACGAACGAGCGGTCGATCTTGATCTGGCGCAGCGGCAGGCGGCGCAGGTGGGCGAGCGACGAGAAGCCCGTCCCGAAGTCGTCGATCGCCAGACCGATCCCCAGCTCGCAGAGCCGTTCGACGACCGCTTGCGCGCGCGAGCGGTCGGGCAGCAGCGTGTGCTCGGAGAGCTCGAGCGTCACCGACGACGCGGGCGTCTCCCACCGGTCGAGGAGCTCCGCGACCGCGGCCGGAAGGCCGGCGTCGAGCAGGCTTCGCGTCGAGAGGTTCACCGCGACTGCGAGCTCGTGGCCCTGCCTCGCCCACTCGTGTCGTTGGCAGAGTGCTTCCTCGATGACGTAACGGGTGAGCCGGTCGGCGAGTCCGGTGCGCTCCGCGGCCGGGACGAACTCGCGCGGCGGAACGAGACCGCGCTCCGGATGGCGCCACCAGAGGAGCGCCTCCACCAGCTCGACCGCCCCGGTCGCGAGGTCCACCTGGGGCTGGTAGCGGAGCTCGAGCTCGCGCCGCTCGAGCGCTCGCCGAAGCTCGGCAGCCATCGCCAGCCGCACGGGCGTGTGGCGATCGGTCGCCGGGTCGTAGACGGCGCAACCGCTTCCGCTTCGCTTCGCGACGTACATCGCGACGTCGGCCCGCTGGAGCAGCCGACCGACGGTGCCGCCGTGCGTCGGGTAGAGGGCGACGCCGACGCTCGCCTCCACCTGCAGCGGCATCCGCTGGAGCAGGAACGGCTCCGCGAGCACCGCGCGGACGCGCTCTGCGGCCGCCATCGCGTCGCCCGCACCGGAGCTCCGGAACAGGAACCCGAACTCGTCGCCACCGAGCCGCGCGACGGTTCCGTCGGCGCCGATCGCCCTCTGCAGCCGCATTGCGACGTCGCGCAGGAGTGCGTCGCCGCTGTGATGACCGAGCGTGTCGTTGATCTCCTTGAAGCCGTCCAGATCGGCCAGCAGGACCGCCAGCTGCTGACCTTCCTCGGCCCGCTCGATCGCACCCGCAACGCACTCGTGGAAGAGCGCGCGGTTCGGGAGGCCGGTGAGCCCGTCGTGGAGCGCCTGGTGTCTGAGCGCCTCCTCGCCGCGTTTCCGTTCGACGAACTGCGCGAGGTGGCTCGCGATGACGGCGGCCGTCCCGGCGAGGGCGTCACCCGGCTCTCTCAGCTCGGAGCCGCGGAACTCGAGGACGCCGAGGAGGGCGTCGCCAAGCAGGACGGGGACCGCATACGTGCCGCCGGACGAGTCGGCAAGCCAACCGGGCGCGCGCCGGTCGTGCACGAGCCGGACGAGCTCGCTCGGCACTTCGGCGCGGCCGCTCGACGTCCCCTGCGCCGTGGAGCTGCCGCAGCGCCGAAGCGCGCCTGCGGTGCCGTCCACGAGCCAGAGTGCGCCGGCTTGCCAGCCCAGCGGATCGCAGACGACGCTCACGAGCCGCGGCACGGCCTCCTCGAGCGTCGAGGCCTCGGCGAGCACGCGCGCGACCCCGTGCTCGGCGGCGAGCCGCTGCTCGGACTCCTTGCGCTCCGTGATGTCGACGAGGAATCCCTGCGTGAAGAGCGGTTGGCCGTCGCCGTCGACGACGACGCGGCTCTCGTCGAGCACCCAGACCGTCCTGCCGTCGCGAGCGATCAGCCGGTACTCCGCGCTGAACGGCTCGGCCGTCCGGTTGCAGTGCTCGACGAGGGCGAGCACGCGATCCTGGTCCTCCGGGTGCAGCAGCTTGGTGAAGAACGCCGGGTCGGAGAGCCAGTCTTCGACTCGATAGCCGAGCAGGGGCTCGACCTGCGGGCTCGCGTAGAGCGACGTCGCGGTGTCGGTCAGCGCGTCGATGTAGATCGCGAGCGGCAGCTGCTCGACGAGGGTGCGGTAGCGTGCCTCGGCCTCGCGCAGCAGCTGCTCCGCGCTGCCGGGTTCGTGCGGCGTCCGCGTGTCTTCGCGCCCGGCGCGGGAGCTTCGGTCTGAAGGCGATCCGTCCACGGTCCTTCCGTGTCGTATCGGCCTCCACGAGCCGCCGGTTGAGTATCGGCACCCCTCGGAAGATCGGCCGGCGGCTCAGAACTCCTCGGGGCAGAACGGCGGGAGCGCAGTCCGGAAGAGCGCCGCCGCGTGGGCGAGTGCGCCCGGCACGAGCTCCTCGACCCGGCCGGCCGAGGCCAGGTGCTCGAGGTCGAAGGCGCCGAGATAGGCGGACGCCAGGTCCGCGACCGAGAGCCGGAGCTCCGGCGCGGCACCGGTCGGGCCCGCGTCCTCGCCGGCGCGGAAGCGGCCCTCGTTCCACGGACAGAACGGATCGGAGACGTCGAGCACGACCGAGCCGGCGGCGGCGAACGACCGCAGCCGCAGCGCCTTCCCCACGTCGACGAGCCGCAGCCAGAGCCCGTCGTTGAGGCTCGGCCGCAGCCGGCGCACGTCCTGCACCATCAGCAGGAGCGGGGACGCCGCGTCGAAGAAGTCCGCCCGCACCGTCGTGACGAGGTCGATCCCGAAGAGGAAGCGCCAGAGCTCGCGGGTCGCCTCCGGCGAGGTCGCGATCGCCTCGTACACGCGAACCTCGCCCGCGGGCAGGCTTCGCTCCCACTTGTCGTGGACGCGGTAGCGCGCGTAGGCCACCGGCCGGCCGCCGAGCTCGAGCAGGACGACGAACTTCGGCCCGCCGCCGTCGCGCCACTCCGGCGGGTCGGCGTGGAGACGTCCCGTCCAGAGGCGCTCCGACCTCGAGAGCATCCCGGCGCGGCCGGTGCGCATGCGCTCGTAGACCTCCGGGCAGACGGCTGTCGCTTCGTCCGGCTCGAGGAACCGGCACGAGCCCGACGGCCCGGGATCGTCGCGGAGCGCAAACGAGTGACGGTCGGCCTCGATCGACAGGTTGAACGACGCGAGTCCGTAGCCGAACCGGCCGTAGATCGCGGCTTCCGACGCCCACAGCGGAGCGAGCACCTCTCCGCGCTCGTGGAGGTCGTCCAGCTGGCGGCGCATCAGCGCGCTCAGGATCCCCCGGCGGCGATGGGTCGCCGGAACGCCCACCCACGTCACCCCCGCCGCCGGCACGACGGCGCCCGGGATCGTCAGCTCGAACTCGCGGGCGGCGGCGAGCCCGACCGGCCGGCCGCCGTCGAACGCGGCCAGCACGCGATCGAGCGGGATCGACTCCGACCGGCGCTCGAACTCGGTGTCCTCGAGCCCCTCGCCGAACGCGGAGTTGGCGGCGGCCATGGCCGCACGGAGCTCGTCCTGCGTCGGCGCGCGGATCTCGGGCTGCACTACGAGACCCGCTCGAGCGGCGCGTACTCGAGCATCAGCCGGCGCTCGGCGCCGTCGGCCGCGAAGCGGACGGTGACGATGCCGCCCGGCTCGATACGCGTGACGACGCCTTCCCCGAGCGAGTTGTGGCGGACGGAGTCGCCGGTGGCGAGGGACGGAAGCTCCTCACGGGGCGCGATCCCGGCACGGGCGCCGTACGACGACCACGATGCCGCACGCAGCCGCTCTCGCTCGACGCCCGCCTCGGGCAGCTCGTCGAGGAAGCGCGAGGGCAGGTTGTACGAACGGTTGCCGAAGAGCGCGCGGACGGTCGCATGCGTCAGGGTCAGCCGCTCCTTCGCCCGCGTCATGCCGACGTACGCGAGCCGGCGCTCCTCCTCGACCCCCTGCTCCTCGACCGAGCGGGCGTGCGGGAAGATCCCCTCCTCCATCCCGATCATGAAGACGGCGCCGAACTCGAGCCCCTTCGCGTTGTGGAGCGTCATCAGCGTGACGAGGCTCTGCTCCTCGCGCAGCGAGTCCTGGTCGGAGAAGAGCGAGATCTCCTGGAGGAAGTGCGAGAGCGACGGCTCGGCCGCCTGTGCCAGATACTCGCGCGCGACGCCGACGAGCTCCTGCAGGTTCTCGATCCGGCCGCGCGCCTCGATCGTCCGCTCCGCCTCGAGCATCCCGACGTAGCCGGACTGCTCGAGGACGCGCTCGATCAGGTCCGGGACGGACAGCTCCTGCGCCTGGGACTGCAGCGAGCGGAGCAGGGTGTTGAGGCCGGTCGCCGCGCGGGCCTGCGCCGGCCCGAGGCCGGCGAGCTCGGCGTTCCCGAGCGCGTCGAAGAGCGTCGCGCCGTAGGTGTCCGCCCAGCTGCGGAGCCGGGCGAGGCTGGCGTCGCCGAGGCCGCGCCGCGGCCTGTTCGCGATCCGCTCGAGCGAGACGGCGTCGGCGGGGTTGTCGATCGCCTGCAGGTACGCGACGGCGTCCTTGATCTCGGCGCGCTCGTAGAAGCGCGGGCCGCCGATCACCTGGTACGGCACGCCCTGTCGGACGAGCACGTCCTCGAGCACGCGGGACTGCGCGTTCGTCCGGTAGAAGACGGCGATCTCGCGGCCCGAGAACCCTTCGTCGATCAGCTGCGCGACCTCCGCCGCGACGAAACGCGCCTCGGCGTGCTCGTCCTCGACCTCGAGCACGCGAACGGGCTCGCCGTCGCCGAGCTCGGACCAGAGGTTCTTCTCCTTGCGCTCGCGGTTGTGGCCGATCACGCGGTTCGCAGCCTTGAGGATCGCGTTGACCGAGCGGTAGTTCTGCTCGAGCGCGACGACGCGAACGGGCCCGCCGGCGCCGAAGTCGCGCTCGAACTCGATGATGTTGCGAATGTCGGCGCCTCGAAAGGCGTAGATGCTCTGGTCCGGATCGCCGACGGCGCACACGTTCCGGTGCTTCTGCGCGAGCAGCTGGAGGAGCCGGTACTGCGCGTGGTTCGTGTCCTGGTACTCGTCGACGAGGACGTAGCGGAACGCGTTCTGCCAGCGCTCGCGGGCCTCGGGAAAGTGCTCGAGGACGTTCACGGTGAGCATGAGCAGGTCGTCGAAGTCGACCGCGTTCGAGCCGAACAGCCGGCGCTGGTAGAGGTCGTACACGTCCGCGACGGTCTGGTCGTAGAAGGACGCGACGCGCCGGCGGTACTCGTCCGGGCCGACGAGCTGGTTCTTCGCGTTCGAGATCTGCGAGTGGATGCCGCGCGGGACGAAGCGCTTCGGGTCGCGCTCGAGCTCCTCCAGGCACGCCTTGACGAGCCTGACCTGGTCGGCCTGGTCGTAGATCGTGAAGTTCGACCGGTAGCCGAGCCGCGGCGCCTCGCGGCGGAGGATCCGGCCGCAGGCGGCGTGGAAGGTGAGGATCCAGATCGCGCGGGCGGTGCCGCCGAGGAGCCGCTCGAGGCGGTCGCGCATCTCGGCGGCGGCCTTGTTCGTGAACGTGATCGCGAGGATCTCGTTCGGCTTGACGCCGCAGGCCGCGATCAGGTGGGCGACGCGATGGGTCAGGACGCGCGTCTTCCCGGAGCCGGCCCCCGCGATGACGAGAAGCGGCCCCTCGGTCGCGAGGACGGCCTCCCGCTGCGGTGCGTTCAGGTTGGCGAGGTACCGCTCGGGGGAGGCGACGCTCACCCATCGATGCTAGCGGCGGCGGCTGCGGGCGCTGATCGTGCGTTACGCCCGCGCGAAGGCGGCGCGGTGGATCTCGCCGAAGCGGCGGCCGTAGAGCGCGATCCCGACCGTGGCGGCGATCGCGGTCCCGACGCTCGCGACGACCGGCGCGGCCATGCTGACCGCGACCGCAGTCGAGCCCGCGTGGCCGACCAGCGACAGCGCGCCGAGAGCGGCGCCCTGGTACAGGCCGGCATTGCCCGGCAGGATCGGCGCGGTGTTGGCGAGGCCCGTGACGATCATGTAGACGAGCGCGACACCCACTCCGGCGCGGACGCCGAAGGCGTTCAGCATCAGGAGGACGCCGCAACCGCGGGCGAGCCAGGTGAGGAGCAGGATCCCGCCGCAGCGGGCGAGCACGGCCGGAGGGGCGGCAGCACCGGCGAGGAAGCGATCGACGGAGCGCGGCAGGAAGCGTCCGATCTTCCGCTGGAGCAGCGCCGCGAGCGCAATCCCGCCGCCCGCGCAGACGAGCGCGCCGACGAGGGCGCCCCGCGCCCAGGTCGGGAAGGGCAGGAAGAAGGCGGAAGCCGCGCCGACGAGCGCGAACGCGACCGCCTCGAGCAGGTGCGCGCAGAGGAGGCTGCCGCCGACGCGCGCGACGCCCGGCCAGCGCGGGCCGGAGACGACGCGGAGGACGCCGACCTTCGACGCCTCGCCGAGCCGGCCCGGCAGCACCGTGTCGAGGAACGACCCGACGGCGCTCGACGCGTAGATCGCCCGGAACGGAACCTGCTCCTCGCGCAGCGTCGTCCGCCACGCGAAGGCCCGCAGCGGCTGGACGCCGGCCGCGACGACGAATGCCGCCACGAGGAGCGTCCAGTTCGGGCTGGTCGCGGCGGACACCGCGCCGTGGCTCATCCTGAGGGCGAATCCGGCGAAGGCACCGACGGTCGCAAGCGCAATGACCGTCCCCAACATCCACCTCCGCATGCCCTGTGTATCGCCCCTCGAAGGGGTGCCTCCCTACCCCGGATGGGGGAGCTTGCGACGATCCGACCCGAAACGGGTGACGCCGCGGCGCGGGCCTACCCCAGGACGTGTGACAGCTGCGCCTCGAGCCAGGCCGCGGCCGCCTCGAGCGCGTCCGGATCGTTCGACTTGACGACGACCTCGACCTCGCTGCCCTCGGTCCGGAAGCTCGGGTACGAGCCGACGAGCACCGCAGGATGGCGCTCGCACGTCTCCTCGAGGACGGCGACGATCCGGCTCTCCGTCGTCCGGTACGTCCGCCGCCAGGAGCCGATCGGCCGCTCGCGCCGGAGCTCGTCGGCGAACGAGTCGAACATCGCCTCCATCTCGCTCGGCAGACCCGGCAGCACGTAGACGTTCGCGAGCACGAACCCCGGCGCACCGCCGAGCGGGTTCTCGAGCGGCCGGCTCTCCACCGGCAGCCGCGCCCAGCGCGCGACGTACTCCGGATCGCCCGGGAAGCGCCTGCGCAGCGCGTCGGCGACGTCCGGCTGCTCGGCCTGACCGACACCGAACGCCGCCGCGATCGCCTCGCGCGTCAGGTCGTCGGGCGTCCCCCCGAGCCCACCCGTGACGACGAGCACGTCGGCCCGCGGGGCCTCGACCCGCACGAACTCCGCGATCCGGTCGACCTCGTCCGGGACAGCCGCGACCAGCGTCACCCTCAGCCCGAGCTGCTCCAGCCGGCGGGCGAGCCACGACCCGTTCGTGTTCGTGACGTCGCCGGAGACGATCTCGTTGCCGATCGTCAGGATCGCGGCGGAGGCCATCTCGCCCGAGTCTACGCGCGTGCGGGCGCGACGATCAGCGTCTCTCCGCCGAGGATCGCGACCTCGGCGCCGTACACCTGCGCGATCAGTTCGCGGGTGAGGACCTCGCGCGGCGGGCCGTCGACGACGACGCGCCCGCGCTCGAGCAGGACGAGCCGCGCCGCGTACTGGCCCGCGAGCGTCAGGTCGTGCATCGCGCTGAGGACGGTCAGCCCGAGGTCGCGGCGCAGCGAGTCGACGAGCTCGAGGACGTCCTGCTGGCGGCCGATGTCGAGCGCGCTCGTCGGCTCGTCGAGGAGCAGGATCGGCGCCTCCTGCGCGAGCGCCCGCGCGAGGACCGCGCGCTGGAGCTCGCCGCCCGAGAGCGTGCCGAGCCGCCGGCCGGCGAGCCCGGCGAGGTCGAGCTGCCGGAGCGCCCGCTCGGTCGCCGCGACGTCGACCTGGCGCTCGCTCGCAAACGCGCCGAGGTGCGGAGTCCGTCCGAGCAGGACATAGTCGCGGACCGGCATCTCGGCCGGAAGCGCCGGGATCTGCGGGACGAGCGCGACGCGGCGGGCGACCTCGCGACGGGACAGCCCGCCGACCGCGGCGCCGCCGACGGCGACCGTGCCCGAACCCTTCGCGAGTCCGGCGATCGCGCGCAGCAGCGTCGTCTTCCCCGAGCCGTTCGGGCCGATGACGGCGACCCACTCGCCCTCGTCCACGGAGAGGTCGACCCGGTCCAGCACCGCCACCCCGCCGAGCCGGACGGAGAGCCCTTCGATCCTGAGCGCGCTCACGTCAGCCGGCTCGTCCGCAGGACGATCGCGAAGAAGGGTGCGCCGAAAAAGGCGGTGACGACGCCGATCGGGAGCTCCTGCGGCGAGAGCACCGTCCGGGCGATCAGGTCGGCGAAGACGAGGAAGCCGGCGCCGACGAGGATCGAGAGCGGGAGAACGAGCCGGTAGCTGCCGCCGGCGAGCAGGCGAACGGTGTGCGGGACGATCACGCCGAGGAAGCCGATCAGGCCGCTGACGGCGACGGCAGCTGCGGTCCCGAGCGTCGCCGCGACGACCAGCACGAGCCGGACGCGCCCGACGGAGACGCCGAGGCTCGCGGCCTCGTCGTCGCCGAGCGACAGCACGTCGAGGAGCCGCCGGTGGAGGAGCAGGACGACCGCGCTGACGGCCGCGTACGGGAGCAGGACGAGCACGTCGTGCCAGCCGCCGGTGTCGAGCTGGCCGAGGATCCAGGAATAGACCGCCTGCAGCGATTGCGCGTGCTGCTGCTGGACGAACGTCTGCAGCGCCGTGAAGAACGACGTCACGGTCACGCCGGCGAGGACGAACGCGGCGGCGCTCCGGCCGGCGCCCGCCGAGCGCCCGATCGCGTACGTCAGCGCGACCGCGACCGCGCCGCCCGCGAACGCGGCGAGCGCCAGGAGGTCGCTGCCGAGCGCGGTGCCGCCTCCGTAGACGATCGCGAGGGTCGCGCCGAAGCCGGCGCCGGCCGCGACGCCCAGCAGGTACGGGTCGGCGAGCGGGTTCCGGAAGACGCCCTGGTACGTCGCGCCCGCCGACGAGAGCATCGCGCCCACGAGGCAGGCGAGCACGACCCTCGGCGCGCGCAGCTGCCAGAGGATGGCGCTCTCCGGCGGCGTGAGGTGCGAGCGGACGCCGAGGAACGGCACGTGCGAGGCGACGTCGCGGAGGATCGCCCCGACGCCGAGGCCCACCGGGCCGACGAACGTCCCGCTCACGACGGCGGCGAGGAGGAACAGGCCGGCGGCGGCGAACCACAGGCCGCTCCGGCGGCGGCTCGCCCCGGGCGAGCGCACGGCTGCGCCGGGCAACCGTGCGCGCAGGGCAAGTAACACTGTGTTACTTGCCCTGCGCTCCGGCGCGGCCGCGGGGCTCATCGACTTCGTGACACCGTGTTCCTTGCCTCTGTCCTGCGTCAACCTCGCGGCTGCCGCGAGAGCGTCCGCAGCGCCGACGCGATCGCACGGGCGAAGTCGACGACGCGCGGCCCCCAGCGGGACGCGATCGAGTCGTCCACCCGGACGATCGCGCCACGCTTCACCGCCTCCACCCCGCTCCAGCCCGGCCGCGCGGCGACCGTCTTCGGGGATTGCCCGCAGCAGCGGATGTCCGTCAGGACGATCAGGTCCGGATCGGCCGAGAGGATGTACTCCTGCGAGAGCTTCGGGAAGCCCGAGCCGTCGTCGGCGACGTCGCCGATGTTCTTCAGCCCGAACAGGCCGAGCACCTGCCCGGCGAACGTCTTCGACGTGGCCGTGTAGAAGTCCGGACTGACCTCGTCGTACACCGTGAGCTGCGTCGCCGGCCGCGGCGCGGAACGGACGAGCGCCGCGATCCGCTCGCGCATCCGCTCGACGAGCGCCTTCGCACCCGGCGTATGGCCGGTGACGGCGCCGAGCTCTCCGATCTGCGCGTACGCGTCCGCGAGCGACCGTGCCGACGGCTGGACGAGCACGCGGATCTTCGCCTTCTTCAGCGCCGCGACGAGCTTGTTCGGGTCGTACTGGATGACGACGAGGTCGGGGTGGAAGCCGACGATCGCCTCGGCGTTCGGCTGGAAGCCGGAGAGCCTGGTCCGCGGCGCCTGCTTCGGGTAGTCGGACTGGTTGTCGACCGCGAGCACCTGCTTGCCGGCGCCGATCGCGAACAGATCCTCGGTCGCCGTCGGCGAGAGCGAGACGATGCGCTGCGGGTACGTGACGGCCGGGGAGCCGCCCGCGAGCAGCGCCGCCAGGGCGGCACCGGCCGCGATCAGCAATGTGAGTCGCCTGAACACGAATCCTCCTTCCGCGAGGGGTTCGGGTGTCGGCGACCGGCTGGTCTTCTGACTCGGGGCGCCCTCCCCGCCGCCTTCCCGGGCCGGGGCCCAGTGGCGTCTTGGCGGGAAGCTTCTCCCCTCACAGCGGCGGGACCGTCCCGGACTTGCACCGGGTTCCCTTGCCGCTCGCCGTTTGTCCGGGCGAGCCTACCATGCGATCGTGACCGCCTCGGGCACGCTCTCGCGCTGGCTTCCCGTGCTGCTCTGGGCGGGGTTGATCTTCGGGCTCTCGTCGATTCCGTCCCTCTCGACCGGGCTCGGCACCTGGGATCTCGTGCTCCGGAAGTGCGCCCACGCGACGGAGTACGCGATCCTCGCCGTGCTGCTCGTGCGGGCGCTCGGGCGCGAGCTGCCGGCGTTCGTCGCGGGCGTCGCGTACGCCGTCACGGACGAGGTGCACCAGCGGTTCGTGCCGGGTCGCCACGGCGCCGTCTACGACGTCGCGATCGATGCGTTCGGCGTCCTCCTCGGAGTGCTCGCGCTCCGGCGCGCGACGCGGTGAGGGCGGCAGCCATCGACCTCGACGCCGTGCTCGGCGACACGGCGCCGCTCTGGCGCGCCTGGCTGGAGGACGCGTCCCGCCGCTTTCGCGTCGAGCTCTCGCGCGAGACGCTCGACGAGCGGCTCCCGAACTGGCGGCCGCTGCTCGAGCGCTTCGCCGAGGAGCACGCCGCCGTGTACCTGCGCCCGCGCGGCGACGCGAACGGTGCGCTCCGGCGCCTGAAGGCGGAAGGCGTCCGGCTCGGCGCGTTCACCTCGGCTCCCGAGCCGCTCGCCCGCGTGGCCGCGCTCCAGCTCGGCGCGGCGCGGCGGCTCGACGCGCTCGAGGCCGGCCCCGGTGCGCTCGAGCGGCTGCTCGCGGAGCTCGGGCCCGACGCGGTCGTCGTACGCTCGCTCGAGGAGCTCGCCGGCCTCTGACCCGGGCCGGCCGCGTTCCTACAATTCGGGTATGGAGGGCAAGCAGGTCGCCGACCGGCAGCTCGACGCGCTGCTCGAGCGGCTCGACAGGCTGACGGCCGAGCTGCGCGGGCTGAACCGGCGGCTCGACCACGCCGAGCACCTCGCACCGCTCGTCTACGAGCTCCGGAACCTGAACGAGTCGCTGACGGCGCTCGCGTACGCGGCCCTCGGCCGCCAGGGGCCGCAGGTCCGCCGCCGCCAGAGCGGCTCGAGCTAGCGCCTAGCGCGGCAGCGAGTAGATGTCGAGGACGCCGCTCTCGGTGCGGTCGTTCGCGCTGCCCTCGGGCAGGATCACGCGGCCCGCGACGACGATCGGGCTGTTCCAGTGCCCGGAGCCGGCCGGGAGCGTCGCGAGCAGCTTCCCCGTGGTTGGTGCATACACGTTCAGTCCGCCGCGGTCGAGGTCGTAGACGTAGAGGAGCCCGCCGGCGACGACAGGGCTCGTTCCGGCGGTGCCATGCTCCCACGCGTGGCGGAGCCGTCGCCCGACGAGCCGGTAGGCGGCGGTCGCCGACCCGTCCGCGACGAAGACCCACGAGCCCCAGACCGCCGGCGCGGTGAAGACATCGCCCCCGCCCGGGGTCGGTAGCGTCTGCAGCTCGCCGCCCTTGATCGGGCCGGCGCCGCCGTGGCCGTTCAACCGGCGGAGGTCGAGCAGCCGAAGCTTCGCGTCCTTGCCGCCCTGGAGCGCGAGGCTGCCCGGCAGGATCGCGGGCGCCGTGCTGCCGAGGTCGGCGTCGCTCGAGTCGAGGTCGGCCTCGTTCGTCGGCGTGTAGCTCTGGAGCAGCGTGCGCCCGTCGCCCGAGAGCGCGAGGACGCTGTCGCCCCAGTAGCGCTTGCCGTCGAAGGCGCCGTTTCCGGTCGTGACGAGGACGTTTCCCGTCGCCGGATCGAGCACCGCGCCCGAGCGTGCCCAGATCGCCGAACGGCTCTCGGGGCAGTCGCCGGCGGGATCGAGGAGACGGTGGACGTCGCTGCAGAGCGAGTTCCAGACGGAGCTGACCCGGCCGGTGCGCGCGTCGAGGACGACCACGTGGCCCTGGTAGGGCGGGGCGTCGCCGATGTAGCCGCCCGTCGTCACGTAGAGGAGCGAGCCGTTGAGGTTGAGTGCGGTGCCGAGCTTCTCGCGGCTCGGGAGCTGCGTGACGGTGGCGGGCCAGCCGGCCGAGCGCACCTCCTTCCCGGTCTTGAGCGCGAGCTTGTGGATGCGTCCGTCGGGCGAGGCCGTGTACACGAAGGCGTGGTCGGCGGAGACGATCGGGCTCGAGTTCGTGATCTGGTAGCTCCGCGCCCACGACGAGTAGCCGCTCGGCGTGAACACCCACCGGATGCGCGCGGTCGCCGGATCGACCGCGACGGTCTTCCCGTACGCGGTCGTGACGACCACGAGCCCTTCGGCCGCGACGGGCGACGAGTCGGCGACGCCGGGAAGGCTCACCTGACGCCGGACGAGCCTGGCGACGTTTGCGGCGGTGATCCCGGTGACGGCCGGGCCGGCGTTGCGGCGGGCGGCGTCGTAGCCGAATCGATCCCAGGTCGTGCTCGGCCCCGCGCCCCCTGCGCCGCCGGCGGCCAGCGCAAGCGCGGCGAGACCTGCGAGGGCGAGCGCTCGTCGGTTCCGAGCCACTTCCGGAAACGCTACCCGGCCGGGCGGGACATCGTCCGACGCGGACGGGGCCGCGCTACGCGGCGAGGCGCCAGATCGAGCCGTCGTGGGAGACGAGGTACACCTCGCCGTCGGCGTCCTCGCCGAACGAGACGAGGCTGGAGAGCGTGAAGGCCTCCGTCCGCTGGTCGGTGGCGTCGTGGTTCACGATCTCGAAGCTCCAGATCGTGCCGCTGCAGAGGTCGCCGTAGAAGTACCGGCCGGCCACGGCCGGAACCGCCGAGCCGCGGTAGGCGTAGCCGCCGATGACGGCACAGCCGTCCGAGTGCGTGTACTCGACGACCGGGAAGACGAGCTTGTACGTCGGGTCGAGCGGCGTGTCCTTGAAGAGCATCGTGCCCTCGAAGCGGCTCCAGCCGTAGTTCGCGGGCGGCGCGCCCGGGCGGCGGTAGTCGATCTCCTCACGGCTGTCCTGGCCGACGTCGCCGATGTAGAGCGCCCCCGTCAGCCGGTCGAACGAGAACCGCCACGGATTGCGGAGGCCGAAGCCGACGATCTGCCAGTTCGGCGTCGCCGCAGCCGGGTCGGCGGCGATCAGCTTCGCGAGGAACGTCGACGGGTTCTGCCCGTTGTCGTCCGGATCGCCGCCCGAGCCGCCGTCGCCCATGCCGACGTAGAGCCGCCCGTCCGGGCCGAACTCGAGCTGCCCGCCGTTGTGGTTGTCGAACGGCTGGTGGACGCTCAGGATGATCCGCGCCGACGAGCCGATCGCCTTCTGCCCGTCGGACTGGTACTCGACGACGCGCGTGTCGCCCCTGACGTTCGTGTAGTCGACGTAGAAGAGGTGGTTCCGCGCGTAGCCGGGGCTGAAGGCCATCGAGAGGAGCCCCTGCGCGCCGCCGTGCGAGATCCTCGTGCTGAGGTTCAGGAAGGGCGTCCGGCGCAGGACGCCGTGGTCGATGACGCGGATCCGGCCGGTCTGCTCGACGACGTAGAGCACCCCGGGCTCCGACGCCGGCCCCGTGACGAAGACGGGCTGGTCGAACCCGTCCATGACGAGGTCGAGATGGAGCGCGCTCGTGCGGGCCTGAGCACCTGCGGAAGAGAACAGGGCGATCACGGCAACGAGCAGCGACATGGTGAGCCGCGCTCCTCCGGGGAAGGCGGGCCTGGACCGTCTCCGCCACGGCGCGCGAAGGCGCGTGAGCCTGAAGGGAAGGGGGTTCACGGGGGAAACGTCTGTTTCCCCCATGGCTACTTGAGGAGCACGCGGCGCAGCTCGTCCTCCTTGCCCGGCTGAAGGATCGCGAGCACCTGGTCGCCCGGCTGGAGGCGCGTCGTGCCGTTCGCGATCTGGGCCTGCCCGTTGCGGACGATCGAGATCACCTGCGAGCCTTCCGGCAGGGCGAGCCCGTCGATCGTCTTGCCCGCGCAGGGCGCGTGCTTGTCGATCTGCACCTCGACGATCTCGAGGTTCTCCTTGCGCAGCTCGAGCAGGTGGACGAGCTGGTGCTCCGGCACCTCGTGCTCGATCAGCGCGAGCAGGCCGGACGTCGCGCAGATCGTCGGGGAGATGCCGAGCAGGTCGAAGTGCGGCTGGTTGCGCGGGTCGTTGACGCGGGCGATCACCTTCGGAACGCCGTACTTCTCGCGCGAGAGCTGGCAGATGACGATGTTGTCCTCGTCGTCGCCCGTCGCCGCGCAGACGATGTCGGGCGGGCGTGCGATCCCGGCGCGCTCGAGGACGAAGAGCTCGGTCGCGTCGCCGTGGAGGATCTGGTGCTCGAACTCCTCCTCGAGCGCCTCGAAGCGCTGGCGGCGCTGCTCGATCAGCGTCACCTCGTGCCCGTTCCTGAGCAGGCTGCGCGTCAGGTTCGCACCCACCTTGCCCCCGCCTGCCACCAGCACGTACATCCCTGGCTAGACGGCCGCCTGTCTCGGCTTGACCTCGCAGGCGCGCACGGCTTCCGTCAGCACGTCGATCGCGTTCGAGGTCGGGCACACCGTCCGCAGGCCGCGAGCCGCGTAGAACTCCGCACGCGCCGGGTCGAGCACGCGGACGACGACGCAGTCGATCCCGAAGCGCTTCTGGGCGACCTGCCCGATGACGAGGTTCGTGTTGTCGCCGTCCGTCGCGACGACGACCGCCTCGGCGTCCTCGATCCCCGCCGCCCGAAGGACGTCCACGTCGATGCCGTGCCCCACGATGAAGCCGCCCCGCCAGTCCTCGCCGAGCCGGCCCAGCGCTTCCTCGCGCTCGTCGACGGCGACGACGTCCCAGCCGTCGCGGTCGAGCTCCTGCGCGATCGAGGAGCCGACGCGACCCACGCCGATCACGATTGCCCTCATCCGAGAGGGAGGGTAGCTGACTCGTCTTCCTCCAAGACCCCCTGCGGATAGGCGACGACCATCACCTCGCACGGCGCGCGCCGGAGCACGTAGTCGACGGTCGGGCTGAAGAAGCGCGACTGCCGGCGCCACCGCGAAGCGGAGCCCATCACGATCAGGTCCGCGCCGGTGTCGCCGGCCTGCTTGACGATCGCGTCGCCGAGCGCCCGCGCCCGCACGATCGCGCCTTCGACCTCGACGTCGTGCTCGGCGGCGAGGAGCTTCGCCTCGGCGATCGACGCCTCCGCCCGCTCCTCCGCCTCGAGCATCTCCGCGTCGAGGGGGAGCTCGAGCGGGACGCGGATGACGTGGAGGACGTCGACCCGCGCGTTCTGCTCCTCCGCGAGCTTGATCGCCGTCGCGAGCACCTCGTCGCCGATCGGCCCGAGCTTCAACGGGACGAGGATGCGCTCGTAGTCCCCCTCGGGCTCGGGGTGGAGATCCGGCACGGGCGCCTGCACCTGCTCCGTGAGGCGCTCGCCGCGCGACCGGCGCACGCCCACGTAGACCGCCGCGCCCGCCAGCATCCAGATCGGCCCGGCGATGCGCGCCGCCGGATGCGTCGACATCGCCGCGATCCAGATCGCGAACGTGAGCGGGGCGCCCACGAGCGCCGCGACGGGCACCGAGCAGCCCCGGATTCGGACGTTGACCGGCACGCGGAACGGCCGGTCGAGCCCGGGCTCGCGGAAGCGGAGCCGGATCACGGCGAGCTGCGCGGCCGTGAAGGTCAGGAGGACGCCGAAGCTGTAGAGGCTCGCGAGGAAGCGGACCTCGCGTGCGAACGCCGCCGCGAGCACGAGCAGCACCGACGAGATCGCGGCCGCGCTCGCGATCGACGCCGGCGGGATCAGGGAGCGGCGGCTGAGCTTCCCGAACCGATGCGGGAGCATCCCGTGCTGGGCGAGCGAGTAGGCGAGACGGCCGGCGCCCGAGATCGACGTCGAGACGGCGGCGCCGAGGATCAGGGTGCCGGTGATCCCGATCACGATCCGCAGGGCGTGGACCGCGCCGCCCGAGACGTGTCCGTGCAGGGCGGCCACGATGCCGAGCAGCGGCGCGCGGAGCCAGCCCTCGCCGAGGTCGCTCGCGTAGCCGCCCGGACCGTCCGGCGACGCGTGGCCGGGGAACGCGGACAGCCCGACGACGCCGATCGCGACGGAGACGGCGACGGTGGCGCCGATGCCGATGAACAGGCTGCGAGGGAGGCTCCGGCCGGGCTCGCGCGCCTCGGCGGCGAAGTTGGCGACCGTCTCGAGACCCGTGTAGGCGAGCATCGCCACCGGCAGCGCGTAGGCGATCGAGCTCCACCCCGGCGCGACGCCGAGATGCGCGCCGTGGCCGATGCCGTGCGTCGACACGAGGTACGCGAAGCCGAGCACGAGGATCAGCACGTGCGAGACCAGCGCGAGGCCGGCGACGACGATGAACACGCGGTACATCGCGGCGCGCCGGAAGAGCCGCGCGACCGCGATCCCCGCGATCAGGCAGACGCCCGCGACGATGTCCCACGGGTTCTTCCGGATCGCGTGCCAGCCGATCGCGTTGCCGAGGTAGTGCGCCGAGAAGAGGGCCGCGAGCGCGATCACGATCAGGTAGTCGAGGAAGAGCGCCCAGCCGGTGAGGAAGCCGGCCGGGTCGTTGAACGCGCGGCGGACGAACGTCGCCGCGCCGCCGGTCTCCGGGAGCGCCGCCGTGCCTTCCGCGTACGAGAGCGCGACGAGCAGGAAGAGGACGCCGACGACGAGCAGCACCCACGCCGTGAGGTTCAGCGCGTAGAGCGCGACGACGCCGAGGGCGAAGTAAATGGACGAGCCGATCTCGCCGTAGGCGATCGAGGCGATCGAGCCGGCGCCGAGGGCCCGGCTCAGACCTGGCAGGCGTTTCGGCATTACCGACGGAAACGATAGAGCCGGAGCGTGCCGGCGAGCACGAGCAGCGCGCCGAGGAGGAGTCCGAGGCCGCCGCCGACGCCTGCCGCGACCGTTCGCGCGATCAGCGCGAGCCCGAGCGCGATCGAGAGGCCGCCGAAGAGGCTCGCGCGGTTCATGCCGCTCTCCTCCCGGCCGCGACGAGCACGCGGCACGGGGCGTTCTTCAACACGTAGTCGACGGTGCCGCCGAAGATGGGCGCGCCACGGCCGCGATCGCGCCGGCGCGCCCCGAGGACGATCAGCTCGGCGTTCCGCTCGCCCGCCTCGCGCACGATCGCCGCGCCCGCGCGGCGCGCGCGGACGAGCCGCGTCACCGCGGAGACGCCGTAGGACTCGATCAGGGCCTGGGCATCGTCGAGCGTCTCGTTCGCCGCCCGCTCGTCGTCGGGCAGCCGCGCGTCGGGAGGCAGCTCGAGCGGCACCTCGATCACCGTCATCACGACGATCCGGGCGCGCCGCTCGGCCGCGAGCCGCGCCGCCGCGACGAGCGCCTCCTCCGACTCGGCCGTGCGCAGGACGGGGACGACGATCGTCCGGTACTCGACGGTGAGCGACGGGCCGACGACCATCGCCGGCGCGCGAGTCGTCACCGTGAGCGGCGCGCGCACGACGCGGCGGCGGTAGACCCAGTAGACGACGAGGCCGATCGCCAGCCAGCCGAGGCCGGCCCAGCGCGGCCCGGGCTTCTGGATGACGACCGAGAGCCAGGCGAGCGCCGTCCCGAGCCCGCCGAAGAGCGCGAAGAGCGGCCAGTCGACGCCGCGCCAGCGGAGGTTCGGCCGTGCCCGGAAGATCAGCTCCTCGTCGCGGAAGCGGTAGCGCATCGCGACCACGGCGGCGTGGGCGATGGTGAACGAGAGCATCGCGCCGAACGCGTACATGTCGCCGAGGAAGGTCGTCTTGCCCGTGGCCACGACGGCCGCGGAGACGACGCCCGCGAAGACGACGAGCGAGAGCCACGGCGTCTTGAAGCGCGGGTGGAGCCGCCGGAACACCTCCGGCAGCTGCCGGTAGCTCGCCATCGCGTACGTGATCCGCGACGCACCGATGACGCCCGCGTTCGTCGCGATGAACAGGATCGTCGCGGCGAGGATCCCGACGTAGACCTTCGCGGCCGAGAGGACGACCCCGTGGAGCCCGAGGTTCTCGACGAGGCCGAGCACCGGATCGTTCTGGAACCCGCCCTTGTCCGGCGTGAGCCCGAGGCGCGTGACGTAGTGGCCCGCGTGGTCGAGCTTCACGGGGAGCGCCGACAGCGCGATCCACGGCAGCGTGAAGTAGATCGCGAAGACGGCCACCGCGACCCAGCTGATCGAACGCGGGATCGCCCGCACCGGATCGCGGGCCTCCTCCGCGAGGTTCGAGACCGTCTCGATCCCCGTGTAGGCGATCATCGCGACGGGGATCGCGAGCACGAACTTCGACCACGTCGGGGCAGTCCCGAAGTGGATGTTCGAGGTCAGGACGTGCGGGCTGAAGATCAGCGCGAAGCCGAGCCCGACGAGCAGGAGCTGCGTCGCGAAGTCGATGACGGCGAGCAGGATGTTCAGGCTCGCCGCCTCCTTGATCCCCACGATGTTCAGCAGTACGAGGATCGCGATCACCGCGATCCCGCCGATGATGTCCCACGGGTTGTCCTTCAGCGGGCCCCAGAAGATCGAGAGGTAGTGGGGCACGAAGAACGCCGAGATGGCGATCGTGATGATGTAGTTGAGCATCTGCGCCCAGGCGGCTCCGAAGCTCACGAGTTCGTTGAACGCGTGCCGGGCGAAGCTCGACGATCCGCCGGCCTCCGGGTAGCGGACGGTGCCCTCGGCGTAGGTGGCCGCGGTCGCCGCGAAGATGATCCCGCTGATCACGAAGACGATCGGCGTCAGCCCGAGCGCGAGGACGGCCGTGACGCCGAGCGCGTAGTAGATCGACGAGCCGACGTTCCCGTACGCGGTCGCGAAGAGCGCGTTCGTCCCGAGGACGCGCTCGAGGCCCTGCTGCTGCCGGCGGCGTCTAGGCATCCGCGAACTTTACGCCGCTCGCGGAAGCGCGCCGGTCGCGCGACCGGTCCGTACGGCCGGGGCGAAGGACCGCACGCTGCCCGTGCCGGCGGGGGCCGGCTTCGCCGGCCGTAGCCACGCCGGGGGAAGTCGCGTGACTCCTGTGGGAGGGCGGCTCGTGGGGGGAACCGGCTGTTCCCCCCACGGGTCAGAGGCCGTGAACGCTGACGAGGAGCGGGATGATCAGGATCGCGACGATGTTCGTGATCTTGATCATCGGGTTGATCGCCGGGCCGGCGGTGTCCTTGTACGGGTCGCCGACGGTGTCGCCCGTGACCGACGCCGCGTGGGCCTCGGAGCCCTTGCCGCCGTAGAGGCCGTCCTCGATCAGCTTCTTCGCGTTGTCCCAGGCGCCGCCGCCGGACGTCATCGCGATCGCGAGGAAGAGGCCGGTGACGATCGTTCCGATCAGGAGCCCGCCGAGCATCCGGTAGTTGATCAGGCCGATGACGATCGGGAACAGGATCGGAATCGCCGCCGGCGCGAGCATGCTCCGGATCGCCGAGCCCGTGACGATCGAGATCGCGCGGCCGTACTCGGGCCGGGACGTTCCCTCCATGATCCCGGGGTTCTCGCGGAACTGGCGGCGCACCTCCTCGACGACCTGGCCGCCGACGCGCCCGACCGCCTGCATGGCGAGCGACGCGAAGAGGAACGGCATCAGGCCGCCGATGAAGAGGCCGGCGATGACCCAGGCGTTGCTCAGGTCGAAGAGCCCGGAGGCGCTCAAACCGTGCTTCGCCTGGTCGCGAAGCCCCGTCGTGTAGCTGTCGAAGAGGACGAGGGCGGCGAGCGCGGCCGAGCCGATCGCGTACCCCTTCGTCACCGCCTTCGTCGTGTTGCCGACGGCGTCGAGCGGGTCGGTGATGGCGCGCACCGACTCGTCCAGATCGGCCATCTCGGCGATGCCGCCGGCGTTGTCGGTGACGGGCCCGTACGCGTCGAGCGCGACGATCAGCCCGGTCATGGAGAGCTGCGCCATGACGGCGACGCCGATGCCGAAGAGTCCGGCGAGGTGGTTCGCGACGAGGATGCCGGCGGCGATCACGATCACCGGCGCGGCGGTGGCCTGCATGCCGATCGCGAGACCTTCGATGATGTTCGTCGCGTGTCCGGTCTGCGACGCGCGTGAGATCGACTTCACCGGCCCCCAGCGCGTGCCCGTGTAGAACTCGGTGATCCCGACGAGCAACGCGGTCACCGCGAGCCCGACCAGCGCCGAGCCGTAGAGCCGCCCGAAGCTGTGCGTGGAGTCGAACGCCGTCGTCACGGGGATGAAGCCGACCGCCGACAGGACGGTCGCGACGATCACGGCCTTGTAGAGCGCGTTCATGATCGAGCCGCCGTTGCCGACGCGCGCGAACCACGTGCCGATGATCGAGGCGAGGATCGAGATCCCGCCGATCGCGAGCGGGTAGAGGTAGAGCTTCGAGGTCACCTCGCCCCGCGCGAGCAGCATCACGGCGACGGCCGTGACGGCGTAGGTCTCGAAGAGGTCGGCCGCCATGCCGGCGCAGTCGCCGACGTTGTCGCCCACGTTGTCGGCGATCACCGCCGGGTTGCGCGGGTCGTCCTCGGGGATACCGGCCTCGATCTTGCCGACCAGGTCGGCACCGACGTCGGCGGCCTTCGTGTAGATGCCGCCGCCCAGTCGGGCGAAGACCGAGATCAGCGAGCCGCCGAAGGCGAGCCCGACGAGGTCGCCGATCGCGGAGCTCGGTGTGTGGCCGAGCCAGTCGGTGAGCGCCCAGTAGTACCCGGCGACGCCGAGCAGGCCGAGGCCGACGACGAGCAGCCCGGTGACCGAGCCGGCGCGGAAGGCGACGTTGAGCGCGGGCTTGAGCCCGCCCTTCGCCGCCTCGGCTGTGCGAACGTTCGAACGCACGGCGACGTTCATCCCGATGAAGCCGGCGGCCGCGGAGAGCGCGGCGCCGATCAGGAAGCCGACGGCGGCGCCCCAGCCGAGCTTGTGGTAGAAGCCGAGCAGGAGGAACGGGACGATGGCGACGATCCCGATCGTCCGGTACTGCCGGCTCAGGTAGGCGGCGGCTCCTTCCTGCACGGCGCGGGCAATCTCCTGCATGCGCTCCGTCCCGGCCGGCTGGCTCAGGAGCCAGTAGGTCAGCCCGAGCCCGTAGGCCACGGCGACGCCGGAGCAGATCAGCGCGAACAGGACTGGATGGTCGTTGAAGAAGCTGGCTACAAGCAACGGATCTCCCCTCACAAAGTCATGCGCCAACCCGCGCTGGCGCGCGGGGTTTTGTATCACAAGCTTCGGAGCGTAGACGAACCCGCGGGGCGCGCGCGGCCGTCGCCGGGCGCGCCCCGCCCCTCGTTCAGCTCTTCGTCAACGTCCCCTGCAGCGGTGCTGCCGAGGCCGGCGTCTGGGCGCCGATCGAGTCGAACTTCGCGGTGTAGTCGCCCGTGAGCTGACCGACCTGCGTCGAGCCGTACCCGCCCTGCGCGGCGAAGCTCAGGCTTCCCGAGAGAAAGGCGCCGGCCGCGGTCAGGGTCGCGGACTTGAGGTCGGTCGAAACCGTCAGCGCGCTGTCGGACGCGGGCGTCGTGATCGAGTGGATCACCGTGCCGGGTGCAGTCTTTGCGCGGTCGTCGGTGACGGTGACGGCCTCGGTCACGGCTCCCGCGGCGGTCTTCGAGGCGATGATGCTGAGGATCGCGCCGGCTCCGGCGGTCGCATTCGTGCCGATCAGCGAGAGCCCGCCCGCAGGCGGCTTCGGCGTCGGCCCCGGCTTCGACCCGCCGCAGGCCTGGGTGGGCGAGGCCGCGGTGTTCGTGATCGTCGCCGAGATCGAGCGGCTCGAGACCTTCTTGAAGAAGGTCGTGTCGGCGGTGAACGCAAAGCCCGTCAGCGCCCCGGTCCGCGCCTTGACCTTCCCCGTGCACGGCGGCGGCAGCGTGCGGCTTGCGAGCTTCGTCGTCGCCTTGAAGGTCGCGCTGATCGTGCCGAACGCGCCAAGGTTCGCCTTCAGCTTGGCGGTCGCGAGCGTGGCCGGCGCGACGAACGAGACGCCGCTGCCGAACGCGTACAGGTGCGTCTGCGTCGCGGTCCCCGATTTCTTCACCGCGAAGATCTCGAGCGACCCCTTCGACGCGATCAGCGTCCAGTTGTAGCCCTTGTAGACGAAGGGCGACGTCACGAGCGACGGCCCGGCTTTCGGTGCGGCGACCGCGCTCGGCAGCGCGAGCGCCGCGACGCCGCCCATGGTCGCGAGCACGGCGGACGCCGCCCTGATCGAACTGCGTTTCATCTCTTGCCCCCTTACGTTGATCCTGACCTCGGTCGGCCGGGAATGTAGCGGCCGCTACCGGACGGCAGCACCTCCGAGCGCGGTCGCGCAGACGTCCGTCGGCTGGGGCCCGATCCGCGGGATCGCGGCGAGGAGGAGCGCGCGGAGGCGCTCGTTGTTCTCGCGGAAGACCCGCATGACGCGGTCGGCGCTGACCGGCTCCCCGCCCTCGACGCCGACGTCGTAGTCGGTGACCATCGCGATCGTGGCGTAGCAGAGCTCGAGCTCGCGCGCGAGGTGGCACTCGGGGTAGGCGGTCATGTTGATGGCGTCCCAGCCCATCGCCTGGAACCAGCGGGACTCGGCCCGCGTCGAGAAGCGCGGGCCCTGGATGACGACGACGGTGCCGCCGTCGCGTGCCTCGATCCCGAGCTCGCGCGCGGTCGCGAGGAGCGTGCGGCGGAGGTCGGGGCAGAACGGGTCGGCGGCCGAGACGTGCGTGACCGGCGTTCCGTCGTAGAAGGTGTCGGCACGGCCGGCGGTGCGGTCGACGAACTGGTCGCAGACGAGGAACTCCCCGAGCGCCAGGCCGGCGCGGAGCGCGCCGGACGCGCAGGGGCCGACGATCCGCCGGACGCCGAGCTCGCGCAGCGCCCAGACGTTTGCTCGGTAGGGGATGCGGTGCGGCGGCAGCTCGTGCGAGCGCCCGTGCCGCGGGAGGAAGGCGACGCGCCGGTCGGCGAGCTCGCCGACCGCGACCGGAGCGGACGGCTTGCCGAACGGGGTCTCGACCTCGACCTCCTCGACGGCGCCCAGGAACGAGTAGAACCCCGAGCCGCCGAAGATCCCGATCTCGGCCTGTTGCGCCATGGCGGGAATGTACGAGCTCTCCGGTCAAGGCGGAGCGCCCCGGCTCCGGGGCGCGCGCGCCTTTGGTTCACGCGCAGGACACCCCGTGGGGACCCCCGTGTCCCCTGCGAAGCACGGTACCGGCGCCAGGCGCCGAAGACTGTGCCGAAAGCGCGCCGAAGATTCCACAGCCGCGCGTGCGAGCGCCGCTGCGGCGGCTGCCGGCCCGACGCGGGTCACGGCTCGAGCGGCGTTCCCGGGCCGGGGGCGGAGAGGCCGGCCGCGTCCGCCGGAACCCGACGTCGAGGGCGGCGAAGGTCCGGGCCTCGATCACGAGCGTCATCGCGCGCCCCGACGGCGGCCGCGCGCCGGGCGGCCGGGCCACGTCGTTCGCGGTGAACCTCCCGCGGAGCGCGACGAGGCAGACGGGCCGGCCGGTGTCGACGCCGTCGCCACCGGCGAGGCGGTTCGCCGGCTGTCGCGTCGTCCGCCAGGCCGTGAGGCCGGCGGGATGGCGCTCGCCATTCGCCGCCGCCGCGGCCGGAGCGATCGATCGCAGCCGGACGACCGGCGCCTGGCCCAGGCCGCCTCGATCCCGTGCGCCATGCGCGGAGCCAGCCGCGACGCAAGCAGCCTCAGGACGTCGCCGGCTCCTGGAGCGCCGCCGCCGGCACGTCGTAGCCGGCCTCGATCCGGGCGAGCTCCTCGTCCGAGCCCTCGCGCACCGGCCCCTTGAACCAGCGCCGCGCGGAGACGAGCCACCAGGCCCCGACGGCGAGCAGCACGCCGCCGACGGTGATCGGTGCGTAGTTCACGACGTTCCAGTTGAAGCCGCTGTGCCAGGGAATCGCCGTCGGCGTGGTCGGCATCAGGAAGAGGATCGCGATGAACACGATCCAGCAGAACGCGATCGGGTTGATCCAGCGGTAGTTGCGACCGAGCGTCCACGCACCGGGCTGGAACGCGGCTCCTGCGCGCCAGCGCAGGAAGATCGGAATGCCGTACGCGATGTAGAGGCCGATGACCGCGATCGACGTGCCGACGAGGTAGCCGACGGCGCCGTTGGCGAGCGTCGGCAGCATCAGCGCCCACGAGAGGACCGCGATTCCGGTCACGGCGAACACCGGCACCCGGTGCGTACGCGACACCCTCCGCCAGAACTGGCGGCCCGGCACGGCGCCGTCGCGCGAGAACGCGAACATCATCCGCGACGCGGCGGTCACCGAGGCCGCGCCGCAGAAGAACTGCGCGACGCACGCGATGACGAGCAGGAACTCGGCCCAGGTCGTGCTCATCGAGTTCTGCCAGATGTAGGTCACGTCGAAGGCGCCCGCACCGATCGTCCCCTTCACGTCCGGGACGGCGAACGTCACGGCGACGAGGAGCGCAAAACCGAAGATCACCGACATCACGACCGACATGACCACGCCCCAGGCGGCCGCGCGGGACGCCTTCTTCGTCTCCTCGCTCATGTGGGCCGACGCGTCGTAGCCCGTGTACGTGTACTGCGCCATCAGCAGGCCGAGTCCGAACACGAACCAGAACACGCCGCTTCCGAAGTTCGTGCCGCTGAAGCCGGTGACGTTGATCGTGTGCGCGAAGACGAAGTGCGCCGATTGGTGGTGCGCGGGGACGATCCCGAGCACGAAGAGGATCACGACGACGCCGAGCATGTGCCACCAGGCGGAGACCGAATTGAGCAGGGCGAGCAGCCGCACGCCGTTCAGGTTGAGCAGCAGGTGGGCGGCCATGATCGCCGAGAACGTGATGAAGATCGTGTGGGTGTCGGTGCGGACGCTCGGGAACCAGAGGTTCATCAGGGACGTCCAGAACGTCGCGGCGCCGTAGTCGATCGCGGCCGTCACGCCGATCTGCCCGATCAGGTTGAACCAGCCCGAGAACCAACCCCACGCCGGCGAGCCGAGCTTCGAGGACCAGTAGTAGATCGCCCCGGCCGTCGGCATCGACGACGCCACCTCCCCCATCGCGAGTGCGATCAGCACGACGAAGAAGCCGACGATCAGCCAGCCCCAGGTCACCGCGATCGGGCCGCCCGAGTTGAACGCGATGAAGTAGGACGTCAGGCAGCCGGCGAGGATCGAGATGATCGTGAACGAGATCGCGAAGTTCGAGAACCCGCCCATCTCGCGGAAGAGCACCTGCGCATAGCCGAGCCGGTGGAGCGTGCGCTCGTCCTCGTCGTGGCCGTGGATCGCTGGGGCCTGCGAGCTCATGCGACTCCTCCTCGTACGGGTTGCCGCGACGATAACGAGGATGTCGGCCGTCGGCAACGCCGCTGCCGGTGCCGCGATAGTGTCGCGCCGTGCTGACGCTGGACGAGCTTCGCGCCGACGTCGAGGCGGGGGCGATCGACACGGTCGTCGTCGCCTTCACCGACATGCAGGGACGGCTGCTCGGGAAGCGCGCGCACGCGGAGCACTTCCTCGAGGACGGCGTCGCGGAGCACGGCGTCGAGGGCTGCAACTACCTGCTCGCGCTCGAGATGGAGATGGAGCCCGTGCCGGGCTACGCGCTCGCGAGCTGGGAGCGCGGCTACGGCGACTTCGTCCTGAGGCCGGACCTCGGAACGCTGCGGCGGATCCCGTGGCTCGAGGCCACCGCGCTCGTCCTCTGCGACGTGCTCTGGCACGACGGCTCGCCGGTCGCACCGTCGCCGCGGCAGGTCCTGCGCACCCAGGTCGAACGGGTGCGCGCGCTCGGCTTCGAGGCGATGTTCGGCTCGGAGCTCGAGTTCTTCCTCTTCCGCGAGAGCTACGAGGAGGCGCACGCGCGGCACTACCGCGAGCTGACGCCGTCCGTCCCGTACATCCTCGACTACCACCTGCTCGCGACGTCGTACGACGAGCCGCTGATCCGCGCGATCCGGAACGGCATGCACGCCGCCGGGATCCGCGTCGAGTCGTCGAAGGGCGAGGCGTGGCCCGGCCAGCAGGAGATCAACTTCCGCTACACCGACGTGCTGAGGACCGCCGACAACCACACGGTCTACAAGCAGGGCGCGAAGGAGATCGCGCACCAGCGCGGTTGCTCGATCACGTTCATGGCGAAGCCGGACCACGCATGGGTCGGGAGCTCGTGCCACGTCCATGCGAGCCTCTGGCGCGGCGGCGACAACGCGTTCGCCGGCGAGAGTCGGGAGTTCAGGAGCTTCCTCGCCGGCTGGATCGCCTGCGCCCGCGAGCTGGCCGTCTTCCTCGCACCGGCGATCAACTCGTACAAGCGCTACGCCGCCCGCAGTTGGGCGCCGACGACGCTCGCCTGGGGCTACGACAACAGGACCTGCGGCTTCCGGGTCGTCGGCCGCGGGGCGTCGCAGCGCGTCGAGACGCGGCTCCCGGGCGCGGACGTCAACCCGTACCTCGCGTTTGCCGCGCTGCTCGCCGCCGGTCTCCACGGGCTCGAGCACGGACTCGAGCCGCCGCCCGCGCTCGAGGGCAACGCCTACGAGTCGGACGCCGAGCGGTTTCCGTCGAGCCTGCGCGAGGCGATCGAGGAGCTCGAGCGCGGGTCGGTCGCTCGCGCGGCCTTCGGCGATGCAGTGACTGATCACTACCTGAACTACGCACGCACCGAGCAGCGGCTCTTCGACGAGGTCGTCACCTGCTACGAGCGCGAGCGGATGTTCGAACGCGGATAGGGAGGTCCGGATGGGACGGCTCGACGGCAAGATCTGCGTGATCACGGGCGCCGGAGGCGGCATGGGCGCCGACGCGGCCGTGGTCTTTTCGGAAGAGGGCGCCCGCGTGTGCGTCGCCGACGTCGATCGTGCGGCGGCGGAGGAGGTCGCCGGGAGGGCGCGCGACGCGTTCGCGGTGCGCGTCGACGTCGCCGACGAGGAGTCCGTGAAGGCGATGTACCGCGCGACCGCGGACCGCTACGGCGGCATCGACGTCCTCTACAACAACGCCGGCATCTCGCCCGCCGACGACGCCTCCATCGTCGAAACGGAGCTCGACGCGTGGGAGCGTGTCCAGGCCGTGAACACGCGCGGCGTCTACCTCTGCTGCCGCCACGGGATCCCGTACCTGCTCGAGCGCGGCGGCGGGTCGGTTATCAACGTCGCGTCGTTCGTCGCGCTCGTCGGCGCGGCGACGTCGCAGATCTCGTACACCGCGTCAAAGGGGGCCGTCCTGTCGCTGAGCCGTGAGCTGGGCGTGCAGTTCGCGCGGCTGGGCGTGCGCGTCAACGCACTCTGCCCGGGGCCGGTCGAGACGCCGCTCTTGCTCCGCATCTGGGGCGAGACACCGGGCGCGGCGGAGCGCCGGCTCGTCCACCTGCCGATGGGCCGGATGGCGAAGCCGCGAGAGATCGTGAACGCGGCGCTCTTCCTCGCGAGCGACGAGTCGTCGTACGTCAACGCGTCGACGTTCCTCGTCGACGGCGGGCTGACCGCTGCCTACGTCACGCCCGACTAGGGGGCCGGCGCTAGGGGCCGTGCACGATCAGGACATCGCAGTGCGCTCGCCGCGCGACCGCCTGACTCACGCTTCCGTGCAGGAGCCGCTCGACGAAGCCAGGCTCGCGCGTGCCCACGACGATCAGGTCGGCCCTGTGCTCGTCCGCGAGCTGGACGATCGTCTCCGCCGGGTCGCCGACGCCGAGGTGGAACTCGGCCGCAACGCCCCGACCGAGCAGGTGCTCGCGTGCGTGCTCGAGCTGATCGCGGTGGTCGGCCGGCGGGTCGGCCGGGTCGTACGGGCCGATTCCGCGCGATGCGGCCATGCCCGTGAGCACCGGCGCGACGCTGGTCAGAACGAGGCGTGCGTGTTGGTCGCGCGCGATGGCGGCCGCACGCTCGAGCGCGTGCTGCGAGGCGTCCGCGCCGTCGACTCCCACGACGATGGTCTTCCAGCTCATGGTCACCTCCCAGTCGGTGGGTGACGTGATCGTTGCGAACGGCGGGCGTTGTCCGAAACGGTGAATCCCTCCGATCGAGGTTCGGCTTTCTACGAGTCCGGCCGGGCCATGCCCGGTGCAGGGCACCACCCCGCCTTCCGGGCGTGTCCGCGTCAGACGGCGGGCCCGGCCCGGGCCAGGCTCGCCCGGGACGATGGCCGATGCGTGCCCCCGGCGACCGCGAACGAGCTCCCGGGCGCCTGACCCCCACACCTGTCCACGACGGGCGATGCGCCGGCGCGAGCAGCCGTTTCGGACGAGACCGGGCTGGCCATGCCCGGTGCCAGGCACCATCGGCAACTATCCCTTGACTAGACAGGACAGATGTTCTAGGATCGCTCTAGTCGAGCAAGGAGATGGTCGTGGATCGCCAGTACTGGACTTCGCTTTGGACGCAGAAACGCGCCAAGCCTGAGTGCCCCTTCTGCGGTCAAGACAGGTGGATCGGTTGGAACGATCGCGTTCGCCTTGCGCAAGTTGGCGAATGTCATCTCGTCTGGCCTGAGGGATGTGAGGTAGTGCCACTGACGTGCTCGGGCTGCGGCTTTGTTCGACTGCAAAGCCTTGACTACCAGCGAATAGAAGCGATGTGAAAGAGACAAACCATGCCTCCCGTTGATCGAAACAACCCGAAGCGCGCGAAGTCGTCTGAGTCTCAGTACTCGGTGATGGAGTTCGTACGTCGTTTCCCTGACGATGCTGCTTGCCTTGATTGGTTGTGGCGTGAGCGTTACGCGCCTGATGGTGAGCATGCGTACTGTCCGCGTTGCGAGCAGGTGCGCTCGTTCAAGCGGTACAAGGTGGCGCATCAGGCGCAGGCTTGGACTTGTACGTCTTGCACGAAGAAGCTGTATCCGACTGCGGGGACGATCTTCCATAAGTCGTCTACGTCGTTGCACTTGTGGTTCTACGCGATGTGGATCATGACTAGCACGCGATGCGGGGTTTCGGCTAAGCAGCTTGAGCGTGAGCTTGGCGTGACATACAAGACCGCATGGCGGATGTTCAACCTGATCCGCAATCGGCTGATGACGCAGGACTACAACGGTCCGCTGTCGGGCCAGGTTGAGGCGGACGAGACGTTCGTGGGTGGGAAGTTGCGCGAGTCTGAGCGGCGCAAGCTGAGGGCGCAAGGGATCGTGAACCGTGGGCCGGCGACGAAGCCTCGCGCTGTTGTGATGGGCGTGGTTCAGCGTGGCGGCGGTGTCCATGCAACCGTGATCCCGACTCGTTCGTCCTATCACGCTCGCTACACGGTTCGGGAGCATGTGTTGCCCGGCTCTATCGTCTACACCGATGATTGGGGTGGGTACGACAAGCTTGGGAAGTCTCCGAAGTTCACGCATCGGCGGATCAACCACTCGGAGAAGGTGTACGTGAGCGGGGACGTTCACACGCAGACGATCGAGGGGTTCTTCTCGCTGGTGAAGAACGGGATCCGTGGCGTCTACCACTCGGTGTCTACGAAGTGGTTGCAGGGCTACTTGAACGAGTACGCGTGGCGGTACAACCATCGCGACGACCCGCAGGCGATGTTCTGGCGGCTTCTGCGCCGCTCCGCGATGGCGAGTTGAGGCTAGCCCTCGTCGGGCTTGCTGGCCTTGCGGAGGTTGGCGAAGAAGTCTGACTCGGAGGGGATCGGAACCTCTAGTCCCTCGGCGGTGCGCTCATGCCCTGGCTTGCTGGGCTGTTTGGCTTGCTCCCTGAGTTGCTTGCGGAGCTCGCTTGGCTTCTTGGGCGGCATGTGATGAGGTTAGCGCATGCCGCCCGTCTGCATCTTCTGCCCCGCCAAGGCAACCACGAAGGAGCACTGCATCCCGAAGTGGATGGCGAAGCGTGTTGGTCTTCACGGAGCGTTTCTTGATTCCGTCGAAACTACGGGGCGAGTAATTGCCCGTAAACAACCGATTTCGTTCAAAAGCCACCGGAAGCTACTGCTCTGCGAGGGTTGCCAGAATCACTTCAAGTTGCTTGAAGATCGTGTCATCCCTCTGTTTGAGGCTTTGGAAAGCACCGCGAGCCGAAGTTTCTCTGACGATGAGCGTATGGTCCTCGCTCAATGGGGATTAAAGACTGCCATCTGTTTGATCTTCGCGGAAAGGGGCTTAGAGGATCTGGTCCCGAAAGAAGATCGCTACGAACTTCGCGAGAAGGGAACGCTTCCGACGGAGGCTTGGATCGCGTTCTGCGCTTGGGACGGTACTGCGGGGATCGCGGTAAACGAATACGGATCGAGGCTGGAAGGTTCGGACGACCCCTCTCCGTATGCATACTCCGCGCTCCTCACGACGCGTCGCGTTGGCCTGAAGTGCGTCCGACTGTATGGAACTTCTGTCAGTAACACTGACCTTGCGTTTGGCGGGTGGCGTCAGGCCTGGCCAACTCAGGACGTGCTGTTCAGTTGGCCCCCACCGTTCGTCTTCGACGACTTCGACTTGCTCTCGGCCTACCTGCCCTAGGACGTCAGGGTTCTGCTTGCCATGCGGCTTAGACGGTAGTGCCTCGGTGTGGTCTTGTCCAGTAATGGGATAGTTGCCGCACCATCTCGCCTTCGGGACGCGGCCGGAGGTCAGCCCTCGCCGGCCGGAGTGGCGTCTCCACCTCCGGCGGCCGGCGGAGGCTCTGGCGTCGCCGCTGCTTCCTTCGCCGCCTTCGCAAAGGCGAGCTGGAGGTTCGCGAGCATCTGGTTGAAGTCGCGCGTCACCTCCGCCGGGACGACACCGGCGAGCACGGGCAGCAGCCCGCGCAGCGCGTCGATCGCGAGCTTCGCCTGCCCGAGGTCGCGCGCCTCGCCCGCCACCCGTTCGAAGCCGAGCGACGAGAGCGTGAAGACCGTCTGGACGAGCACGTCCGAGACCTTCAGGCGGCGGAGCTCCTCCTGGAGCAGCGCGGCGAACTCCTCCTCGTTCTGCGGCACTTCGGGCTCAGCCAACCGGGACTCCCGCGCCGACCTGCTCCGCGTAGATCTGCTCGAGCGTCGCCCCCTCCTCGAGCCGCGCCAGTTGCCGCTCCGTCGCGTTCGCCGCCGGCACCGACAACCACGAGGCGCAACCGAGCTCCTCGGCGACTGGCAGCACCCATTCGACGAGCCGCCGCAGCTCCGCCCGCGCAGGCCTGACCTCGAACGAGTCGAGGTCGATCAGCTCGCCGGGCAGCCCGTAACGGAGCGCGCGCCAGAGGTTCTCCTCGAGCCACCGCCCCTGCCTCTCCGGCAGCGGCTCGCCCTCGTCGACGGCCCGGGCGATCCGGGCGGCGAGGGCATAGCAGAGAGCGGCCAGCGCCTGCGCCTCGGCGAGGTCGGGTTGCGCGTCGCAGATGCGGATCTCGACCGTCGGGAACGCGAGGTGCGGCCGGACGCTCCACCAGAGCTGGGTGTGCTCGTCGATCGAGCCGGTCTCGTACAGCCGCTGCACGTAGCCTTCGAACTCCGCCCAGGTGCCGAACGGCTCCGGCGGGATCCCGCAGCGCGGGAACATGCGCGTGAAGATCTGCGTCCGCGCCGAGTGCAGCCCCGAGTTCACGTTCTCGACGAACGGCGAGCTCGCGGACAGGGCGAGCAGGTGCGGGAGCCACTCCCGCAGCGCATCGCACACGCGCACCGCGCGGTCGCCGCCGCGAATGCCGACGTGGACGTGGATCCCGAACGTGTTGTTGCGCCAGACGACGTAGCGGAGGAGCTCGTCGTTGCGCCTGTAGTGCGGCGTGTCGATGATCCGCTGTTCCTGCCACGGGCTCCACGGATGCGTGCCGGTCCCGCCCAGGAGGATGCCGAGCGACTCGGCAAGCGGCCAGAGCTGGCGGCGGCGCTCGGCCATCCTCGCGGCGACCTCGGCGAACGACTCGCAACGGCCGGTGCGGATCTCGACCTCGGACGCGATCAGCTCGCCGACGAGGTGGTCGCCGAGCTCGGTCCCCCTGGCGGTGGCCTGCAGCTCCTCGAAGCGATTGACGAGGTCGAGCGTGACGGGGTCGAGCAGCGCGAACTCCTCCTCGACGGCGACGGTGAAGTCCCGCCCTTCCTCGAACTGCTCGTGGGCGAGCCGGAGCTGCTGCCGCCAGGGCAGTTTCTGCGCCTCGCCCACGGAACTACAGTAAATGAAGCGATCCCTTGCCGGCTCGGCCGGCGGAGGCGAGCCCCGCCCGCCGGCGCCGGGCCGCCCGGTCGCGTGTGAGCTCCGGTTCCGGGCGAGTGGACGAAGTCCCCCACGAGGGGCCTCGTGGGAGACCGCTTGCGCCCCCCGGCTAGAAGGGCTCGAGGAGCCGGGCCGCAACCCGCGCCCACGACCAGCGCTGGACGGCGACGCGGCGACCGGCCGCGCCGAGCCGTTCGCGCTCGGCCCGCGGGAGCGCGAGCAGGTCGCGGAGCTTCGACGCAAGCTCCTCCGAGTCGCCCGGCGCGAACGAGACGAGCCCGCGAAGCTCCTCCGGATACTCCTGCTCGAGCCCCTCCGCGACCTCCGCCAGCCCCGAGTGGCGCGCGACGAGCGGCGGGCAACCCGCGGCGGCGGCCTCGGCCGCCACCATGCCGAACGCCTCGGGGAAGATCGACGGCACGACGACCGCGTCCGCGAGCGGGATCAGGTTAACGAGATGCCGGTGCTCGAGCGCGCCCGTGAACAGCGTCCGCGGCGGCGCGAGCGCCTCGAGCCGCGAGCGGTAGTCGCCGAAGCCGACGACGAGCGCCCGCGCGTCGAGCCCGCGCATCGCCTCGAGCAGCAGGTGGACGCCCTTGTTGTAGAGGAGCTTCCCGAAGTAGAGGACGACCGGCTGGTCGTTCGCGAAGAACCGCTCGAGCTCGCGCGCGTTGCCCTCGTCCGGGAGCCGCTCGTTGCGGTTGTGCGGGTTCGGGGGATCCTGCCGGCACTCGTCGAGCAGGGCGGCGAGCGCCTCCTGCCGCCCGCGCGGCACGAACTCGTCGACGTCCACCCCCGGCGGCACCTCGTGGACGCGCTCGACGTGGCCGACGACCTCCTCGAGCACCGTCCGGATGTGCGAGGAGCCGACGAAGACGGCGGCCGCCTCCGCGAGCACGTCCTTCCCCAGCTCCTGCAGATCCGGGCTCGCCCGCATCGAGTACTCGAGCTCCGAACCGTGCGCCTTCACCGCGAAGCGAGCGCCGGCTGAAGCACCCACGGCTCCGCCCGGGAGCACGTGGTTCGCGAAGACGAGGTCGGCGGGCAGCAGCTCGCGAACCGCGGTGGCGTTCGCCTCGACGTAGCGCTCGCGCTCGTCGCGCGCAAGGTCCTGGAGGAGCCGGGGCTCGAGCCCTTCGTAGCGGTCGAGGACGAAGACGGGCAGGAGGCCGCCGGGCAACTCGGGCCGGACGACGCGCGCACCGCCGAGGTCGAACTGCTCCGGGTGCGGCTCCTGGCAGACGACGACGACCTCGTGCCCGGCACGGCTCCATTCGCGGGCGATCGCCTGCGTGTAGATGTTCGAGCCGGTGCCGCTCAGCAGGTAGCCGTGCCAGAAGACGATCCGCACGGCCGGGACCGTAACGCAACGGCCGCGCGGGTTTCTGCGAATTGTGCGGCGGCTCCGCCGACGGCACGATCACGGCGTGGAGCCGGCTCTCGACCGCGAGGACGTGACGCGTATCATCGAAGGGCTGTTCCACATCCACGCGAGGCTGGTCGACATCGACAAGCACCTCGCGATGATTCGTGTCCTCCTCGGAGAGGGGCAGGATGGAGAGGAAGAGGAAGAAGCCGACCCAGGAGCAGGTTGACGCAATCAGAGGTCGCGACTCGATCGAGCGCGAGCAGCGCGCCAACCGCATGTTCCAGGAGTGGCTCGAGGACTACCGCCGCCGCACGGCTGAACTGAGGCAGGCGGCCGGCGCGTAACCGGACCGCCTGCCCGGGCCGCTCTACGCCAGATGGAAGTAGAGCGCGTGCAGAAGCTCGACGGCCGGGTTCGAGGTGTGCACCGTGACGTCGTGCGGCACGTCGAGGAGGGCCTCGGAGTAGTTGAAGATGATCCGCACGCCGGCGTCGACGAGCGAGTCGGCGACCTCCTGGGCCGCCGCCGCGGGGACGGCGATGACGCCGACGACGATGTTCTGGTCGCGGACGACGTCATGGAGGTTCGCGAATTCGCTCACGCTCGCGTTGCCGACGGTGCGGCCGACGCGCTCCGGGTCGGTGTCGAAGACCGCGGCGATGTTGATCCCGTGCTCCGCGAAGATCGGCGAGCTCGCGATCGCCTGGCCGAGCCGCCCGGCGCCAACGAGCGCGAGGTTGTGCTGCCCCTGCGTCCGCAGGATCTTGCGGATCTCGCCGAGCAGGCTCTCGATGTTGTAGCCCACCCCGCGCTTGCCGAACTTGCCGAACGCGGACAGGTCACGCCGGATCTGCGTCGCGTTGATGTTCGTGTAGTCCGAGATCTCCTGCGAGGAGATCCGCTCCTTCCCCATCTTCCGCGCCTGCGTGAGCACCTGGAGGTACCGACTCAGCCGCGCAGCGACACCCACCGTCAAGCGATCCGACGCCACAACCACTCCTTCTCCTCTCGAAGCTTGTAACAGACCCGACTCATTGTGCCAGCGCTCGCGACCTGCGGTCGCAGTCGAATCAACGCCGACTTTGTGACGCCATCCGGCGGCGGAAGGCGGCGTCGTCGAGGTAGTACACGAAGGCCCGCTCGCCGTCGATCTCGACGACCGGCAGCCACTCCCGGTAGCGCGCCTCGAGCTCCGCGTCGCCGGCGATGTCGACCTCGTCGAGCTCGAAGTCGAGCTCCGCGTCGAGCGCGCTCAGCTGCGCGCGAGCGCGCTCGCAGAGATGGCAGCCCTCGGCGTGGTAGACGACGACCCTACGGATAGAGGCCTCTGGTCGTGGTCGCCTCGGCGACGCGCTGGACGGCGAGCCCGTAGGCGGCGAGCCGCATGCCGACCGCCCGCGACTCGTAGACGTCCCAGGTCTCGTTGAACGCGCGCCGGACGATGTCGTTCAGGCGGGCGTTCACCTCGGCCTCGGACCAGAAGTACTCCTGGAGGCCCTGGACCCACTCGAAGTACGAGACGACGACGCCGCCGGCGTTCGCCAGCACGTCGGGGAGGATGAGGATGCCGCGGTCCTCGAGGATCTCGTCGGCGGCCGGCGTCGTCGGCCCGTTCGCGCCTTCGAGGATGATCTTCGCGCGCACCTTGTCGGCGTTCTCGGTGGTGATCACCTGCTCGAGCGCACACGGCGCGAGGACGTCGCAGTCGAGGACGACGAGCTCCTCGTTCGTGAGTACCTCGGTGCCGGCGAGGCCCTCGAGGCGGCCGTGCTCCTGCTTGTGCGTGAACGCCGCCCGCACGTCGATACCGCTCGGGTCCGCGACGCCGCCGTGCGAGTCGGAGAGCGCGACGACCTTCGCGCCGAGCTCGTGCACGAACAGCGCGAGGTAGCTGCCGACGTTGCCGAAGCCCTGGACGGCGACGCGGAGACCCTCCATCCGCATGCTCTTCTTGGGCAGCGCCTCGATCAGGCAGTAGAGCCCGCCGCGGGCGGTCGCCTCGAGCCGGCCGAGCGAGCCGCCGACGGTCAGCGGCTTGCCGGTGACGACGCCGAGCACCGAATGGCCCTTGTTCATCGAGTACGTGTCGAAGATCCACGCCATCTCGCGGCCGCTCGTGCCGACGTCGGGCGCGGGGATGTCCTTCTCGGGGCCGATCTCGTTGATGATCTCGGTCGTGAAGCGGCGGGTCAGCTTCTCGAGCTCGACGAGCGAGAGCCGCTTCGGGTCGCAGACGACGCCGCCCTTCGCGCCCCCGAACGGAATGCCCATCAACGAGCACTTCCACGTCATCCACATCGAGAGGGCCTTCACCTCGTCGAGGGTGACGTCGGGGTGGTAGCGGATCCCGCCCTTCGACGGGCCGCGGGCGACGTTGTGCGTCACGCGGTAGCCCTGGAAGACGCGGATCGACCCGTCGTCCATCGCGATCGGGATCGAGACGGCGAGCGACTTCTTGCACTCCTGCAGGACGTTGACGAGGTTCTGCTCGATGTTGAACGTCTCGGCGACCCGGCGGAGCTGGTCTCGCGCGATCTCGAACGGGTTCTCGCGCAGGTGGGTCGCGGGCTCGACTGCTGTCACCTTGCCTCCTTCGTCGTAGGCGGCCTGAAGGCTAGCGCCGTCGCCGGATCGTGAAGCGGACAACGGCGACGCTCGGCCGGCCGCCGGCCGTCGGCCAGCCGAGGATGCTCAGCCGGTAGTCGCCGGGCGGCAGGAGGGAGCCCTTCGGGCCTCGGCCGGTCAGGCCGAAGGCGAGCCGGCTCGGGAGCAGGTCGCGCAGACGCGCGAGCAGACCGAGCGGCGTGCCGGCGGCGGTGCTCAGCTCGAGGTCGAGGCGCTGCACCGGCTGGATCTCGTCGCCGTCGTCCAGATGCACGAGGCGCCCTGCGCGGAGCCGGAGCACCGCCGGTGCGGTGTCGGACGGCACGAACGAGGCCGCGGAGAGCGTGACGCCGCCGACGAGATCGGCGGGCGCCGGCGCGAGCACGGCCGACCACGCGACGCGCAACGGCTCGCCGCCGAGCGGCGTCAGGGTGACCAGCCCGCCGGCGGACGGCGTGTCGGGCAAGCGGGTGCCGACCCGCGCGTGGACGACGAGCGCCCTCGCACGACCGGGCGCGAGTGTGAACCGGCCGGGCGCCACCGTGAGCGGGAGCGGCGCCTTCCGGCCCTGGCCGGCCGACGCGAAGACGGTGAGCGTGCGGCTCGAGAGGTTGCGGACGACGAGCGTCCGCGCCCCCTTCCAGCCGTCGCCGCGGACCCGTCCGAACGAGAGGGCGGACGGCTCGGTCGAGAGCTCGACCGCAGCCGCGGCCAGTGTGTCGACGACGCCCGTGCCCTGCGCCTGAACGGGCTCCGCCGCGATCCGGTGCGCCGAGCCCGCGAGCACGCTCTTGAGCGCGGCCGCGTCGAGGTTCGGCCTCGCCTCGAGCAGGAGCGCGGCCGCCCCCGCGACCGCGGCCGCGGCGGCGCTCGACCCGTTCACGGTGCCGAACTGCGACGTCCGCGCGCCTGGCGCCGGCTCGGCCGTCGTCAGCGCGACGCCCGGGGCGAGCAGGTCCGGCTTCGGCTGGCCGTCGAAGCCGAGGCCCCACGACGAGAAGGCCGCGACGCGGCCGGAGCGAACGTTCGCCCGCGTCCGGCCGGTCCCGACCGCCACCTCGACGGGATCGCCGCCGCGTGCCGCGGCGAGCAGCTGCCGTGCCGTCGTCTCCGGGACCGCGAGCACCGGCACGGGCGCCTCCTCGTCGAGCCCGAGCGCCCCGGCCGGCAGGCCGTTGCCGTGCAGGAGGACGACCTCCGCGCCGGCGGCCGCGGCTGCTGCCGAGAGCTGCTCCGGCGAGCTCGTCGCCGGCAGCAGGACGGCCTTGCCGGCGACGCGGCTGTACCCGCTCGCGTCGAGCAGCCGGCGCGGCGCGACGAGCGTGAGCCGCAGCGGCCGCCGCGGCGCGAAGGCGCCGGCGAGCGCGATCTCGCGGTCGAGGAACACGCGCAGCCCGCTCCGCAGCACGACCTGGACGACCTGCGCCTGCTGGCGGAGGTCCGCGGCCCCGACGGTGAGCACGGCGGGCGCGCCGCCCGGTGCCGACACGTTGCCGAAGGCGGGACCGGCGGGGCCGTCGTTCCCGGCCGGCGCGACGACGAGCGTGTCCAGACGCTGCGCCCCGCGCGCCGCGCGCGCGAGCGGGTCGTCCGAGAACGACGCGAACGGCTCCGCGAGCGGAACGAGGGCGACGCGAGCCGCGTCGTGGGCGTCGCCGTCGCCGTTCGGGTCGACCGCGTTCTCGAGCCCCTCGAGGATCTGGTCGGTCCGGGCGTAGACCGAGTAGCCGCCGCTCTCGTCCCGCTGCCAGCCGGCGACCCGGATCGGGAGCAGCGTCGAGCCGCTCGCGACGCCTGCCAGCCCGGCCGGCCCGCCAGCACCCACGAGCAGCCCGGCCATCTCGGTCCCGTGCCGCTCGAGCTGCCGCGCCCCGGTCGGCCGCCGGCGGGCGCGCGCGTTCGCCCCGCCGCCGACGACGTCGATCCCGTCGAGCACGTGGCCGTGGAGGAACGGCGCCGAGAGGTCGACGCCCGTGTCGAGCAGCGCGATCAGCACGCCCGCTCCGTCGTAGCCACCGAGCGAGACGTCGAGGCGGTGGCCGAGCCCGCGGACGAAGAGGTCGCGCGGCGGCGTCGCCCGGGCCGGGTAGGCGACGCGGACGGGATAGACGCCCGCCACCTCGGGCGCGCGCTCGAGCACGGGGATCGCGCGCGGATCGACCGCCGCGGAGAAGCCGTTCAGCACGCGCGTGAACCGGAACTCGGGGTGGATGACGACGCCCCGCGTGGTGAGCTCGGTCAGGAGCTGCTGCTGGGCCGCGAGCGTCGCCGCCGTCCAGCGGATCTCCTGGCCGCTCGAGGCGAAGCCGCCGGCGGCCGCGACCCGGGTGGAGAGCGAGGGGCCGCGCAGCACGACGAGCACCCGCTCGCCGACCGCGACCGCGGCCCGCGGCGCGCCGACGAGCCCCTGCCAGCCGGAGGCCGCAACCGCCCGCACGGCCGTCGGCTCCTCCGAGCCCTTGCTGCGCTCGGAAAGGACGAGGGCGGCAGCCGCGAGGCCGGCGACGACGAGGAGGGTCGCGAGGTTAAGCCGTCGCATACGCGTCGAGCCCGAGGTACTCCGGCGGCTGGAGCGCGTCCGCGTAGCGGGCCGCCGAGGCGATCATCGCCGCATTGTCCGTGCAGAGCGCGAGCGGCGCGAACGCCGCGTCGGCGAGCCCGGCGCGCAGCTCCGAGTTGGCGGCCACGCCGCCGACGACCGCGACCCGCCGCGCCCCGAGCTCTGCGGCGGCCGCCCGCGTCCGCTCCACGAGCGCGCGGACGAGCGCCCGCTGGTACGACGCCGCCAGGTCGGCGCGGCGGCGGGCCAGCTCGTCCTCGTCGAGCTCGCGAACGGCGTAGAGGAGCGCCGTCTTGACGCCCGAGAACGAGAAGTCGAAGCCCGGGACGCGTGCGACGGGGAACGCGAACGCTTCGGGGTCGCCGCCCTCCGCGCGCGCGAGCCGGTCGAGCTGCGCCCCGCCCGGGTAGCCGAGGCCGAGCAGGCGCGCGCCCTTGTCGAACGCCTCGCCGACGGCGTCGTCGAGGGTCGAGCCGACGATGCGGAAGCCACCGCGCTCCCGGACGTCGAGGAGGAGCGTGTGCCCGCCGGTCGCGAGCAGGCAGAGAAACGGCGGATCGAGCGGCTCCGGGTCGAGGTAGAGGGACGCGACGTGCCCGTGCAGATGGTCGACCGGCACGAGCGGCAGCCCTCTCCCCCACGCGAGCGCCTTCGCGGCGGCGAGCCCGACGAGCAGCGCGCCGATCAGCCCCGGACCGCGAGTGACGGCGACGCGATCGACGTCCTCGAGCGCGACGCCGGCCCGGTCGAGCGCCTCGCGGAGCACCGCGTCGACGAGCTCGAGGTGCCGACGCGACGCGATCTCCGGGACGACGCCGCCGAAGCGCGCGTGGAGGTCGGCCTGCGAGGCGACGACGTTCGAGCGGATCCGGCCGTCCTCGGTGACGACGGCGGCGGCGGTCTCGTCGCAGCTCGTCTCGAGCCCGAGGATCACGGCACGAGCGCGGGCGAGCGTTCGACGACGTGCCAGTGGCGGCCGCCGTCGCGCGTCGCCCAGATCCAGCCTCCCGCGTGCGCCCCGTGCGCCGGCGTCGTCAGCAGGTAACCGCGCCGCTGGTCGACGAACGCGACGGCCTCCGGGAAGTAGCCGTCGAGCGGCACCGACCGCTGCCAGGTCCGCCCGTGGTCGAGCGTCCGCAGGATCGTGACGGTCGGCTGGCGGCCGCACGCCGGGCACGCCCCGACGAAGACCGCCTTGCCCGCGCCGAGCACGGAGAACGGACCGGAGTAGGCGTCGATCGCCCGGAGCCGGCCGAACCGCTGGTCCAGGTTGGCGAGGACGGGCCGCCAGCTCCCGCCGGTGTCGACCGAGCGGAAGACGACGTAGCCCTCGCTCCCGGCCGCGCCGCCCTCGTGGAAGAGGGCGTAGACGTCGTGTCCGTGGCAGCCGAGCTCGGGGACCGGCGCCCCACCCTGTACCGGCACGAGCGTCCAGCGGTGCCAGCTCGCACCCGCGTTGACGGTTCGCCAGACGGAGCCGCCGCGGGCGACCCAGCCCGTCCTCGGGCTGACGAAGCAGAGCGCCTGGAGCCGCGCCGGCGCCCGGACGACGCGCCAGTTGCGCCCGGCCTCGGCGGATCTGCGGAGCCGGCCGGCGCGGTCGAGCGCGAAGCCGTGCCTGCGGTCGACGAAGTCGATGCGGGCGAGCGCGGGCCGGCCGATTCGCGCCCACGTGCGCCCGTCGCGCGTGCGCAGGAGGGCACGGCCGCTGATCGCCCAGCCCGTGCGGGAATCGACGACGGAGAGCGCCGCCACCGGCGACCGCGTTTCGAGGTGCCACGACCGGCCGCCGTCGGTCGTCGCGAGGATCCCGCCACCGCCCGCCGCGAAGCCCGCCGACGCCGTCGGGAAGGCGAGCGCCGGCGCGCCGGGCAGCCCGAGCGCCGCCCCGTCCCCTGCCGCGAAGAGGAGCGCGGCTGCCGCGGCGACGAGGGCCGCGCGCCTCACTCGGGCGTCGCCTCCGGGTCGCGCCACATGATCAGCGCGTCCTCGCGGTTGTCCGTGTAGTAGCCGCGCCGGACGCCCCGGGAGCGGAACCCGAGCTGCTCGTAGAGGCTGATCGCGTCCGCATTCGACACGCGCACCTCGAGGGTATAGCCGCGCCGGCCGTCGTTGGCGGTCCGCTCGAACAGCTCGCGGAGGAGCCGGCCGGCGATGCCCTGGCGGCGCCGGCTCGGCGACACGGCCACGTTCATCACGTGCCAGGCGTCGACGTAGCGGGACACGATCAGGTAGCCGACGAGCTCGCCGAGCTCGGGGCCGCCGAAGGCCCCGAGGCAGAGCGAGGTCGGCTTGCCGATCTCGCCAGCGAACATCGACCGCGACCACGGCGTCGGATACGAGGCGCGCTCGATCTCCTCGATCGCGTTCAGGTCCCGAACGCGCAGCCGCCGGATCTCGACGTCGTTCATCGCAGGGCGGCCTCGGCGTCCGGCAGACGCACGTAGATCGGCTCGACGAGCTCGGCGGGGCCGAAGTCGTGGGCGAGCGACGCGTGCAGGAGCGCGCGCGGAACGTGAAGCTCGCTGCCGCGCGGCGGGACGGTCGCGCCCGCCTCCTCGAAAACGGAGCGGAAGCGGACGGCGCCGTCGCCGACGCAGACCGTCCCGGGCTCGAGCTCGAGCTCGTCGGGGCGGACGGCGGCCGGCCGGCCGCCGAGGAGGACGAACACCTGCCGTCGCTGGGCGTCGATCACCGGGAACGCGCCGGGCGCGCCCGCGGCGAGGGCGTCGAGCGTCGAGACGCCGGCGACCGGCAGCTCGCACGCGAGCGCGAGCCCGCGCGCGGCCGCGAGCCCCATCCGCAAGCCGGTGAAGCTGCCCGGCCCGGTGCCGACCGCGAGCGCGTCGAGGTCGGCCGGCCCGAGCCCGTGCCCGCGGAGGATCCGGTCGGCCGCCGCCAGGACGTCGACGGCGCGGCACGTCGCCTCGCCGAGCGGCTCGCCGTCCCGGACGAGTGCGGTCGTAGCGACCGAGGTCGCGGTATCAAGCGCGAGGATCAGCACCGAAGACGCGTTCGAGCAAGCCTGGTTCCGAGCTCTCCAGCACGACAAGTCTACGGGCGGCGTCGAGGTGCCGGAGGCTCGCCGCCACCCGTGCCGGCGGGAGCCAGCCCGCGCCCGCCTCGGGCCACTCGACGAAGCAGATCGCGTCCTCGAAGTACGGCTGCAGCGCGCCCCATTCCGCCGCGTCGACCCGCTCGAGGCGGTAGAGGTCGAGGTGGCTCACGCGCCCGTAGCGGTTCCCGATCGTGTACGTCGGACTCGTCACGGGCCGGTCGACGCCGAGCGCGCGGGCGGCCCCGCGGACGAACGTCGTCTTGCCCGAGCCGAGCTCGCCCGAGACCGTCACGACGTCGCCGGTCTCGAGGCTCGCGGCGAGGCGGGCGGCGATGCCCTCCGTCTCGGCGGCCGCCTCGGAGGTCAGCTCGACTCGCGCCACCCCGTCAGGATGACGTGACCGGCCGCCCTAGAAGAGGCCGAGCTGGACGGCCGGCTCGGCGACGGCGAGCGGCTGCTGCGGCTCGGGCTGCGAGACCCGCGCCTGCGGCGTCAAGCCCAGCACACGGCCGAGGAGCTCGGGCAGCCGGCGGAAGTCCTCCTCGAGCACCTTCAGCATCGCCGGCGTGTAGAGCGCCGCGGCCGGGTGGTAGAGCGGGTAGAGGATCACGTCGACGGAGCCGTAGCTGACGTGCTGCTCATGCCCGTGGATGCGGGTGATTCCGGTCTCCTTGCCGGTGAGCTGCTTCGTCGCGTGGTTCCCGAGCGTCGCGACGACCTTCGGCCGGATCAGCTCGATCTGCCGGAACAGCCACGGCTCGCAGGCCTGCTTCTCGTCGGGCATCGGATCGCGGTTGCCGGGAGGTCGGCATTTGAGCGTATTCGCGACGTAGACGTCCGACCGCTCGAGCCCGATCCCGGCCAGCAGGCGGTCGAGCAGCTTCCCCGCCTGGCCGACGAACGGGTAGCCCTGCTGGTCCTCGTGGAAGCCGGGCGCCTCGCCGACGAACATCAGGTCGGCGTCCGGATTGCCGACGCCGAAGACGACCTGCGTCCTCCCCTCGGCGAGCCGGCAGCGGGTGCAGCCGGCCGCATCGGCGTGCAGTGCCTGGAGCTCCTCGGCGCGCGTCCGCGTGACCAGCATCGGCCGCGAGTCTACGACCGCAGCCGGATGGACGGCGTCAGACTAGTGGCCGCAGCCGCAGCCGCCGCCGCAGCACCCGCCGCCCCCGCCGCCACCGAACGTCATCGGCGTCGTCGCGAGCCCGTGGGCTGCGAAAACGGAGAACTGGCGCGCGACGTTCGTGCTCGCGCAGTCCGGGCACGGCGGGTCGTCGCCGTTCCGGACGAGCTCCTCGAAGTGCGACTCGCACTGCATGCAGACGTACTCGTAGATCGGCATGGCCGGAGTCTAGCCTCCTTTCACCTTCTGCTTCCCGAGGACGCCGGTCACGCCGGCCGCGGACACCTGCAACGCCCCGGCGGCGGCGCGCGTCCCGGTGACGGTGAGCTTCCCCTGGAACGCGAGCGGCGGCCCGCCCTGGGTGATCTGGAGCGTGCCCGAGAGCTCGACCCCCGGAATCAGGCTGTACTTCGTGAGCGTGAAGCCGAGGCCGGTCTTCGACGGCGCGAGGCGACCGCCCGCGAGGCCGGCGACCGTGAGCGGCGCGCTCGACTCGAGCGTCCGCCACCAGGTGGTCTCGGCCTCCTTCAGCGTCTTCAGCGACACGAGCATGGTCGACGCGGGCTTCGGCGACGCGGCGGTCGGGTAGGCGGCGAGCGGCTGGAGGAGCGTCGGGACGCGAGGGCAGCTCGCCGGCACGGAGCCGCCGACCATCCAGTTGCGGACGGCCGACTGCGGGCAGTTGGAGAACAGCCCGAACGCGCTCGTGAGAACGCTGTGGCCGACGCCGGGGACGACGAGCACGTGTCCCTGCGGGAAGAGCGCCGCGACGGCGTTCGCACCGGCGGTCGGCGTTCGCAGGTCGAGGCCGCCGGAGAGCGCCAGCATCGGGACGTCCGGGAGCGGGCCTGCGCCGAGCGGCCGTCCGCCGGCGCCGGGCCAGTCGAGGCAGAACTGCGCCGTGCCGAGCCGCGCCGCCCACGGCCCGAACGGGCCGAGCGTCCCCGCCGGCAGCGCCGCGACCGCGGCCTGCAGCGCCGCCGGCCGCTGGTCGAGCGGCGTGTCCACCGCCCACGGGAACCGCCCGTCGTCACACGTCGTCGCGGCGTAGAGGCCGAAGCTGAGGTCCTCGGCAGCGAGCGACGACGTGCGGCTCGTCAGGTCGAACACGCGGCCGAGCGGCCTCGTGCTGCCGAGCCGCGCCGCATGGATCGCGGCGGGCAGCTGGGCGGCGAGGCCGGGGTCGAGGTCGGCCTCGATGATCGTCGAGAGCAAGGTCTCCCCGTTGATCGTCACGGTCTTCAGCGTCCCGTTCGGCTGGAGCACCTTCGCGCTCATCGGCTTGTCCTCGATCCGGTTGGCGAGAGCGACGACATCCGCCGAGAAGCTCGGCGTCGCTGCGCGGCACGTGGTGCCGGGGCAGTACGCGGAGAGCGTGTTCGGCATCTCATGGAGGACGTCGGCCGCGTACGGATCGGGCAGATCGGAGGGGACGACGGAGTCGAGCAGGATCCGGTTGACCTTGTCGGGGTGGGCGAGCGCGTACGCGAGCGCGAGCTTCGTCCCGTACGAGACCCCGAAGAGCGCGATCGTGTCGGCGCCGATCGCCTGGCGGACGGCGTCGAGGTCCTCGGCGTGGTCGGCCGTCGAGTAGAACTGGCTCGTCGGGCCGATCGTCTGCGCGCAGTCGGCGGCGAGCTGCGTCTGCTGGTCGGTCGGCGCGGTCGTCGGGGCCGCCTGGAGGCCCGGGCAGGAGATCAGGCCGGACGAGCCGGTGCCGCGGTCGTCGTAGGCGACGAGCGTGTAGTCCGGGAAGACGAAGCGAAAGAGGGTCGCCTCGCCCGACGAGCTGAGGCTGAACGAGTGCGCCGACCCCTGGCCGGGGCCGCCCGCGATCAGGAAGATGAAGCCGCGGGAGGTGCCGGCCGGCGGCAGCTCCTCGACGTGGAGCGTGATCGTCCCCGGCGTCGCGCCGGTCCGGTCGAGCGGAACCGGGACGTCCAGGCAACGAAGACCGTTCTGGCCGCACGCCCTCGCCCCGGTCGTCGACGCGCCCGCCGGGCCGGATGCCGCGAGGAGCGCTCCGCCGAGCGCGACGAGCAGGAGCGTCCTCCGCACGCGCCCCAAGGTAGCAGGGGCGTGTACGCTTCGCCCTGCCCGGTATCCCACCCGGAACTGGAGCGCGAATGGTTCGATCGGTATGCGTCGTCGGCGCCGGCCGCGTCGGCTCGGCAGTCTCCGCCCGGCTCGAGGAGCGGGGCGTCGCGCTGCTCGAGCACGACGCCGAGCTGATCCTCCTCTGCGTGCCCGACCGTGCGATCGTGGAGGTCGCCGCCGCGATCCGGCCGGGGCCGTGGGTCGCGCACGTGAGCGGCGCGACACCCCTCGCGGCGCTCGACCCGCACGAGCGGCGCTTCTGCGTCCACCCCCTGCAGACGATCGTCCACGGGCGCGGCCCGGAGCAGCTCGACGGCGCCTTCGCGGCGGTGACGGCCGAGACGGAGGAGGCGCGGACGCTCGGCTTCGAGCTCGCGCGCGTCCTCGGCCTCGAGCCGTTCGAGCTCCGCGACGAGGACAAGGCGCTCTACCACTGCGCGGCGTCGTTCGGCTGCCCGTTCCTGATCGGCCTCTACCGGACGGCGGCATCGCTCTTCGAGTCGGTGGGCGCGCCGCCGGAGGCGCTCGTGCCGCTGATGCGGCGCACGATCGAGAACGGCTTCGAGCTGACGGGCCCGGCGACCCGCGGCGACACCGGCACGATCGAGGCGCACCTCGAGGCGCTGCGCGAGCGCAGGCCCGATCTCGAGCCGCTGTACGGGCTCCTGACGCAGGCGGTCGGGCGGTGAGGATCGTTCGGACGATCGCCGAGACGCGGGCGGCGCTCCGGCCCGCGCGGGGCAGCTCGACCGTCGGCCTCGCCCCGACGATGGGCGCCTTCCACGAGGGGCACCTCTCGCTCTTCCGCGCGGCCCGCCCCGAGTGCGACGTCGTCGTCGCGAGCCTGTTCGTGAACCCGGCGCAGTTCGGCTCGCCGGGCGACCTCGAGCGCTACCCGCGCGACGTGGCCCGCGACGCGGGCCTCGCGGAGGAAGCCGGCGTCGACCTCCTCTTCGTCCCGTCCGCGGACGAGATGTACCCGTCCGGCTACCAGACGTGGATCGAGGTCGAGGAGCTCGGCCGTGTCCTCGAGGGCGAGTTCCGGCCGGGCCACTTCCGGGCGGTCGCGACCGTGTGCTGCAAGCTGTTCAACATCGTCCGCCCGCAGCGGGCCTACTTCGGCCAGAAGGACGCCCAGCAGGTCGAGGTGCTCCGGCGGATGATCCGGGACCTCAACCTCGAGCTCGAGCTGCGCGTCCAGCCGGTCGTCCGGGACAGCGACGGCCTGGCGCTGTCGTCGCGCAACGCGCTCCTCAGCGCGGAGGAGCGCGAGCGCGCGCGCGCCCTCCCGCAGGCACTCGCGACGCGCGACCCCGAGCGGGCGCGCGAGCTCCTCGACGGCCTCGAGGTGGAGTACCTCGAGGTCGCGCCGTTCGACCCGCCCGTCCTCGCCGGCGCCGTGCGCGTCGGCTCCGTCCGGCTCATCGACAACGTCCCACTGGAAGGAGCACCATGACCACTCCGCCGAACCGCTACGCGTCGTGGACGCACGGCAAGCTGCCGCTCACCGAGCTCGCCGAGCTGAAGGAGCGGGGCGAGAAGATCGTCATGGTCACCGCGTACGATGCGCCGAGCGCGCGGCTGGCCGATGCGGCCGGCGTCGAGGTCGTGCTCGTCGGCGACTCGGCGGCGATGGTCGTGCTCGGACACGACTCGACGGTCCCGGCGACGATGGACGAGCTCGTGATGCTGACCGCCGCCGCAGGGCGGGGCGCGAAGCGGCCGCTGGTCGTCGCCGACCTGCCGTTCGGGTCGTTCCAGGTCTCGGACGAGCAGGCGCTCGAGAACGCGATCCGGCTCGTCAAGGAGGCGGGCGCGGACGCCGTGAAGCTCGAGGGCGCGGGGCCGATGCTCTCGCGCGTCCGGGCGATCGTCGGCGCCGGCATACCGGTGATGGGGCACATCGGCCTGACACCGCAGACGGCGACGATGCTCGGCGGCTTCCGCGCGCAGGGCCGGACGGCGGACAAGGCGCGCCGGCTGTTCGAGGACGCGCTCGCGCTCGAGGTTGCCGGGTGCTTCTCGCTCGTGCTCGAGGCGGTGCCGTCGCCGGTCGCAGAGCGGATCACGCGCGCGCTGACGATCCCGACGGTGGGCATCGGCGCCGGCGCCGGCTGCGACGGGCAGGTGCTCGTCTGGCACGACCTGCTCGGGATCTACGAGGGCCGCGCGCCGCGCTTCGTGAAGCGCTACGCCGACCTCGGGCCCGAGATCACGCGTGCGCTCGAGGCCTACGCGGCCGACGTTCGCAGCGGCGCCTTTCCGGAGGAGCGGCACACGTACTCGATGCCCGGGGAGGAGCTGGCGCTCTTCGAGCAGGCGCTCGCGACCAGCCCGTGACCCCGACCGTGAGCTAGAAGACGAACGGGATCGCCGTGAAGAGCGCCAGCATCAGGACGGCGAAGGCCAGCGCCCCGAGCGAGCGCGACCAGCTCCAGCGGTAGACGATCCGCACGCCGAGCAGGAGCAGGGCGAGCGACCAGAGGCCGAACGCGGCCTCGACGCCGCCGAAGATCGCGTTGCCCGTGCCCGTGTCCGCGCCGCCGCTCTTGAACACCTGGCTGCCGTAGATCGCGAGGCGGACCGGCCAGATCGCGAGGAGCGACAGCGCGATCGGAGCCGCCGCGAAGACGAGCACGTGCCGCGCGCGCCGGTACGGCGCCTCGCTGCCCGCGGCGCGGACGCCGAGCTGGATCGCCCCGCCCAGGAGCCAGTAGGCGAAGAACCCGTATGCGCCGCCGGCGAGGAACGTCCAGACGGTGAAGGTCAGGCCGTCGATGCTGTCGTACGTCCCGCCGCCCGTCACGTGGCCGTCCATCGGGTTCACGCCGACGGCCGACGCGAGGACGGCCGCGATCCCGGCGAGCCATGCGATCAGCAGCATCGGCTCGGCACGCGCGCCGGTGCGGTCGTCCTCGTCCCTGAGCGCCCGGAACACCTCCGCGGGGCGGCGGAAGATGGCGAACGTCCGCCGCCACCAGGCGCGCTCGAGCTCGATCGTCGAGCGGGCGGTCGAGGCTGCGCTCACGGGCGCAGGGTATTCCTCAGCGGAGGCTGTCGGCGAGGATCCCGATCGCGATCAGCACGAGCCCGACGGGCAGCACGGCCAACGGCGGCGTTCGCGACCGCGGCGACTCGCCGGAGCGGACGTACGTGTTCCCGGCCCGTCGCGGCGAGGCCCAGCCGACGAACGGCAGGAGTACGACCACGCCGGCGACGTAGAACGTGCGCGAGAGCGCGCCGTGATGGAGCCAGCCGCCGGCGAGCGCGATCAGGAGCGTCGCTCCGGCGGCGAGCAGGGTCTCGATCGCGGCGCGCCGGAGCAGGAGGACGAACGCCTCGGTTCTCGTCTTCGGGAGCGGCCTCGGCGCGCGCCGTTGCCTCAGGCGCTCGAGCAGGTTGGGCTTCGGGACCTCGACCGGCCGCGGATCGAGCTCGTGCGGCAGCGGCGTCAGGCGGAAACGCCGGGGCGGCTCCCGGAAGCTCATCCCTCCGAGCGTGTCACAGGAACTCGACCTGGACAAGAGGGCTGGCCGCCGTCCACGCGTCGGCCTGCCCGGGGCGGAGCCGCTCGAAGACGGCACGGCGCCCGGCCTCGTCCTCGATCGGCCGGGCGCGCGCGGGTAGGTCTGCGCGCGTGCCGTGCTTCAGGTGGACGGTGAAGTCCGGCTTCGCACGGAGGTTCGCGTACCAGTCGCGCCGCCCTGGCGTGCCGGTGAGGTAGACGCTGCCGTCGAGGAGCCACGCCCAGGTCTCGATCCGGCGCGGCCGACCGCTCCGCCGGCCGGTGGTGGTGATGTCGATGGTGCGCTCGCGCGCGAGCGCCTCGAGAATCCAGTCGGGTGTCAACACGTGTTGTAGTATACGACGATGATTACGGTTCCCGAGGCCGCGCGGAGAGTCGGTCGCAATCCCGAGACCGTCAGGCGCTGGATCCGCGAAGGCAAGCTCCGCTCGCAGAAGGTCGGAACGCAGCACCTCGTCGACGAGAACGAGCTCACCGCACTGGTGGACGACGACGACATGCTGCCGCTGCCGGAGGAGTGGAGGGTGATGTCGAACGGTCGGCCTCAGATCAACTGGGTGCGGATGATTCGCCGTCAGCGCGAGACCCACTGAGTGCTCGTCCTCGACGCGAGCATCGTGGTCGTCGCGTGCACCACCGACGCCGGGTTCGCGCGATACGAGTCGCAGCCGCTGTGCGCCCCGGCGTTGATGTGGTCCGAGGCGCGCTCGAGCCTGAGGGAAGCCGTCTGGCGCGGAGAGCTGTCGGCCGAGGACGGGCGCGAGTTCCTGGAGCGCCTCGAGTCGGCTCCCGTCGAGCGGGCCGCCCACGCGCGGCTCGGGCCCGAGGCATGGCGCATGGCGGAGCAACTCGGCTGGGCGAAGACGTACGACGCCGAGTACCTCGCGCTCGCGACGCTCCTCGGCTGCCGATTCGTGACCCTGGACGGCCGGCTCTACCGGCGCACGGTCCACCTCGGCTTCGTCGTCTCGCCGGCCGAGCTCTGAGCGGCCGGCCTACTACAGGGTGGCGGCGGCCAGGATGCGGGCGGCCGGGACGTCCACCGCAGCCGACGGCGAAAGGCGCTGCCGCTTCAGGTAGCGGCCGACGAGGTCGTAGCCGAGCGTGTACCCGTCCCATCTCGGAACGGTGCCGCTACCGAAGAACCAGTCGTCGTGGTGGGTGTCGGGCTGGTCGAGGAGCGGCCGGGCCCGCTGCCAGTAGCGGTGTTCCTGTGCCTCCGTGAGCGCGCGATCCCACGGCGCTGGAGGCGTGCGAGGGAAGGCTTGATAGGCGAACAGGTCAGCGAGGCCCTCGCTGACCAATGCCTGGCCCAGCGTGTGGCCGTGCCGGGGCTGTCCGGAGCCTGCTGCTGTGGTCGAGCTCGTGAGCTACCGTCGCGGGGATCCATCTCCGGAGCAGCTGGCCGAAACGGGCATGCTCGGGGTCGATCGTGATGTCGACGTTCCCGCGCCGGGGGTCGGTGTAGCCGGCGATCCCGATTTCGGGGATGGTTTGCCGGACGCCGCCGAAGGTGACGGTGATGACCATCGGGCCCCGGTGCGGAAGCAGGGCAAGCGCCCTGTTGGCGGATGCCACCACGAGCCCGGCGAGGTCGACGCCGCTCCGCTCGGCAGCGGACTGGGCATCCGCGCTCACGTTCACGTCGAAGGCGGTGCCCCTCAGGTTGGGCGGCTGGTACCCGGGCCCGCCGGAGAGCAGGCCCGTCATCGCCAGGAGCGCTGCTCGTCGCATCCGCCCTGATCATGGAGGCGATCGACCGCGGTCGGAGCGCTTTACGCCGCGGCGGCCGCGAACTGCGGCAGCACGCCCCGCAGGAATCGCCCCGTGAACGAGCCGTCGACGGCGGCGACGTCCTCCGGCGTGCCGGTCGCGATCAGCTCGCCGCCGGCCTCGCCGCCCTCGGGGCCGAGGTCGACGATCCAGTCGGCCTGCTTGATCACGTCGAGGTTGTGCTCGATGACGAGCACCGTGTTGCCGGCGTCGACCAGCCGCTGCAGCACGTCGAGCAGCTTCTCGATGTCGGCGAAGTGGAGGCCGGTGGTCGGCTCGTCGAGGATGTAGAGCGTCCGGCCGGTCGCGACCTTCGACAGCTCCGACGCGAGCTTCACGCGCTGCGCCTCGCCGCCCGAGAGGGTCGTCGCGGGCTGGCCGAGCTTCACGTAGTCGAGCCCGACGTCGTGGAGCGTCTGCAGGCGCCGGCGGATCTTCGGGATCTTCGCGAAGAAGCCGAGCGCCTCCTCGACGGACATCTCGAGGACGTCCGCGATCGACTTGCCCTTGAAGCGCACCTCGAGCGTCTCGCGGTTGTACCGGCGGCCGTGGCACGTCTCGCACGGGACGTAGACGTCCGGCAGGAAGTGCATCTCGATCTTGATCTGGCCGTCGCCCTTGCACGTCTCGCAGCGGCCGCCGCGCACGTTGAACGAGAACCTGCCGGGCTTGTAGCCGCGGACCTTCGCCTCGGGCGTGAGCGAGTAGAGCTCGCGGATGTGGTCGAAGAGCTTCGTGTACGTCGCCGGGTTCGATCGCGGGGTCCGGCCGATCGGCGACTGGTCGATGTCGATCACCTTGTCGTAGCACTCGATCCCCTCGACCGAGTCGTGGTCGCCCGGCTTCACGCGCAGCCGGTGGAGCCGGTTCGCGAGCGACTTGAAGACGATCTCGTTCACGAGCGTCGACTTGCCCGAGCCGGACACGCCCGTGACGACGACGAACTTCCCGACGGGAAACTCGACGTCGATCCCCTTCAGGTTGTGCATCCGGGCCCCGCGCACGACGAAGGCGCCGTTGTCGTGCTCGCGCCGGGGCGGCACCGGGATCTCGCGCCGGCGCGAGAGGAACTGGCCCGTCACCGACGCGGGATCCTGCTCGACGACGTCCGCGGGCCCCTCGGCGACGACGCGCCCGCCGTGCTCCCCCGCGCCCGGGCCCATGTCGACGAGCCAGTCGGCCGAGCGCATCATCTGCTCGTCGTGCTCGACGACGAGCACGGTGTTGCCGAGGTCGCGCAGCCGCTCGAGCGTGCGGATCAGCTTGTCGTTGTCGCGCTGGTGGAGCCCGATCGACGGCTCGTCGAGGATGTAGAGGACGCCCACGAGCTGCGATCCGATCTGCGTCGCGAGCCGGAGCCGCTGCGCCTCGCCGCCCGACAGCGTCGCCGCCGCGCGGTCGAGCGTGAGGTAGCCGACGCCGACGTTGTCGAGGAACGTCAGCCGCTCGCGGATCTCCTTGATGATGCGCGCGCCGATCAGCTGTTGCTGCTCCGTCAGTTCGAGGTCGTGGAGGAACCCGAGCGCCCGCGTGACCGACATGCGCGTGAACTCGTGGATGTTCCTCTCGCCGATCGTGACGGCGAGCACCTCGGGCTTCAGCCTCGCTCCCTTGCACGCCGGACACGGCCGGAACGACATGTACTCCTCGATCCGCTCGCGCTGCTGCGACGAGTCGGTCTCGCGGTAGCGGCGCTGGAGGCTCGGGACGATCCCCTCGAACGTGAGCATGTACGCGCGCCGCCGCCCCATGCGGTTGCGGTAGGTGACGTAGACGCGCTCGCCCTTCGTGCCGTAGAGAAACAGGTCCTGCTGCTCGTGCGTCAGCTCCTGCCACGGCGTGTCGAGGTCGATCTCCCAGCGGTCGGCGATCGCCTGGAAGACCGACTCGTAGAACGTCGAGTTGCCGATCGACCAGGGCACGAGCGCGCCGTCGCCGATCGAGAGCGTCGTGTCCGGGACGAGCAGGTCCGGGTCGATCTCCTGCTGCGCGCCGAGGCCGGTGCAGCGCGGGCAGGCGCCGTGCGGCGAGTTGAACGAGAAGATCCGCGGCTGCAGCTCCGGCAGCGAGACGCCGTGCTCGGGGCACGCGAACTTCTCGGAGAACGTCACCGGCTCGCCGCCGTCGACGCGATCGATGACGACGAGCCCGTCGGCGAGCGCGGCCGCGGTCTCGATCGACTGCGTCAGGCGCATCCTCAGGTCGGGCTTCATCACGAGCCGGTCGACGACGACCTCGATCGTGTGCTTGAACTTCTTGTCGAGCTCGATCGGCTCCTCGAGCAGGCGCTGCTCGCCGTCGACCTTCACGCGCGTGAAGCCCTCCTGGCGGAGCTCCTCGAAGACGTCCCGGTACTCGCCTTTCCGGTCGCGGACGACCGGCGCGTTGACGGTGAAACGCGTCCCTTCCGGCAGCCGCAGCACCTGGTCGACGATCTGCTCGATGCTCTGGCCGGCGATCGGGCGGCCGCAGATCGGGCAGTGGGGCCGGCCCACGCGCGCGTAGAGCAGACGCAGGTAGTCGTAGATCTCCGTGACGGTGCCGACCGTCGAGCGCGGGTTCCGCGACGTCGTCTTCTGGTCGATCGAGATCGCCGGGCTGAGCCCGTCGATGTGGTCGACGTCGGGCTTCTCCATCATCTGCAGGAACTGCCGCGCGTAGGCGGACAGCGACTCGACGTAGCGGCGCTGGCCCTCCGCGTAGATCGTGTCGAAGGCGAGGCTCGACTTGCCCGATCCCGAGAGCCCGGTGATGCAGATCAGGGCGTTCCGGGGCAGCCGAACGGTGATGTCCTTGAGGTTGTGCTCCCGCGCGCCGTGGACGACGAGCTCGTCTGCCGTCATGGTGCGCAGTCTACCTGGGCGAACAGACGTTCGGGGACGCCGCGACGAGCGCGGCGCCCCCGTGAACGGTCCTACTTGCCCGTGTTGACGTACTGGACGCAGTCGCCCTGGTTCTTGAAGGTCGAACCGTCGGCGCGCGTCCGCGTCTGCCAGCCGTTGCCCTTGCAGTCGTCCTTGCTCGTCGGCGCGTTGATCGTCGACGCGACGACGCGGATCGCAGGCTGGAAGCCCGTCCAGCAGCCGGCGTCGAGCCGGAACGTGCCCGCGCCGCCGACGCCGCCGTCGCAGTACTCGTAGCCGTAGACGTCGTTCAGATAGGCGTCGTCCGGTTGCGGGTCGCTGCCGACCGTCGGCGCCGCGTTCGTGCCGACGTTCAGGGAGTCGTAGCCGCAGCCGCCGGCGCTCGTGTAGCACGCGGTCGACTCGCCGTACGGCGCGTAGCCGTAGTGGCTCGTGTTGTACGCGACCGAGACGATGACGGGGCTCGGCAGCGTGACTCCCGTGAGGGTGAAGGCGATCGGCGTCGCGTAGCCGTTGAAGCAGGTCGCCCCACCGTCCGGCGACCAGCGACCGCCGGTGCAGGCCGGGTTCGCGGACGGCCGGTACGGGATCGCGAACGTCTGCGTCGAGGTCGCGACCAGCGACCCGACGGCTCCGCCGCCGCCGACGTTGTAGACGTTGAGCGTGATCGGTTCGGAGAAGGTCGCACCCGGCGTCGTCGAGCAGTCGCTCGAGTACCAGTGGCCCGCCTGGCAGCCCCAGCTGCTCATCAGGACCGTGATCGTCGGGTTCTGGCGTGCCGTTCCGGCGAGCTGGATCTGCCCGCCCCACTCCGAGATGCCGTTCGCCTCGTACGCGACGCTCGGAACGTTCCCGGGCTGTGGGCTCGGGATGTTGTCGTAGACGACGGTCGGCGGAGTCGCACCGGCCGGCATCGCGATCGCAGCGGCCGTCGCGAGGCCGGCCACGACCACCAGCAGTGGCTTACGCATGGGCGTTCCTTTCTTGCGCCGCGACCCCGCGCGGCGCTACCGCAGTCCCCTCTCTCCCAGAGGGCCCGCTTGAGGGTAACTCGGACCCCGTAGTCTCACAAGCGAAATGTCGCAGGAGATCGTCGGGCGGGAGGTCGAGCTCGCGGCGATCGGGGAGTTTCTCGACGGCGCGGAAGGCCTCGGGTGCCTCGTCCTCGAGGGCGAGCCGGGGATCGGGAAGACGACGGTCTGGCAGGCTGGGCTCGAACGCGCGGCCGCGACCGGCGCGCGCGTGCTCTCTTGCCGGCCGGTCGAGGCCGAGGCCAAGCTCGCCTTCGCGTCGCTCGCGGACCTCCTGGCGCCGGTCGTCGACGAGGCGTTGCCGGGGCTGCCCGAGCCGCAGCGGGTCGCGCTCGACGTCGCGCTCCTCCGCGCCTCGCCGACCGGCGCGGCGCCGAACCCGCGGGCGGTCGGCACCGCGACGCTCTCGGTGCTCCGGCGCTGCGCGGCCGACGGGCCCGTCGTCGTCGCGGTCGACGACGTCCAGTGGCTCGATCGCGCCTCGGCGGCCGCGCTCGGCTTCGCGCTCCGGCGCCTCGGGGCCGGGGGCGTCCGCATCTTCGCGGCCGCACGGGTCTCCGGCGGAGCCGTCTCCGACCCGCTCGGGCTCGAGAGCGCGCTCCGCGACCGTCTCTCCCGGATCCGCCTCAGCCCGCTCACGCTCGGCGGCCTCCACCACCTGATCCGGACCCGGCTCGGCCGGACCCTGCCGCGGCCGACGCTGCGGCGGATCGCGCAGGAGTCGGGAGGCAACCCGCTCTTCGCCCTCGAGCTCGCCCGCGCACTGATCGACGCCGGCGCGCGGCCCGGCCCGGGCGAGCCGCTGCCGGTTCCGGACACGCTGGGCGCGCTGCTGAAGCGGCGGGTGGACCGTCTCCCGGAGGCGGCGCGCACCACCCTCCTGGCCGCCGCGGCGCTCTCGGATCCACGTCTGGAGCTGATCGGCGCGCCGGACACGCTCGACGCCGCCGAACGAGCGGGCGTCGTCGCCGTCCGGGATGGACGGGTCCGCTTCAGCCATCCGTTGCTCGCGTCGACCGTCTACGGGTCGGCGTCGAGGGAGCGCCGGCGGGAGGTGCACCGGCTGCTCGCGAGCGCCGTCGAGGAGCCGGAGGAGCGGGCGCGGCACCTCGCGCTCGCCGCGGACGGCCCGGACGCCGAGGTCGCCGCAAGCCTCGAGGCGGCGGCGCGCGACGCGAACGCGCGCGGCGCGGCCGAGGTCGCGGCCGAGCTCGCGGAGCTCGCCTGGCGGCTGACGCCGGCCTCCGAGCCCCGGAGCCGGGCGACGAGGCGGCTCACGCTCTGCGAGTACGTCTTCCGCGCCGGCGACACGCGAGAGGCGAGGCGGCTCGCCGAAGAGCTCGTCGGATCCGAGCAGCCTGGCCCGCTCCGCGCGAGAGCGCTCGAGCTGATCGCACGGATGCTCCACGTCGCGGGCACCGCCGAGGAGGCCGCCGCGTGCTGCGAGGAGGCGCTCGGCGAGGCCGGCGACGACGTCGAGCTCCTCGCGCGCGTCCACTCGACGCTCTCGCTCGTCTCGTACCACGACTTCGAGGCCGCTCGGAGGCACGCGCACGCCTCGCTCGCGCTGCTCGAGCGGGTCGAGGCGCCGGACCCGGGCGTGCTCGCCCAGGCGCTCTGGTCGTTCGTCGGGAGCGAGTTCGAGGCGGGGCACGGCCTGGCTCGCGACGCGGTCGAGCGCGCGCTCGAGCTCGAGCGCCTCGCGCCCGCCCCGCACGTCGCCGACCGCGTGAGCGCGGCGCTCGGCGTCTGGCTCAAGCACCTCGGCGAGTTCGAGGCCGCCCGCCTGCAGTTCGAGGCGACCCACCGCGCGGCGATCGACGAGGGCGACGACGCGTCGCTGCCGTACGCCCTCAGCCACGTGCCCCAGATCGAGCTCTGGACGGGAAACTGGGATCGGGCGGAGGCGACCGCTCGCGAGCACCTCGAGCTCGCAGAGGACATGGCGCAGCCGAGCCAGCGCCGGCAGGCGCTCTACAACCTCTCGCTCGTCCACGCGCACATGGGGCGGGTCGAGGAGGCGCGAGCGGGGGCGGACGAACTCCTGGCCGAGGCCGAGCGGGAGGGCGACCGCTGGGACGCGTCGAACGCCGAGGCGGTGCTCGGCCTGCTCGACCTCTCGCTCGGGAAGCCGGACGGTGCGGTCGACCACCTGGCGCGGAGCGTCGGGCTCCGCGACGCGATCGGCTCGAGCGAGCCGCTCCGGCCGCAGGGCGACCTCGTGGAGGCGCTGCTCGACCTCGGCGACGTCGATCGTGCGGCGGAGGTCGCGGGCGTGTTCGACGAGCGGGCCCGGGCCTCGGCGCGCCCGCCGCTGCTCGCGGTCGCGGCCTGGGCGCGCGGGCTCGTCGCGGCGGCGCGGGGCGACCTCGACGGCGCGGCCGCCGCCCTCGACGAGGCACTCGTGGAGCACGAGCGCGCGCCGGTGCGGTTCGACCGCGCCCGCACGCTGCTCGCGATCGGGCAGGTGCGCCGGAGGCGCGGCGAGCGCCGGGCCGCGCGGGACGCGCTCGCGGAGGCCCGCCGGAGCTTCGACGAGCTCGGCGCGCCGCTCTGGTCCGCGCGGGCCGATGCGGAGCTGCGGCGGATCCCGATCCGCCGCGGCGCCTCGAGCGACCTGACGCCGACGGAGGAGCGGGTCGCCGAGCTGGCCGCCGCCGGGCTCACGAACCGCGAGGTCGCGAGCGCGCTCTTCGTCAGCGCGAAGACCGTCGAGGCGAACCTCGCGCGCGTCTACCGCAAGCTCGGGATCGCGTCGCGGGCGGAGCTCGGGGCGAGGATGCTCGAGCGGAAGACGGCCAAAACGTAGGGAACCACCCGATGCGGCCCGGGGGCGGCCGGTCGTAGCGTCCGGCCTCGTGGAGAGCACCGGCGAGCCGCCGACCTTCCTGGTCGAGCACTACTGGCCCGGCCAGACGGTCGAGGCGTTCCGGGCGGCGGCCGACGTGGTGCGGGCGTCGGCGGAGGCGATGGCGCGGGCACACGCGCCGATCCGCTTCCTGCACTCGACGCTCGTGCCCGAGGACGAGGCCGCGTTCTGCGTCTTCTCGGCCGCGTCGCCGGACCTCGTCGAGGAGGCGTATCGCAGGGCCGGAGTCGCCTTCGAGCGGATCGTCGGCGCGCTCGAGCTGACATCGGACGGAGAGACGAAGGGGGGAGCACGATGAGGAGACGGGTTCTCGCGGCCGCCGCGGTCGCGCTGGCGGTTGCGGCTGGCACCGCGGCCGGGAGCGGCGCCTCGCCGGCAGCGGGCGGCGCCTGCAGCCTGCTGACGCGGGCCGAGGCGGAGGCAGTCGTGAAGGTCAAGCTGCAACCGGGCCAGGACGGCGGCTCGCTCTGCACGTACAACGGGTATCCGACCGGCCCGACGGCGCAGCTGACGATCGTCGTGCAGGACACGATCCCGAGGACGCTGCAGCTCGACCGGAAGCTGCATCACAAGTTCGTGAAGGTGAAGGGTCTCGGCGACGAGGCGTACGAGGAGGACTGGAACGTCTTCGCGCGCAAGGGCGGCGTCTGGGTGGCGCTCAACGTCGTCCGCACCGACGAGTGGGCGAACTACCGCGCGGCAACCGAGCATGCCACGGCGATCGCGCTCGCGCGCGCGTCGAAGGGCGCTGGCTCGTCCGGGGGATCGGGGGGCTCCACGGGCGGCTCCGGCGGCTCGGGCTCGACGGGAGCGGCGCCCGGCCAGGCCGCCGTCGTCGGCCACCTCCCGGCGGGCGGCGGCGCGAACCCGCGCTGGAAGGGGAGCCAGCGCCGGTTCGGCGGCAGCGTCACGACCTACAAGGGCGTCACCTATCAGCCGAACGTCGTCGTCATCGGCGGCGGCGCGAGCGCTGTCCGCGGCGAGAGCCCGGACGGGCTCACGTGGACGCTCGCCGGCGGGGCGCCCGGCATCGCCGACCTGAAGGTCGGGAAGATCATGCTCGCGACGACGTTCGCCTCCGGCCGCGTGCTCGCGCTTCAGCAGGACGGGCCGAACGTGAAGGTCACGCTCGGGCCGGTCTCGCTGACGGACGTTGTTCGCGACGGCACGTTCAGCTCGAACGGGCCGATCGCGATCAAGCAGCCGCTCTTCTACAACAACCCGCTCACCGCCCCGGCCGGGCACTCGCGCCGGCCGCAGAGCGTCACGAGGGCCGCGGACGGCGCGGGCACCTTCACGACGACGCCGATCTGCTGCACGAACGCCGGCATCCACATCGGCTACGACAGCCCTGCCGGGCGGATGTCGACGACCGTCCAGCTCCAGCTCGACAAGCCGACCGTCGACTTCTCGATCCGCATCGGCGGCGGGAAGCTCCTCGAGACGAGCTTCCAGCTGAAGGGAGCCGGAGCGCTCGACTACGAGATCGAGGGCGCGACGAAGAACGTCTCGGGCAACGTCAGGAGCGGCCCGATCGCGCTCCCGGGCTCGATCACGATCCCGCTCGGCGTCGGCCCGCTCTCGCTCACGCTGACCCAGGCGTTCGACGTCTCGATGCAGCTCTCCGGCGCGGCCGTGCTGAAGGCGTCCGGCGAGTACAAGCTGACGGGCGCGCTCGGCTTCAGCGCCGGCGGCGGCGGCGCCCGCGGGGACGCGGTGGCGATGGCGACGAAGAAGTCGATCATCGAGCACACGGCCGGCGTCGGCTACGGCACGAACGCGCTCAGCCTCGGCTGGAAGCTCAAGGCAACGGTCGGGATCGGCGGCGGCGGCTTCACGGCCGGCGCCTGGTACGCGATCGTCCCGGGGCTCGCGCTCGCGATGGACGTCAGCCCCGGCTCGCTGAAGTGGGGCTGCGTGACGGCAGCGATCAGCGTCTCGCACGAGTTCGGCGTCGGCTACACGATCCCGACCTACGTCGCGAAGGTCGTCAACGCGATCCTCCGCGTGCTCAACGTCAAGCCGATCTCCGTGAGCGGAGGCCCGTCGTGGGGCCCCTATCCGATCTGGAATCCGCCGCGGGGCGAGGAATGCCCGAAACCGCCGGGCAAGTGAGGGAGGCACGGTGAACTCGAGATTTCTCAAGGGTGCGCTCGTCGGAGGGCTCGCCGGAGCGGCGTGCGCTGCGGCGACCGTCGCGCTGGCGGGCTCCGGCGTGGGTGCGGTCTTCAACCTCGGCAGGACGAACACCGTCGACGCGCAGAGCAAGCTGGTCGGAAACACCGGGAACGCGGAGCTGAAGGTGCAGAACACGGGCGCCGGGCGCGGCACGTCGGCGATCGCCGGCGCCGGGCGCGGGCTCGACGCCGCCAGCACCGCGAACGACGCCGTTCGCGGCGAGGCGACGACCGGGGTCGGCGTCGCCGGCTACAGCAACGGCGGCAGCGGCGTCTCCGGCGAGAGCACGAAGAACGACGGCGTCCTCGGAGTCGGCAGCACGGGCTACGCGGGCGTCAACGGCTTCGACGACGGGGGCGGCACGGGCGTGCAGGGCACGGCGACGGGTTCGGCGACCGGGATCGAAGCGGAGTCGGACAGCGGCGCAGGCGTCGTCGGGATCAGCTCCGGTCAGCAGGGCGTCGACGCGTTCTCGAGCAAGGGGCCGGGCATCAGCGGCGACAGCAAGCAGGCGGAGGGCGTCGTCGGGATCACCCAGGGCGCGACCAACTCCGGCGTCGCCGGGGAGGCGGACCACGGAGGGACCGGCGTGTCCGGCACCGGCGGCATCGGCGTCGTCGGCTACCCGGTGCAGGGCCTGCCGGGCTGGTCGTTCAAGGCGGAGGGCCACGCGACCCAGAGCCGCACCGGCGGCGGCTTCGTCAAGGCGATGGCCGTGATCAACCCGCACAACCCGAACGACCCGATCACGCGGTGCTTCAACTCGCAGCTCCCCCCGGGCCAGGCGTCCGCCTTCGACTGCGGCATCACCGTCGCCGGCCACAACCTCGGCGTCTGGATCCTCGACTTCGGCTTCAAGGTGAGCGACCGGTTCGTGTCCGTCACGCCGTTCGCCGACAAGGGCGACATCGGAGCGGAGCTCCTCTCGCCGGGCAACGCGAACCAGTGGGAGGTCGAGACCTTCTACGCCTCGGTCAACGACCACAAGCGCAGCGCGGTGAAGACGGACTCGCGCTTCGCGATCGTCGTCTACTGAGCTCGAAAGGACGCACGAGATGAGAGCCACGATGTTCAGGGGGGCCGTCGTCGGCGGGCTGGCCGGGACGCTCTGCGCCGCAGGCGCAGTCGCGCTCGCCGGCACCGGGGTCGGCGCGGTCTTCAACCTCGGCAAGACGAACAGCGTCAACGCCCAGAGCACGCTCACGGGCAGCACCGCGGATCCCCAGCTCCAGGTGGAGAACAGCGGTAACGGGCGCGGGGTCGCTTCCTCGTCCGGCGGCGCGGAGGGGATCTACGCGCAGAGCACGAGCTCCGCCGGCGTCTTCGGAGACAGCACGAACGCGACGGGGGTGCACGGGAAGAGCAGCACGACCGGCGTCTTCGGCCAGAGCGTCTCGGGCGACGGCGTGACGGGTCTCAGCCACTCGGCGCTCGACGCCGGCGTCGACGCCGGCAATCCCGGCGACCTCGCGCTGATGGGGAAGGCCACCGGCAACGGGACGGGGCTTCGCGGCGTCTCGGTCGCGGGCTCGGGCGTGCGCGGGATCACCGGCAGCGGCCGGGCGGTCGTCGGTCAGAGCGACAAGGTCGCCGCCGTCATCGGCTCGAGCGGAACGGCGACGGGAGTCGCGGGGCAGACGCACAGCGGGCAGGGCTTCGGCGGCCGCGCGATCGGCGTCTCCGGCAGCGCCTCGGGCGGCGCGGGCGTCTACGGCGAGGGGACGATCGGCGTCGCGGGCACGGGGCTCCAGGGCGGCCCGGCGTTCGCTGCGTTCGGCAACGCGACGCAGAACCGGTCGAGCGGCGGGTTCGTCAAGGCGATGGCCTACATCGACCCGTTCGACGCTGACCCGATCCGGCAGTGCTTCAACTCCCAGCTGCCGCCGGACCAGGCGACGAGCGGCGACTGCGGGCTCACGTACACGCACGCCGCGCTCGGCGACGACGTCATCGACTTCGGCTTCGCCGTCTACGACCGCCCGGTGTCGGTCACCCCGGTCGACAGCGGCGGCGACATCGGCGCCGAGCTGTTCGCGGGCAACCAGGGCAGCTCCACGCCCGCGACCGCGTGGGAGGTGGGGACGTTCTACGCCTCCGTCAACGACTCCGACAACGACGCCGTCTTCACCGACGCGCCCTTCTCGATCGTCGTCTACTGAGGGTCCGAGAGAGGAGACTGGGATGAAGGACAGGTTCTCGAGGGGCGCGCTCGCCGGCGGGATCGCCGGCACCGTCCTCGTCGTCGCGTCGGCGGCCCTCGCGGGCTCGGGCGTCGGCGACGTCTTCAACCTCGGGCAGGGGAACACGGTCAACGCGACGAGCACCCTGACCGGCAACGTCGACGGCAATTCACAGCTGAAGATCCAGAACGGCGGCCCCGGCGTGAGCCTCGTCGCGGTCGCGACGAACGGCTTCGGCGCTTTCGGACAGGGCGCCTCCGGCGTCGTCGGCCAGAGCACGTCGGGGACGGGCGCCGCCGGCCGGAGCACGAACGGCTTCGGCGTGTTCGGCGAGGGCCTCTTCGGCGTCGCCGGGGTCAGCCACTCGTCCTCGCACGCCGGCGTCTCGGGACGCAACGACGCGGGCGGGAACGCCGTGCTCGCGCGCACGACCGGCGGCGGCGTCGCCGCGCGCGGCGAATCCGTGGACGGTGACGGCGTCGTCGCGATCAGCACATCCGGCGAGGGCGTCTTCGGCGCGAGCACGACCGAGACGGCCGTCTACGGCCTGAGCGGCGGAGGCGCCGGCGTCGGCGGGATCACGAACGGGACGACGCTCGCCGCGATCGGCGTCTCCGGCCAGGCCCCCGCGGGCGGCGCGGGCGTCGTCGGGACAAGCGGCGCCGGCGGCACCGGCGTCTACGGCAAGGGCCTCAACTTCGGGTACGCGCTCCAGGCGAACGGCAACGCCGTCCAGGACCGGACGTCAGGCGGCTGGGTGAAGGCGATGGCGCTGATCAACCCGTCCGCGGAGGATCGCGTCGTGCGCTGCTGGAGCTCGCGGGTGACGAACGCGCAGGACTGCGGGATCAGCGTCCTGGGGTCGATCGCGGAGTTCAACGTCGACTTCGGCTTCGAGGTCGACGACCGCATCGTCTCCGCGACGCCGTTCCAGGACGGCGGCGACGTGGGCATCGCGTCGCTCGGCCCGGTGTCGAGCACAGCGATCAGGTTCCGGACGTTCTACACGTCGGTCAACGACATCGACAACGACGCGGAGGGGACGAACGCGCCGTTCTTCGTGATCGTGTACTGACGCTCGAACGGGTTGCAGGCGTTCGCGCGCCGGGCACAACCCGAGCGAGATGCCAGGGATCGCGCGGCGGGCATTCGTCGCGACCGTCGTCGCGGTCGCGGTGATCGCCGCCGCGCTCGCCCTGTGGCAGCTCCGCCTCCTGCTCGGCCTGATCTTCCTCGCGGTGACGATCGCAGCGGCGATGCGGCCGGGCGTCGAGGGACTTGCGCGCCAGGGGGTGCCGCGGCCGGCGGGCGTCGCCCTCCACTACCTCGGCCTGCTCGCGGTGATCGGCCTCTTCCTCTGGCTCGCCGTGCCGGCGGCGATCGACCAGACCCAGGCGGCTCTCGGCAACGTGCCGACGTCCGCGGGCGAGCTGAGGCGCGCGGCGAACCATTCGCACGGGCTCAAGCACGAGATCCTCGTCGGGATCGAGAAGCGCCTCCGCGACCTCCCCTCGGGGAGCCAGCTGATCCGGCCGGCGCTCGACATCGGGCGCAAGGCGGTTGAGGTGCTCGTCGGCATCTTCTTCACGTTCGCCGCGGCCGCCTACTGGATCTTCGAGCGGGAGCGGGCGATGCGCATCGCGCTCACGCTGCTGCCGCGCGGGAAGCGGAAGGTCGCGCGCGACACGTGGGAGCTGATCGACCTGAAGCTCGGCGCGTTCGTCCGCGGGCAGCTGCTCCTGATCGTCTTCGTGGCGACGCTGCTCTCGTTCCTCTTCTGGCTCGTCGGCGAGCCGTTCTGGCTGCTGCTCGGCTCGGTCGCGGGCGTCGTGGAGCTCCTGCCCGTGATCGGGCCGCTGGCGGCGGGCCTCCTCGCCGTCGGAGCGGGCCTGACGGACTCGTGGCAGGTCGCGCTCGCGGCGGCGCTGTGCGTGCTCGCGGTGCGCATGCTCGAGGACTACATGGTCGTGCCCCGGGTCCTCGGGCATGCGGTCGGCCTGTCGCCCCTCTACGTCCTCGTGAGCGTGAGCGCCTTCGGCCTCCTCCTCGGCGGCATCTTCGTGCTGCTGGCGGTCCCGCTCGCGGCGGTGCTGGCGACGATCCTGGACGTCGTCGCCCTCCGCCACGACCCGTCGAAGCAGGACGTCCCCGCCCTGCTCTTCCCCGCCAAGGAACGGGAGGTCCAGTAGGGCCGGGTCCCCGGGAGCCACGCCCGGTGCCAGGCACCACGCCTTCCGTCCACGGCTCACTCGGACGGGAGGTTCGCCGCTCGACAGCCCAGCCGGACGATCGCCCGACCGGCGGAGGCCGGCTTCGCCGGCCGCAGCAACACGCGCGCTTACGCGCGTCAGTTCAACGAGGGGGCGCACGGGGGAAACCGGGTTTCCCCCGTGAGACGGCCGCAGCGCGAAGCGCTAGGCCGTCTTCCGCCAGCGGCCGAACACGAGCCCACCGAGCGTGAAGCCGAGACCGAACGTGCCGACCGCGAAGCCGCCGATCGCGAAGGCCTTGCGCCAGTTCGAGAGGCGCTGCCAGCGGCTCAGCGCCTCCTGCTCCTCGCTCGTCAGCGGCTCGCCGCGACGCCGCTTGCGGAGGGCACCGCCGGCGCGCAGCCCGAGGTAGAGATCGTCGAAGAGCTCGGCAGTCTCGTCGGTCACCGTTTTCGAGTGTATAGCCTGCGCCGGCGGTGGCAACCCGTCTGCTCCACCTCTCGGACCTCCACGTGGGGGCGCGGGAGGCGGTCGAGGTGGAGCCCGCGCTGCGGGAACTCGTCCGCGTAACGGCGCCCGCGCTGGTCGTCGCCTCGGGGGACCTGACCCACCGCGGCCGGCGCGAGCAGCACGAGCGAGCGGCCGCGTTCCTCCGCGGCCTCGGTCCGCCGGTGCTCGCCGTGCCCGGCAACCACGACATCCCGTACACGTTCCCCGCCAGGTTCACGAGCACGTTTGCCGAGTTCGAGCGCCGGTGGGAGACGGCGCGGCCCGTCTTCCGCAGCGACGACCTCGCCGTCGTCGGCCTGAACTCCGTGCGCGCGTGGCGCCACCAGTCCGGCGGCCTCGCCGACGCCGAGCTCGAGCGAGCCGCACGGCTGCTCGCCGACGCGCCCGCCGGAGCGCTGCGCGTCGTCGTCCTCCACCACCACCTCACCGGAGCGCCGTGGCGCTCGCGGAAACGGCCTGTCGCACGCCGGCTCCACGTCCTCGCGACACTCGTCGACGCCGGCGCGGAGCTGATCCTCGCGGGGCACATCCACCAGGCCGCGGTGAGCGAGCGCCGGGAGTTCGAGGTCTCGAGCGGGAGAGAGCGCGGCGTCACGATCTCGATCGCGCCGGGCCTCGGGCAACCACGGCCGCGGCGCCGCGGCGAGGCGCGCGGGCTGCACGTCTACGAGGCCGAGGCCGACGAGCTCCGCGTCGCGACGTACGTCTGGCGCGACGGAGCGTTCGCCCTGAACGCCGAGCGGCGCCTGCCGCGCGGTCCGCGCCCGCTCACTCCCACCTGAGCACCTCCCGCCGCTTCTCGAGGTACTCGTCCTCCGTGAGGACGCCCTGGTCGTGGAGCTCGTCGAGCCGGCGCAGGACGTCCTGCTTGCTCATCCCCTGCGGCGGCCGCGACGTCCCGAGCGGCGCGCGCGCCTGCATACGCCGGAGGCCCCAGCCGCGGGTCGGCTGCTTGCGCGCGTCCGGCCCCGTGATCGGCCGCTTCTGGACGAACCGCCGGTACGCGACGAGGAGCAGCACCGTTGCGAGGATCTCCGAGACGACGATCGTGAAGTAGTCCGACCGGGACAGGTCCTTCGTCCCGATGAACGCGGCGACGACCGCGCCTCCGAGTGCGGAGCCGACGAGGCCGAACGCGATCGTCAGCCAGACCGGCATCGGGTCCGGCCCGGGCACGGCCCAGCGCGCGAGCGCGCCGACGAGGAAGCCCGAGAGGAGAACCGAGAGGATCGTCCCCAGCATCAGGGCAGATCGGGCGCGAGCTCCGACCAGGGCACGAAGACGACGTGGCCTGGACGCGAGCCGCTCTCCGACGAGTACGCGTAGAACAGTCCGGCCGGCTCCAGCTGCGCGAGCACGTCGTGGACCTGCCGGCCTTCCGGCGCCGCGACGATCCCGCTGCTGCCGTCCCAGACGTTCAGCAGCCGGACGGTGTTGCCGCTGACGAGGGCGGCGAAGCCGCTCGCGTAGTCGTCGAGCCGGGCATCGTGCGGGAGCTTCCACGACGCGAGCGGACGGCCGGTCGCCGCGTCGAAGGTCTCCAGCCTCGCAGCGTTGGCGATGGCCAGCGTGCCGCCCTGGAGGATGAGGTTCTCGACCGCCCGCAGCCTCGGCCGCGCGACGGCCTCGACCCGCCCCGTCGCGTCCATGACCCAGACGGCACCGCGGCCCAGCTTCGCCGCGATCCGGCCGGCGTCGACCGACGCGAACGAGACCGGCTCCGGGAGACGCCTGATCAGCCGCGTGTGCCGCCCCTCCACCAGCAGCAGCCGCGAGTCCGCGACCGTCCCGTTCTCCCGGACGTCCGACGTCGCGAAGACGAGCAGTGGGCCCTGGCCCGCGAGCCCGCTCGCGTCGGTTCCGGACCCGACCGAGTCGAAGTTCGTCTCGAACGAGTAGAGCCTCGCCGGCACGCGGCCCGGCTGGCCGGAGTAGACGTCGCCGTCGGCGTACGTGTTCGCGGCAAAGGAGTCTGCCCACAACAGCTGCCGCCCGGCCAGCGCCAGCAGGTCGCTCTCGCCCGAGGCCGAGCAGAAGCCCGTCGGCTCGACCCAGTCGTCGTACGCGTCGACGGGATCCCAGATGCTGATCGCGTCGCAGCCGATCACGATGTAGCGGTCGATCGCGACCCGCGCGCCTTCGGCCGCGATCCCGGAGACGTCCCAGCGGACGTGGAGCTCGAACCGCTTCGGCCCCGCCCCGGCAGACGACGCTCCCGCGAGTCCCAGTACGAGAGCGAGTGCCGCGAGCGCGATCCGGCGCACGCCCGAAGTATGGACGCGGGGGAAGTCGGCGGCGGGCGCCGGGACTCCGGCGCGTACCGGAGTCCGAGCTCGGCTACGCGGCGGTGCCGAACCGCTTTTCTGACCTTGCCCGGGCACGGGCGGCCTCGACGTCGCGGTCGCGGGGCGGCGCGGTCGTCACGAGCGCGGCGAGGAGCCGCGCCGATGCCGCCGCGATCTCGTCGACCGCGCGCTCGAAGGCGGCCTCGTTCGCCTTCGACGGCCTCGTCGTCCCGCTCACCTTCCGGACGTACTGGAGCGCCGCAGAGCGGATCTCCTCGTCGGTCGCGGGCGGATCGAAGTTGTGCAGCGTTCGGATGTTCCGGCACATGGGGCTTCCTCCTGGCGTGACTCGACTACGCGGCCGAGACGGCGAGCAGCTCCCGCCGCAGCTCCTTGATCTCGTCGCGGAGCTTCGCCGCGTACTCGAACCGGAGCTCCTCGGCCGCCGCGAACATCTCCTCCTCGAGCGTGACGACGAGCCGCTCGAGCTCCTCGCGGCTCATGCCCTCGACCTGCGCCCGGCCGCGGCGCCGGCGGCCGGGGACGTGCGGCGCCTCGAGCGAGAGGAACTCGGCGATGTCGGACACGCCCTTGACGATCGACTCGGGCACCGTCCCGTGCTCGTCGTTGTAGCGGAGCTGGACGCTGCGGCGGCGCTCGGTCTCGTCGAGCGCGCCCCGGATCGCCTCGGTCAGCTTGTCGGCGTAGAGGAGCACCCGCCCGTTGACGTTCCGCGCCGCGCGGCCGATCGTCTGGATCAGCGACGTCTTCCCGCGCAGGAAGCCCTCCTTGTCGGCGTCGAGGATCGCGATCAGCGACACCTCCGGCAGGTCGAGGCCCTCGCGCAGCAGGTTGACGCCGACGAGGACGTCGTACTCGCCGAGCCGCAGGTCGCGGATGATCTGGATCCGCTCGAGCGTGTCGATCTCCGAGTGGAGGTAGCGCGCCTTGACGCCCGCCTCGAGCAGGTAGTCCGTCAGGTCCTCGGCCATCTTCTTCGTCAGCGTCGTGACGAGCACGCGCTCGCCGGCCTCCTCGCGGCGGCGGATCTCGTTGAGCAGGTCGTCGATCTGGTTGCGGGTCGGCCTCAGCTCGACCTCGGGGTCGACGATGAACGTCGGCCGGATCAGCTGCTCCGCGACGACCCCCGAATGGCGCAGCTCGAACGGGCCGGGCGTCGCCGAGACGAAGACGAGCTGCTGCACCTTCGCGAGGAACTCGTCGAAGCGGAGCGGACGGTTGTCGAGCGCGGACGGGAGCCGGAAGCCGTAGTCGACGAGCGTCTGCTTGCGCGAGCGGTCGCCCTCGTACATGCCGCCGATCTGCGGCACCGTCTGGTGCGATTCGTCGACGAAGAGGACGAAGTCGGACGGGAAGAAGTCGAGCAGCGTGTGCGGCGCCGACCCGGGCGGCCGGCCCTCGAGGTGGCGCGAGTAGTTCTCGATCCCGGAGCAGAAGCCGAGCTCCTGCATCATCTCGAGGTCGTACTCGGTGCGCTGCCGGATCCGGTGAGCCTCGAGCATCTTCCCCGTCGACTCGAACAGCCTCACCTGCTCCTCGAGCTCCGCGCGGATGTGGACGAGGGCGTCCTCGAGCTTCGGCTGCGAGACGACGTACTGCGTCGCCGGGAAGACCGCGAGGTGCTCGAGCCGGCCGTAGACCTCTCCGGTCAAGGGGTCGAAGTGCGTGATCTGCTCGACCTCGTCGCCGAAGAGCGAGATCCGGTACGCGGACTCCATGTGGGCCGGCTGGATCTCGAGCACGTCGCCGCGCACGCGGAACTTGCCGCGGCCGAGGAGCGTGTCGTTCCTGACGTACTGGATGTCGATCAGCTTCCGCAGGAGCGCGTCGCGCTCGGACTCCTCGCCGACCGTCAGGAGGACGACGCGCTTCTCGTACTCCTCCGGCGAGCCGAGGCCGTAGATCGCCGAGACGGAGGCGACGATGACGACGTCGCGCCGGCTGAGGAGCGCGGACGTCGCCGCGTGCCGGAGCCGGTCGATGTCGTCGTTCCTGGACGAGTCCTTCTCGATGTAGAGGTCGGCCTGCGGGACGTACGCCTCGGGCTGGTAGTAGTCGTAGTAGGAGACGAAGTACTCGACCGCGTTCGCGGGGAAGAACTCGCGGAACTCGTTGCAGAGCTGCGCGGCGAGCGTCTTGTTGTGGGCGATGACGAGCGCCGGCCGGCCGACCTTCTCGATGATCCACGCCATCGTCGCCGTCTTCCCGGTCCCGGTCGCGCCGAGGAGCGTCTGGTAGCGCTCGCCGCCGTCGAGGCTGCCCGACAGCGTCGCGATCGCCTGCGGCTGGTCGCCGGTCGGCGAGTACTCGGACGAGATCTGGAAGCTCGCCATCTCGCGGCAGCGTACCCGCGCCAGGTTTCGCGGCGGCCGCCGCGAGCATCTCCCGGTCGTGGCGGTCGCCTCCGCACCACCGTACGGCTCGTACGCTGCGATCATGGGCACCTTCGTTGCCGGCCTCGGCAGCGCCGGGCTTGCCGCGCGGCTCCTGGGGCGCGATCCGCGCGACCATTCCTGGCTCGACTTCGCGACGCTCTCGGCGGCGACCTTCAAGGCCGCCCGGACCGTCGCGCGCGACGAGGTGACGAGCTTCGTCCGGGAGCCGTTCGTCGCCGGCCACGCGCACGAGGGCGGCGAGGACCCGCTCGAGACGGGCGACCTCCGGCAGGCGATCGGCGAGCTCGTGACGTGCAGCCGCTGCGTCGGAACGTGGGCGGCGGCGGGCCTGGCCGTGGCGCAGGTCCTGGCCCCGCGGTTCGGCCGGCTCCTGACGTGGTCGCTCGCCGCGGCGGGCGCGAACGACTACCTCCAGGCCGGGTTCGCCGCGCTCACCCGGAAGGCCGACCAGCTCGAGCAGGCGACCGCCTAGGCCGAAGCTCTTCGCGCCACGGCCGGACGAGGCCCGGCCGGACGAACGCGCCGCGTCCTTCGAGACGTGTCCCGGCCCGGCCGCTCAAGGCGCCCGCCGCGGCGCCCGATACCGAGCTCATGGCGAGGCTCAGGATCGCCCTCTGGCCGCTGCTCGGGATCGCGGCGAGCATCGTCTCGGTCCTCCGCTCCTCGGGGCTCGGCGACTACCCGCAGGACGCCGGGCCGGCGCTGAGCGCGCTCGCGCACGGCCACGCCGGCCGCGCGATCGAGCTGCAACCGTTGATGGGAAGCCTCTCGTTGCTGCTCAGGGCGCCGTTCGCCGCGCTCGCCGGAGCCGCCGGCGCAGGGAGCGAGGCCGTCTACGAGGCGGGCGCCGTGCCGTGCGTCCTCGCCGCAGCGGCGCTCGGGGTCTGGTTCGCCGCCGAGCTCCGCCGCGCGGGTCGGCCCGTGGCCGCACAGCTCCTCGCCGTGCTGCTACCGGTCTTCAATCCCGCGACGTCGGGCGCGCTCGGCGCGGGCCATCCGGAGGAGATCCTCTGCGGCGCGCTCTGCGTCGCCGCCGTCGTCCTCGCCTCGCGCAACCGCCCGCTCGCGGGAGCGCTCGCCCTCGGACTCGCGCTCGCGACGAAGCAGTGGGCCCTCGTCGCGGCGGCGCCGTTCCTCGTCGCGCTCCCGCGCGCACGAGCCCGCGCCGCCGTCGTCGCGGCCGGCGTGGCCACGCTCCTCACCCTCCCGCTCGCGCTCGGCGATCCCGGACGCTTCCTCCGCGTCGGGCACATGGCCTCGACGACGCCGTCCAGCGATCCCCTCAACCTCTGGTGGCCGTTCGCGACGGCGAGACACATCCACGTGAGCGCGATCGTGACCGCCTACGACCTGCCCGCCTGGCTGAACCGGCTCACACATCCGCTGATCGTGCTCGCCCCGATCCCGCTCGCGTTCCTCCTGAGGCGCCGCGCCGCCCTCCTCGTGCTCGCGCTCGCCTTCCTCCTCCGCTGCGCCCTCGACCCGGTGGACATCGGCTACTACCACGTGCCGCTCGTCCTCGCCCTGCTCGCGTGGGAGACGTTCGACCGTCGCCGGACGATCCCGGTCGTGACGATCGCGACCGCCGCCGCGATCTGGCTCGTCTGCTCGCGCATCGCAGCCGACGCCGGCGCCGCGGAGACGTGCGCCGCGTATCTGGCGTTCGCGGCCGGGCTCGGGTCCGCGCTTGGGTTCGCGGCTAGGCGGCAGCCGCGCGCCGCAACGCCGCCTGAAGCGCTACCGCTGCCGGCCCTGCCGGGATCGGCGCACCGTCGAGCGCCACGACGGGCATCACCTCGCGCACGGACGACGACGTGAACGCCTCCTCCGCGCCGGCGAGGTCCGCCAGCGGGAAGCGACCCTCGGCGACCTCGTAGCCGAGGCCGGGCGCGGCCTGCAGGAGCACGCTCCGGGTGACGCCGGCGAGGATGCCGAGCTCGAGCTCGGGCGTGTACAGCGTCGGCCCGCGGCGCCACCAGATGTTCGTCGTCGGGCCCTCGAGGACGGTGCCCGCGGTCGAGACGAAGACCGCGTCGTCGGCGCCGCGCCGCCGCGCCTCGTCGACGGCGACCATGTTGAGCGCATAGCTCGTCGACTTGACGCCGCCGAGCAGGCCGGGCGCGTCGAGGCCGACCGGCACCGAGATGAGGCCGATGCCGCGGCTGCGCGTCGCCTCGAGCTCGGCCGGCAGCTCGCCGACGAGGACGAACGCCTGCGGCTCACCGCGTCGCTCCCGGCCGGGAGTCAGGTAGACGCGCACGAAGGCGTCGTCGCGACCGGCCGCACCGAGCGCCTCCGCGACGAGGGCTTCGATCTCCGTTCGGTCGAACTCCGGCAGCCGGAGCCGCACGCCCGACTGCGCGAGCCGGTCCAGGTGCTCGTCGAGCCGGAACGCCCGCCCGCCGTAGACGCGCGTGGTCTCGAACGCCCCGCGGCCACGCAGGAAGCCCTCGTCGTCGGCGAACACGGCCGGCTGCTCCGGGTCGACGAGGCCGCGACCCGAGACTGCCAGCGCGAGCAGCGTCACCGGAGGGCCGGCTCGTCGATCGGCGCGCCGAGCTCGGCGAGGAGCGGCCGCGCCTTCACCCACGACTCCTCGATCTCCTCGGCGGGATCCGAGTCCCAGACGATGCCGCCGCCGACCCACAGGTGGATCCGCCCGTCGGCGATCGCGAACGTCCTGATCGTCAACGCGAGCTCGAGATCCCCGTTCGGGTGGACGACGCCGAGCGCGCCCATCGACGCGCCGCGCCCGACCGGCTCGAGCGCCGCGACGTGGTCGATCGCCGAGATCTTCGGCGCGCCGGTGATCGAGCCGCCGGGGAAGGTCGCCTCCAGGAGCTCGGTCAGCGCGACGCCCTCGCGGAGCCGGCCCTCGACGCGCGAGACGAGGTGCTCGACCCCGGCGAGCGGCCGCGGCTGCATCAGCTCGGGCCAGCGCACCGTCCCGGGCTCGCAGACGCGCGAGAGGTCGTTGCGCTCGAGGTCGACGATCATCACGTGCTCGGCGGCGTCTTTCTCCGATTCCTCGAGGCCTTCGTCGGGTGCCGGACGCGTGCCCTTGATCGGCATCGTCCAGACACGGCGCCCGCGCCGCGCGAGGAAGAGCTCGGGCGACGCGGAGACGATCGCCCAGCCGTCGTCGGCGAGCGGCTGCGGGCAAAGCGGCCGCAGCGGTGCGAGCGCCCCCGCGACGGCGGCCGGATCGCCGCGGAACGGCGCCGAGAGGTGCTGGACGAGGTTGACCTGGTAGACGTCGCCCCGCCCGATCGCGTCCCGCACCGACTCGACCGCGGCCGCGTACGCCTCGTCGTCCCAGGTGCGCTCCCAGCGACCGATCGCGAACCCACCCTTGTAACAGAGTGTTACTTGGTCTGCCGGCCTGACGCGGACGGCCGCGCGCGGAAGGCGGCACGGCTCGGGCGGCGGCGGGGCCGGCCCGCGGCGAAGGCCGTCCGACAGCCCGTAGCCGAGGTAGACGTCCGCCACGAGGCCGTCCGCCCCACCCTCGAAGAAGCCTTCGGCGCGAAGCGCGGCCTCCACGTCCGCGATCGAATCGAGCTCGAGCACGCCGCAACGCTACCGCGGCGGCTCGGGTCGGCCGGGCGGGTTACGCCCGACCAACCCGGATGTCGCCGCTGACCGCCTTGGCGCGAACCTCGACGAGGGGGCCGTCGGCCGGCGGGCCGTCCGCGTCCTCGAGCTCGGAGACGGTGCTCCCGCTCGTCGACCGGCAGTCCATCCACGCGCCGGAGCCGCGGCGGATCCCGACCCGGATGTCGCCGGACACGGACTGCAGCTCGGCCGTTCCCTCCGTGACCGAGCCGACGCTCTGGTCGCCCGAGACCGTCTTCACGTTGGCTCCGCGCGCCGCCTCGCCGACCTCGACGTCGCCCGACACGCTGTTGACCGCGACCTGTCCGGCGACGTTCCCGAACCTCACGTCGCCGCTCACCGACTTGACGTTGGCGTCGCCGGTGACCTCGGCCACGTCGACCTCGCCCGACACCGTCTTCACCTCCGCCCCGGAGTAGCGACCGCGGGCCTGGACGTCGGCCGAGACCGTCGACACGTGCAGGCCGGAGTCGTGCGGGACACGGACGACGACCCGGAACGCGGGCGTCCGCCCGAAGATCCGGAACGACATGCGCTCCTCGACTCCGACGACGAGCTCGCCGTTCGAGAGCTCGATCGGCAGGTCGTCGAGCTGCTTGCGCGCCGGCTCGTTCAGCGCCTCCACGGTGACTGTCGCCTCGGCGGAGTCGCCCGTCTCGACGTCGACGGATCCCGCGGGGATGCGGGCGACGAAGCGAACGGGCCCGGAGGTCACGAACCGGCCGGCCTTCACTTCGTCCTCCGCGCGGGCCAGCGGCCCGGGCGCCGCGGGTTGCGCGGCCAGACCCGCTGCTTGGCGCGCCGTTCGTTCTCGCGCCTGAACTCGTCGAGCATGAACAGATGGTCGACGTTCATCTCGCCTCCTAGCTCTTTGCGTAGCCCGTGAGCCGGCTGCCGGCGCCGCGAGTGCTGCTCGAGACGCTGCGGGCGAGCGCCCGGACGAGCCACGCGTTGACGGAGATCCCCTCGCGCGACGCCGCGATCTCGACCGCACCCTTGAGCGACTCGGGCAGGCGAAGCGAGATCCGGGCCGTGAGGCTGTCGTCGGCGCCCGGCTGCGGTGGAGCCGCCGCGGGCTCGTCCTCGACGACGACGAGCGAGGGATCCTGCCCTGCGAGACGCACTTCGACGTGCCCCGAGGAGAGCTGGCCGCTGACCTCGAGCGCGGCCTCGCCGAGCAGGTCGAGCAGCCGGAGCCCGAGCGACGAGCGGAGGGCCTGCGTCAGGCGAGCCGCCGCTGCGGCGACGTCCTCGTCGCCGAGCGACGCGATCGCCTGGAGGTCGGCCTCGAGCGCGTCGATGTAGGAGTTCAGCTGCACGCTGACATCATTTTGACATCATTGTGAAGCCATGTCAAGTGCCATTTTGCTGTCTCGATGGATCCAGACTGCTGCCGTACGCCCGCCGGTAGATCCCCTTGAGCTGCTCGACACGATCGACGTACCGCTCCGTCTCCGGGTACGCGATCCCCTTTCCCTCCTCGACCCAGCGGTCGACGTTCCGCTCGCCGGCGTTGTACGCGGCGAGCGCGAGCCGCTCGTCGCCGCCGTAGAGATCGAGCAGGTGGCGCAGGTACCACGCGCCGTAGCGGACGTTCAGCTCGGGGTCGTAGAGGTCGCTAACCCGGAACTGCGTCCCGCCCGTCCGCGTCGCGATGCCCTGCGCGGTCGACGGCAGCAGCTGCATCAGCCCGATCGCGCCCGACTTCGAGCGCGCGTCGGACCGGAAGCGGCTCTCCTCGTAGATGACGGCGGCGAGGAGCGCGCCGTCGAGCCGGTAGTGGCCCGCGTGGCCGCGGACGATCTGCTGGTAGCGGTAGGGGTACCAGAGCCGCTCGTACCAGGCCGGCTTCGTGTAGTGCACCGTGCCGATGCCGATCGCGACGGCCGCGGCGACGGAGCCCAGCAGGGCGAACCGGCCGAAGAGCGCTACCGGAGCTCCTCCAGCACGCGCTCGACGAAGCGGTCGACCTCCTCGAGCGAGCCGTCGTTCACGAAGACGTAATCCGCGCGGTGCACCTTCTCATCGTCCGGCATGAGCCGGCTGGAGCGCCGGGCCAGGTCTACCTTCGACCGCGCCGCGCGCGTCTCCTCCGGCGCCGTGACGACGACGACGCGGTCGAAACGGGCTTCGGACCCGGACTCGAACAGCAGCGGGACCTCGGCGACGCAGACCGGCGCGCCGTCGAGCCCGGACACCCAGACCTCGTGCTCGCGCCGTACGCGTGGGTGGAGCAGCGCCTCCAGCCACGCAAGCTCGTTCGAGTCGGCGAAGACGACCTCCGCGATCCTGGCGCGCTCGGTCGTGCCGAAGCGCTCCTCGAGCGCGGCGCGAACCTCCGGGTCGCTCGCGATCAGCCGGTGGACGACCTCGTCGCTCGACTGCACCGGTACGCCGCGGCGCCCGAACGCCCGCAGCACCTCGCTCTTCCCTGCGCCGATCGAGCCCGTGACCGCAACGGTCAGGGGCCGGCGCACGGCGCTACCTCTCGACGTCGTCCTGAAAGGAGCTTTCGGCCGGCTCGGGTTCGGGCTCGACCGGCTCGGCGAAGCCGCGAACGTCGGCCTCGTCCTCGGGGGCGGCCTCGTCCGCGCCGAGCGCGGGCGTCTCCGAGAAGACCTCCTCGGAGAGGTCGAGCGCGGGCACGCCCTCGGGCGGCGGCTGCGGCAGCTCGCCGTCCTCGACCCGCTTCAGCGACAGGGAGAGGCGGCGGCGCTCGGCGTCGACCTCGATGATCTTCACGGCGACGACGGCGCCTTGCGAGACGACCTCGCGCGGGTTCTCGACGTGGTGCGGCGCGAGCTCGGAGATGTGGACGAGCCCCTCGACGCCGGGGAGGATCTCGACGAAGGCGCCGAACGTGACGACCTTCGTGACGCGCCCCTGGACGACGTCGCCCTCGGAGTAGCTGTCGAGCACCTGCTGCCACGGGTCGCTCTGCGTCTGCTTGAGGCCGAGCGAGATCCGCTGGCGATCGCGGTCGATGTCGAGCACCTTGACCTTCACCGTCTGGCCGATCTCGAGCACCTCGGACGGGTGGTTCACGTGGCTCCAGGAGAGCTCGGAGATGTGGATCAGACCGTCCATCCCGTCGAGGTCGACGAAGGCGCCGAAGTCGACGATGTTCGAGATCTGCCCGTCGACGACGTCGCCAGGCGCAAGCTTGTCGAGGATCGCCTGGCGCATCTCCTTGCGCTCGTCCTCGAGCACCGCGCGGCGCGAGAGCACGACGTTGTTGCGCGAGCGGTTCAGCTCGATGACCTTGCAGCGGAGCTCCTGGCCGAGGTACTCGTCGAGGTCCTGGACGCGGCGGATATCGACGAGCGACGCCGGCAGGAAGCCGCGCACGCCGAGGTCGAGGATCAGGCCGCCCTTGACGACCTCGATGACCTTGCCCTCGACCGGCTCGCCGCTCTCCGCGGCGCCCTCGATCCGCTTCCACGCGAGCTCGAAGCGCGCGCGCTTCTTCGAGAGGATCAGCCGGCCCTCCGCGTCCTCCTTCGTCAGGACGAGCGCATCGATCTCCTCGCCGACCTTGACCTCGTCCTGCGGGTTGACCGAGCGCCGGATCGACAGCTCGGCGACCGGAATGACTCCCTCGGACTTGTAGCCGATGTCGACGAGCACCTCGTCCTTGTCGACCCGCACGACGCACCCGTGGACGACCTCGCCCTCGTTGATCGTCGGGAAGGTCGAGTCGTAGTCGGGAACCCGCTCGCCGTTCGGCCCGATCGTCCAGACGCCGGGCTCGGCGCCCTGCTGATCCTGCTCTTCGAGAATGTCGTTAGCCATGAAGCCGGGCCAGTATAGCCGGGTCTTTGCGCACTCCTGTTGAGACGCCTGCCGCACGAAAGAGGTTAGAACGAGGCTTCTCCGCATGCGGCCGGGCGTTAGGATCGTCCGATGCCGCACAAGGATCCGAAGGTCGAGCTGATCCGGTCGGTGCCGCTCTTCGCGCATTGCGACGACGACGAGCTCGAGGCGATCTCCCAGGCGGCCGACCTGATCGACGTGCCGGCCGGGATGGAGCTCGTGCGGCAGGGCGCGCACACGAACGAGTTCGTCGTCGTGGCGACCGGCTCGGTCGAGGTGCGACGCGACGGCGCGGTGATCGACACGATCGGCGCCGGCGGGTTCTTCGGCGAGGTGGCGTTGCTCACCGGCGCGCCGCGCAACGCGACCGTGACGGCCGCGGAGCCGTCGAGCCTGCTCGTCCTGACCGATCGCGCGTTCCGCCGGCTGGCCGAGGAGCTGCCCTCGGTGGAGGCGGCCGCCGCGAGGGCGCTCGCCGACCGGCTGCATTCCGAAGCCGTCTAGGTCGGGGCCTAGCTCTTCGCCTCGTTCCAGTCATCGCCGACGCCGATGTCGACGGCGAGCGGCGGGTCGAGCGGGTACGCGCCGCACATCTCCTCGCGGACGAGCTCCCGGACGGCCGAGACCTCGCGCTCGGGCACCTCGAGCAGGAGCTCGTCGTGCACCTGGAGGACGAGCCGCGACGAGCGGCCCTCCTCGCGCAGCCGCCGGTGGATCTCGACCATCGCGACCTTGATCACGTCGGCCGCCGTCCCCTGCATCACCGAGTTGACGGCGAGCCGCTCGCCGAGCGAGCGCGTCTGGCGGTTCGACGCGCGGATCTCCGGAACGGGCCGGCGGCGCCCGAGCAGCGTCGTCACGTAGCCCTCGCGCGTCGCCTGCTCGATCGTCCGCGCGATGAAGTCCTGGACGTGCGGGAAGCGCGCGAGGTACGTGTCGATGTACTGCTGCGCCTGCTCTCGCGGGATCTCGAGGTTCTCCGAGAGCCCGAACGACGAGATCCCGTAGATGATCCCGAAGTTGACCATCTTCGCGACGTTGCGCTCGTCCTTCGTGAGCGCCGCGGGGTCCTTGCCGAGCACCTCCGCCGCCGTCGCGCGGTGGATGTCCTCGCCCTCGGCGAAGGCCTCGCGCAGCTTCGGCTCGCCGGAGACGTGCGCGAGGATCCGCAGCTCGACCTGCGAGTAGTCGGCCGAGAGCAGCTTGCAACCGTCCTCGGCGACGAACGCCGACCGGATCTCGCGGCCGAGCTCCGTCCGGATCGGGATCGCCTGCAGGTTCGGGTTCGACGTCGAGAGCCGGCCGGTCGCCGCGACGGCCTGGTTGAACGTCGTGTGCAGCCGCCCGTCGGGCCCGATCAGCGTCGGCAGCGGGCCGAGATACGTGTTCAGGAGCTTCGAGTACTCGCGCCACTCCTCGATCACCTCGACGATCGGGTGGGCGGAGCGGATCGAGCGCAGGACGCGCGTGTCGGTCGAGTAGCCGGTCTTGCCCTTCCGGCCGGGCGTGAGCTCGAGCTTCTCGAAGAGGATCCGCGCGACCTGCTGCGTCGAACCGAGCATGAACTCTTCGCCGGCGAGCTCGAACGCCTGCGCCTCGAGCTCCTCGACGCGCTCCGCGAGCCGGGCGGTGATCTCGCCCATGCGGTACGTGTCGATCCTGACGCCCGCCTGCTCCATGGCGGCGAGCACGGCCGTCAGCGGCAGCTCGATCTGCTCGTAGAGCGCCGTCGAGCCGCGCTCGGCGAGCCGCTCGCGCATCTGGCCGATCAGGCGGAGCGGCAGCGCCGCACGCCGGACGAGCGCCGCGGTCTCCTCCTCCGTCTCGGGCACCGGGCGGAGCTCGTACCCGTACTCCGCCGCCAGGTCGTCGAGCAGGTACTCCGAGCGGCCCGGCTCGATCAGGTACGCCGCGATCAGCGTGTCGTCCCGCGCCTCGACGCGGAGGTGCTTCGCGTCGTGCACGACGAGACCCAGCCCTTGTAACACTGTGTTACTTGGTCTGGGTGCGACGACGACCTCGAAACCCGTCGCGACGGCGGCCCGCTCGCCGTCGGTGGCGAAGCCGACGTTGCCCGACGCGGGCAGCTCCCCCTCGCGCCACGGGATCTCCTCGCCCTCGACGACGAGCGGCGCGGCCGCCGGCAGCGCCTCGTCCAGCAGGTCGACGCGGCCGAGCAGGGCCCGGAACTCGAACCGTCGGAACATCTCCTTCAGCGCCGAGCGGTCGGGCGGGCTCAGCACCAGCTCGGCGGGCTCGCAGTCGATGTCGAGGTCGCGGCGCATCGTCGCCAGCTGCTTCGAGGCGACCGTCTGCTCGGCGTGCTCGGAGATCGACTTCCGGCGCGCCGGCGACAGCTCGTCGACGTGCTCGAGCACGCCCTCGAGCGACCCGTACTGCGCGATCAGCTGGCCGGCCGTCTTGTCGCCGATGCCGGGGACGCCCGGGATGTTGTCGGACGTGTCGCCCTTCAGGCCGATGAAGTCGGGGACGCGGTCGGGCGTGATCCCGAGCCGGGCCTCGACCCGGTCGGGCGTGTAGACGTGCACCTCCGCGAGCCCGCGCGGGGTCATCATCAGGCAGACGTTCTCGGTGACGAGCTGGAAGGCGTCGCGGTCGGTCGAGACCACGCACGTGCGGATCCCGGCGGCGTCGGCCCGGCTCGCGAGCGTCGCGATGACGTCGTCCGCCTCCCAGCCCTCGAACTCGATGTTGCGGTAGCCGAACGCCTCGACGATCGGCCGGAAGTGCGGGAACTGCTCGCGCAGGAGATCGGGCATCGGCCGGCGGTCGGCCTTGTACTGCTCGGAGAGCTCGACCCGGTGGACCGGCCGGGTGTCCCAGGCGACGGCGACGCCCTTCGGCCGGTAGTCGGAGAGCAGCTTGAAGAGGATGTTCGTGAAGCCGAGCAGCGCGTTGGTCGAGAAGCCGTCGCTCGTCGCGAGCTCCTCGGGGAGGGCGAAGAACGCTCGATAGGCGAGGTTGTTGCCGTCGACGAGGAAGAGATCGCACTCGCGAGCGGGCGCGTCGTCGACCTGCAGCTCGGTTCCGGTCAGCGTCTTCGGCACAGTCCAACGCTATCGTGCGCCGGCCGTGATCCGGGCTCTTCGCGAAGACGATCTCGGCACGGCTTCCGAGCTGCTCGCCGAGCGCCACGCGCGGCAATGCGCCGCGGAGCCGCTGCTGCCCGAGGCGCCCGACTTCCGCGCCGAGGTCGAGGCGCTCTGGGTCCAGGGAGTCGGCGGCGCGTTCGCCGCCGACGGCTACCTCGTGGCGCGGACCCGCGACGACCCGCGCTGGGGCCCGAACGTCTGGATCGAGGCGGCAGGGCACGCTGCGCGCGACCCCGAGCTCGTGCGCGATCTCTACGCGGAGGCGGCCCGCGGCTGGGTCGAGCGTGGGTTGCGCGCCCACTACGTGCTCGTCCCGGCGACGGACGCCGGGCTCGTCGACGCGTGGTTCAGGCTCGGCTTCGGCGCGCAGCAGGCCCACGGCGTCGTCGAGATCCCCGAGGTCGGGTGGCCCACGGAGGCCAGGCTCGCAACCCTCGACGATCTCGAGCAGATGGTCGCCCTCGCGCCGCTCCTCGACGAGCACAGTCGGGCCTCGCCCGTCTTCGCGACGCCCTCCGCGTACTCGGAGGACGATCTGCGGGCGGAGATCGCCGGCGACCTCGCGAACGAGGACTACGGGAACATCGTCGCCGAGCGCGACGGCCGGCTCGTCGGGGACTTCTTCGTCTGTCCGATCGAGCTGTCGGACGCGCACGCCGGCCTCGCGCGCCCGCCCGGCGCCGCGATCCTCGGGTTCGCGGTCATCCGCCCCGACCTCCGCGGGACCGGCATCGGGCTCGCGCTGACGCAGGCGTGCTTCGCGTGGGCGCGAGAACGCGGCTACCGCACGATGGTGACCGACTGGCGCGTCACGAATCTCTCCGCATCGCGCTTCTGGCCGCGCCGGGGCTTCCGGACGACGTTCCTGCGGCTCCACCGCCACGTCGCGTGACCCGGCTCCCGCTGCTCTCGGGCTCGCGCGTCCAGATCGTCGCGGTGCCGGAGGGGGCCGTCGTCCTCCGGCCGCCGCCGCCGCCCGAGCAGACGATCCCCGAGGTCGGCGCGGCCGTCCGGGACGCGCTCCGCTTCCCGCTCGCCGGGCCGCCGATCGCGTCGCTCGTCCCGCGCGGCGGCCGCGTGACGATCCTCGTCGAGCCGCCGTCGCTGCCCCTGCCGGGCGCGCCGAACGACCCGCGCCGGGCCGCGCTCGCGGCCACGGTCGACGAGCTCGCCCGGATCGGCGTGCCGATGGAGCGGCAGACGATCCTCGTCGCGGGAGGCCTGCAGCGCCGCGCCGGGCGCCGCGAGCTCGAGCTGCTCGTCCCCCGGCAGTTCGCGCTCGGCTTCCGCGGCTCCGTCGTCGTCCACGACGCCGAGGATCCGGCGCTCGTCGAGATCGGCGAGTGGAGCGGCACTCCGCTGCGGGTGAGCCGGACGCTCGTCGAGACGGATGCGGTCGTGGTCCTCAGCGCCGCGGAGACGGTCCTCCACGGGGGCCCGTCCGCCCTGCTCGCGGCCGGCGGGCCCGAGGCGATCCGCGCGGCGGGGGCGAGATCGCTGCTCGAGACCGCGGGCTCGCCGGGCTGGCAGCTCGCGCTCGCGGTCGAGCGCGAGCTCGCGCGGCGCGTCCCGCTGCTGGGCGTGTCGATCGCGCTCGACCTGCCCCGACCCGGCGGCGCGCTCCGCGGCTACCCGCACGACGCGCAGGCGGTCGAACGGCTCGCGGCGTCGCCGCTCCCGCGGCTCTTCCGCCTCCTCCCCGGGCCCGCGCGGCGTCGCGCTCTCCGCTCGCTGCCCCTGCAGCTCTCGGCGACGGCGACGTTCGCCGGCGCGCCGTCCGTCGCGCACGCCGAGGCGCTCCTGCGCGGGATCGAGTCGCGCTCCGCGCAGCTCGACGGGCCGCTCGACGCGATCTGCATCGGCATCCCGCATGCGACGCCCTACCTCCCGCGCGAGCGGCCGAACCCGCTGCTCGCGGCGTTCCTCGGGCTCGGCCTCGCTCTCCGGCTCTGGCGCGACCGGTTCCCGGTCACGGAGGGCGGGACGGCGATCCTCCTCCACCGCTTCCACCGTGCCTTCGCGCACCCGACGCAGCAGCCGTACCGCGCCTTCTTCCAGGCGACGCGCGCGGGCCGCGAGCCGGCAGGGCTCGACGCAGCCGAGCAGGCCAGCGCGAACGACACGCGGGCGCTCGCCGCCTACCGTGCCGGCAACGCCTGCCATCCGCTCCTGCCCTTCGCGGACTGGGCCGCCTGCCAGCCCGCGCTCGAGCGGCTCGGGGCCGTCCTCGTCGCCGGCTGCCGCGACTCCGCGGCCGCGCGGCAGCTCGGCTTCGTCCCGACCCACGGCCTCGGCGCCGCGCTCGCGATGGCCGAAGGACGCCTCGGCCGTCCGCCGCGAATCGGGATCTTGCTCGCGCCGCCGTACTTCCCGCTGCGCGTCGGCTAGGCCCCTAGTCCTCGCCGAGGTAGGTCTTGCGGACCTGCTCGTTCTCGCGGAGCGCCTTCGCGTCGTCGGCGAGGGCGATCTTGCCGGTCTCCAGGACGTAGCCGCGGTTCGCGACCTCGAGCGCCATCAACGCGTTCTGCTCGACGAGCAGGATCGTCGTGCCCTGCTTGTTGATCTCGACGATCGTCTCGAACACCTTCTCGACGAAGATCGGCGCGAGCCCCATCGACGGCTCGTCGAGCAGCAGCAGCTTCGGACGCGCCATCAGCGCGCGGCCGATCGCGCACATCTGCTGCTCGCCGCCCGACATCGTGCCCGCCTTCTGGAGGCGACGCTCGCGCAGGCGCGGGAAGAGTGTGAAGACGCGCTCCATGTCGTCCCTGATCCCGCTCTTGTCGGCCCGCTGGAAGGCGCCCATCTCGAGGTTCTCGATCACGGACATCCGCGGAAAGAGCCGCCTGCCCTCGGGCGACTGGGCGATCCCGCGCCCAACCACCTCGTGCGGCGCCTCGTGCGTGATGTCCCTGCCCTGGAACTCGATCGTCCCGCGGCGCGGGTGGTTGAGCCCGTTGATCGAGCGCAGCGTCGTCGACTTGCCCGCGCCGTTCGCGCCGATCAGGGTGACGATCTCGCCCTGGTGCACCTCGATCGAGATTCCCTTGAGCGCGTGAATCGAGCCGTAATAGGTGTGGACGCCGTCGAGCTTGAGGACGGTCGCGCCGGCGGTCACGCGTGCACCGCCGCGCTGCCGAGGTACGCCTCGATGACGCGAGGGTCGTGCTGGACCTCCTTGGGCGTGCCCTCGGCGATCTTCTCGCCGTAGTCGAGCACCGTCACGCGATCGGAGACGCCCATCACGACCTGCATGTGGTGCTCGATCATCAGCACCGTCAGCTTGCGCTCGCTGCGCAGGAAGCCCACGAAGTCCGTGAAATCCGCCGTCTCCTGCGGGTTCATGCCGGCCGTCGGCTCGTCGAGCAGGATCAGCTTCGGCTTTGTCGCGAGCGCCCGCGCGACCTCGAGCCGCCGCTGGTCGCCGTAGGAGAGGCTCGACGCGAGCGCCTCGTCGACCCCGCGCAGGTCGCAGAGCTCGAGCAGCTCGCGGGCGAACTCCTCCGCCTGGCGCTCCTCGCGCCGGATCCGCGGAGTCCGCAGGATGCTCGCGACGATCCCGCCCTTCAGGTGCCAGTGCATCCCGACGAGCACGTTCTCGAGCGCGGTCATGTCCTTGAAGAGCCGGATGTTCTGGAACGTCCGGCCGATCCCACGGGCGGTGATCGCGTGCGGCGGCTTCCCCGTGACGTCCTCGCCGTTGAAGACGACCTTCCCGGCGGTCGGCTTGTAGACGCCCGTGAGCATGTTGAAGAAGGTCGTCTTGCCGGCGCCGTTCGGGCCGATCAGGCTGACGATCGAGCCCTCGGGGATCGTGAAGTCGACGTCGCTGACGGCCACGAGCCCACCGAACTCCTTGCGCACCTTCGTGGCGACGACGAGGTCGGTCATGCCAGCGCCTTGTCGTGGAGCGGCTCGTCGGCGACTCCCTTCTCGAACTCGCGCTTGCGGCGCGCGCTCGGCAGGAGCCCCTCGGGTCGCAGCAGCATCACGACGAGCAGGATGACACCGTAGATTCCGAACTCGTACTTCGGCACCTCGATGTGCAGCCCGAGGTGGTCGTTGATCCAGGCGCCGGTGTTCGCGAGCCCGGCCTGGTCGAGGTACGCGAGGAAGGCGGCCCCGAGCATGACGCCCCAGACGTTGCCCATCCCGCCGAGGATGACCATGACGAGGACGAACACCGAGAAGTTGAAGAAGAAGCTGTCCGGGTTCGCGCCGCTCGTGTAGATCGCGAAGTAGGAGCCCGCCACGCCGGCGACGAAGGCGCCGATCGCGTACGCGTAGGTCTTCGTGCGCATCAGCGGCACGCCCATCGCCGCGGCGGCCGTCTCGTCCTCGCGGATCGCGATCCAGGCGCGGCCGAGCTTCGAGTCGCGCAGACGCAGGCTGCAGAAGATCGTGAGCAGCACGAGGATGAGCGCCGTCCAGAAGAAGAGCGCGTCACTGTTCGCCGCCGTGAAGTAGTTCGCCGGCAGGAAGTGCCACCCGAAGATGTGGATGTGCTTGTGGATCCAGTTGCCGAAGCCGATCGAGTCGAGGGGGGTGATCCCCTGCGGCCCGTTCGTGAGATTGAAGCCCGTGCTGAACAGGTTGTCGCCGTTCCGCGCAACCTGGGGCAGGATCTCGCCGAACCCGAGCGTCACGATCGCGAGGTAGTCGCCGCGTAGCCGGAGCGTCGGAAGGCCGATCACCATCCCGATCACGGCTGTGAGGAGCCCGCCGACGAGGAGCAGGAGCCACGGCGTGATGTGGATCCCGCCGAGGTGCGGGTCGATCCCGATCGCGCCCAGATGGAACGTCCGCACCGGCGAGCCGTCCGCCTTCGCGCCGGCGAACTGCTGCGACGTGAACGACGCCGCCGTGTAGGCGCCGACGGCGTAGAAGGCGACGTAGCCGAGGTCGAGGAGGCCGGCGTAGCCGACGACGACGTTCAGCCCGAGCGCCATCATCACGTAGATGAGCATCACGGCGGCGGTCTGGGTCGACGGCCACGCGCCGAGGATCGGGATCGTGAACATCTTCTGTGCGCGCACCGGGTCCGTCGTGTAGTACGGGAACGCGGTCACGAGGCCGAGGACGGCCAGGGGGAGCACGTACCGGCCGATGTACGGCACCTTCTCCCAGGGTGGTACGTACAGGCCGACGAAGATCGCGTAGGCGATGTACGCGGACGCGGCGAACCCGAAGAGCGGCGCGAAGACCACGAGCAACAGCGCGCCAACGGCGGCGGCGATGACCGCCCGCCGCTGCGTGACCGACCACGCCTGCCAGCGCTGCTCGGTCAGGCCGGCACGCGAGAGCGCCGTCCACATGGGGGGGCCGAGCCGACGACGGATGCCGAGATCGCGCGCCAACGCGTCAGCCGCCTTCCGGAGTCCGTTCGCCGAGGAGGCCTTCAGGCCGGAAGACGAGGATCAGGATCAGGATCGCGAAGACGATTGACTGGGTCCAGTCGCTCCCGGGCGAATGCCAGGTCAGCGCGTTGTTATACGACTGGATCATCCCGATCAGGAGCGCGCCGAGCACGGCACCCGGGAGGTTCCCGATCCCGCCGAGGACTGCCGCCGTGAACGCGATCAGCCCGAGCTGGAAGCCCTGGTCCCACTTGTCGTACGTGAAGTACGAGACGTAGATCGTCCCGGCGGCGCCGGCGAGCCCGCCAGCGATCAGGAACGTGAACGAGATCGTCCGGTTGACGTCGATGCCCATCATCGCCGCCGCCTCGCGGTCCTGCGCCGTCGCACGCATCGCCTTGCCCTGTCTCGTCCGTTCGACGAGCCACGTCAGGACGACGAGTACGGGAACGGTCAGGAAGACGACGATCAGCGCCGCCCACTTGTAGCTGATCTGGTTGTTGCCGGAGCCGATCGTGAAGACCGCGCTCTGCGGGAGGATCGAGGGCACGGGAACGGCGTTCGGCCCCTTCGTCGCGATCGCGATGTTCTGCAGGATGAACGAGGCCGCGATCGCCGTGATCAGTGGCGCGACGCGCGGCGCCCCGCGCAAGGGTCGGTAGGCGATCCGTTCCACGGTCGCGTTGATCAACCCGCAGCTGACCATGCAGATCGCGAGGATCGCGAGGATGGCGGGCCAGAGGACGTACCAGGCTTCGTTCGTCCCGAGGTTGAAGACGTCGGCGCCGATGAAGGTGGCGGCGATCATCCCGCCGAGCATGAAGACGTCGCCGTGGGCGAAGTTGATCAGCTCGAGGATGCCGTAGACGAGCGTGTAGCCGAGCGCGACGAGCCCGAAGACGGAGCCGTTCGTGACGCCGATCAGCGTCGCCTTCAGGAACAGCTCGGGCGTCTTCGTCGCGTTGACGATGAGCCACACGATCAGAGCGGCGACGAGCAGCATCGCGAAGCCGCCGGCGGGGCTGATCGCGATGCGTCGCCGTGAAAGGGCGAGAGTCGGCTCGGTGACGTCGATTGTCACGGATCAGAAAGACGAAGGGCACCCCGGAGGAGACATCACGCGCTCCTCCGGGGCACCCTCGACCGGATCTCCCGGGGTTAGCCCGCGACCAGGCTGGCCGGCGGGTTGATCAGCTTGAAGAAGGGCGCGTCCTTGCCCTTCACCGTGTAGATGCTGATCGGGGCGAGGTTCGTGTCGCCGTTCTTGTTGATGACGAAGCCGCCGATCGGCGAGTCGGAGAGCTTCGTCTTGAACAGGTTGGCGGTGACCGACGCGCGCGTGCCGTTCGAGGCGGCGATCGCCTTCAGCATCACGAGCATCGCGGTCGCGCCGTAGTTGGAGTACGGGTTGACCTTGGCGGCGGGCAGGCCGATCGACTTGCCGAACGCCGCGGCGAACGCCTTGCCGCTCTTGCCGAGCGTCTTGTACGGCTGGCCGGCGATCGAGATGTACATGCCCTCGGAGGCCGTGCCGGCGTCCTTGATCGTGTCCTTGAACGACGAGAAGCCGTCAGGGGCGATGATCTTGACGCTCGCGGGGAGGCCGGCGCGCAGGTCCTTGATCAGCTTGCCGCCGTTCTCGCACTCGAGTCCGCCGAGGAACACGCTCTGCGCACCCGACGCCTTGATGTTCGCCGCGAGGTCCTCGTAGCTCGACGCCTTCGGATCCCACGCCTTGTCGCCAACGACCTTGAGGCCCACGCGCTTGACCGCGTTCCGGTACGTGGCCGCGATGCCGGCGCCGTACGCCTCCTTGTCGTTGAGGATGTACGTCGTCTTCGCGCCGAGCGACTTCGCCAGGAGCGCGTCCGCGGCGCCCTGGAAGTCGTCGGCGGCGACGACGCGGATGTAGTTCCGCTTGCCGGTCGGGTAGTACTTGTTCGGCTCACCCGGCTGCGTCGCGCCCTTCAGCGCATGCGTCAGGCCGACGTACGTGTTCGCCGGGCTGACGTAGCCGAGCGACACGCGGTTGGCCGACGCCACCTCGATCTCCGCACAGCCGGAGTTGAAGGTGCCGAGGACGCCGATGACGGACGGGTCGCGCACGTAGAGACCCGCGTTGCCCGAGCACTTCGCCGGGTCCCACTTGCCGGCCTGGGCCGTCGAGTCGTCGCAGGACTGGTAGCCGACGGTGTACTTCCCGGCCTTGTAGCCCTGCTGCTTGAGCGTGAAGGCGATCGCCTTCGTCATCTCGATCGTCTGCGAGCGGCTCGAGCCCTGCAGCGGCAGGTCGCTCGGGACGATGAACTGCGGGCTGCCCCCGCCGGCCTGGACCGGGCCGCAGGAGGACGACGGCAGCACCGTCGCACTCTTCGGCCCGCTGCCGGCGATGCCGGTCGTCGCCGCGATGAGCGCTGCCGCGCCCCCCACAGCGACGAGCCCTACCAGTGAACGCTTTCTCACGCTTCCCCTCCTCTGTTGTCGCCCAACTCCCTGTCCGGAGGCGCAAGTATCGGACGTCGCGCCGCCTCCTGCAACCTTGAGACGCTCCGGGTTTCGGGGAGTTGGCCGCGGGCCGGCTCCGGCCGCCTACACTGGAGCCCGCGCCGAAGTGGCGGAACTGGCAGACGCGCCGGACTCAAAATCCGGTGGCCGCAAGGCCGTGCGGGTTCGATCCCCGCCTTCGGCATTTCTCGTCAGGCCGATGGTTGCCGCGTTTCCGCGATTGGCGGCGTCGTGCTCCGCTCCCCGGTTCCGTGTTGACAGGTAGCTGGGTTGGAGCGCCGGGCAGTCCCGGAGGCGGGTAGCGTCGGAGGGACTTTCCGGGTCCGGCTGAGCGGTTCGAGCCGGGGCAGGAGCGGACGCTGCCGACCGAGAAGCGCCGCGGGATCGCGCAGCTTGAGCGCGCGCGTCGCTCTCGCGAGCTGGTCGCGCGCGGCCTCGCCGTCGCAGCCGTGGCGCGCGTGACGCAGATCAGCCGGCAGGCAACGCCGCCGTCCGCTCGAGCGCAGGAAGCCCAGGCTTCTTCCGGGTCGAGCGGCCGCGGCAGCTCTGGCAGCTCGACCTGACGAGCGTCGGGGTCGCCGGGCACGGCTGGACGTGCCTGATGGCGATCACCGACTGCTGCACGCGCGAGATCGTCGCGTGGCACCTGGAGCTGCGCTGCCGCGGGATCGAAGCCGAGCAACTGATCGAACGAGCCGCCGCGGCGTACGCAATCCAGGCGAGACGCGGCATCGGCGGCTACGCCGACCGCTACCACCACGGGCCCCACTCGGGCCTGACTCCCTTGATTCCCGGCACGGGGCGTGTGCTTTCCAACATCTACCGCGCCGGCGCGAACCAAGACGAATGGCTCGTACTACTCGGGGACGACACATCGGCCAGGGACGCGCAGTTCTTCGTCGTCGTCTACTGAGCAGGCGGGCACCGCGGGGCCGGGGCCGGCCTCGGCCCTGCAGCGGTCCGGCTGCGACGGAAGTGGCGAACGCGACCATCCGGCCTCGTCACGTCCACGAGAGCGACCAGCCGGCCGCCCGACCGAGCCGAAGGTTCAACCCGAGCCTTGGCGGGAGCAATCCCTTCGTACATTGCTCGGGAAGCTCTCCCCGGCTCTTGCACTCGCCTCCCCACTCGGCTACGACGGCGACCGAGCTGGCAGGGCCCAATCACCGAAGCGCGTCGACGGACCGCGTTGTTCCGGGCACCGACTCGACCCCGGCCAGGCAGGCCCGCTTCGTCTCATACGCCTCACTGGTCGCGATCGCCTTCCCGTTGGTCGCGTGCAGGTTGCAGCGGAACCTGCCCGACGTGCCTTTCTGATCACGGGGGCTTCTCTTCGGAGGGGTGCAGCAGCCACTGCGCCAGCGCCAAGCTGACGCTCGCCCGCGGAGCCGCCGGCTGCGTTGCGAAGACCAAGCCGGGCTTGACTCAGGCGGCGCTGAGCAGACGCAGCAGCGCTGACGCGCCGGCCGGCTCTTCGCGAGGGAGCGGCCCTGCCGGAACATCGCAGGCTCGGCGAAGGCCGCTCAGACCGCGGATCCAGCCCGCGGTGACCGTGATCCTCTCGTTCGCGCACACGCGGTCCTCGCTCGACGAGGCGCGCTCCGGCTCGCCCGGAGGCCCTGGCCGGGCCGGTGCGGACGAGTCTTTTCTTCCGCGCCGGCCCGGCGTAACGGGTCTAGGTGTTCCGGAGGTTCGTGAACGTGCAGTCGAGCAGGTCCGCGGGCCCGACCGTCACTTTCAGGCTCGTCCCGCTGCCGGAGGGGCCGGGGGAGCCGTTGCGGGTGCAGGCGATCGAGCTGGTGTAGGCGCTGAGCCCGGGGCCGGAGACGGCCTGCTCGCGCAGCGTGAGGCTGCCCGGTGCGAACAGGCGGCTGCCCGAGCCGCCGTCGCCGACCGCGCCGGCAACCGTGGTCGAGCCGGCGCTGAGGTTGAACAGGCCGGTGTCGCTGGAGGGTGAGAGCGTCTTGCGCAGCGTCACCGTCGCCTTGCGCAGGTTGCTGATCGTGCACGCCTCGACGTCGCCGAAGTTCACGCTCACGCTGATGCCGGTGCCGGTGCCGGTGACGTCGTCGGCGTCGTTTCTCGTGCAGGCGATCGAGCTGACGTAGTCGTTCGGGTTCGTCCCGTTCACGGCGATCTCACGGATCCTGTGCGTACCGGCCGCGCCGAGGCTCGTTCCCGTCCCGCCGTCGCGGGCCGCCACCTTCACCACCGTCGCGTCGACCAGCAGCGTGAACCGGCCCGCGTCACCGCTCGGGCGCAGCGACTTCTTGACCGTCAACGTCGCCGGCACCGCGTCGCAAGGGTCGCCGCCGCAGTAACGCGCGAGCGCGAAGTCGAGGTTCTGGCCGTTGTAGCCCTCACCGGCGGAGACGAGCTTCCCGTCCGGCTGCAACGCGACCGCGTTGGCGTCGCCGACCGAGGTCATGACGATCCCGCTGCCGTTGAAGCCGGTGTCGAGCGAGCCGTCAGGGTTGTAGCGGGCGAGCGCGTCGTGCCCGGCGGCGACGATCTTCCCGTCCGGCTGCACCGCCACCGCGTACGCGTAGCCCGTCGGCGTCGTCACGATCCCGTCAGAGTCGAAGCCCGCGTCCAGCGACCCGTCAGGGTTGTAGCGGGCGAGCGCGAAGACATCCCCCGCGTCCTGCTGGCTCCAGCCGGCGGCGACGATCTTCCCGTCCGGCTGCAACGCGACCGCGTTTGCCTGATCGTTGTGGCTGCCGATCGGGGTCGTGAGCTTGCCGTCGCCGTCGAAGCTCGGGTCGAGCCGACCATTCGCGTTGTAGCGGACAAGCTCGAAGTCGTCGTTCCCGTCGTTGCTGCCGTAGCCGGCCGCGACGATCTTCCCGTCCGGCTGCAACACGACCGCCATCGCCTTGTCCTGGCCGGAGATCCTGGTCGTCAGCTTGCCGTCGCCGCTGAAGCTCGTGTCCGGCGAACCGTCAGGGTTGTAGCGGGCGAGGGCGAAGAGGTCGCGCGAACCGCCCTTCGTCAGGCTCCAGCCGGCGGCGACGATCTTCCCGTCCGGCTGCAACACGACCGCCGAGACACTGTCGTCGTTGCCGCCGATCGAGGTCGTCACGATGCCGTCAGCGTCGAAGCTGGCGTCGAGCGAGCCGTTCGGCTTGTAGCGGGCGAGCGCGAAGTCCCAGTGCGAGTCGCGGGCGCCGGCGTGGCCGGCGGCGACGATCTTCCCGTCCGGCTGCACCGCCACCGCATCGGCGCTGCTGTCGTCGCCGCCGCCAAGCGGCGTCGACACCGCGATCCCGTCACCGTCGAAGCTGCCGTCGAGCGAGCCGTCCGGGCCGTAGCGGGCGAGCGCGAAGTCCCGGTCCGAGCCGTTGAAGCTCCAGCCGGCGGCGACGATCTTCCCGTCCGGCTGCAACACGACCGCGCCGGCGGAGTCGTCGCCGCTGCCAATCGGAGTGACGACCGCGCCACCACCGCCAAAGCCCGGATCGAGACCGCCCGCCGCCGCGAACGCCGACCCGCCGCCCAGCGAGAACAGCAACCCCACCACCGTAGAGACACCCGCAAGCCTCGACACCCCGAAAACGCCTCCCCGAAGAGTCATCTCAACCTCCCTCCGCACCAACCTCAACCGGCAACCGAAACGGCCCAAACCAGCAAGGCAAAAGCGTTCAGCGCACATCGAAGACACCGCTCTCACCACTCACGCCGCCGCTCGACAGCGTGATCCGGTCGTTCGCGAACCCGGCCGGGATCGTCGCCATCGTCGTGCTGACGCCGTTGACGAAGCTCGCCGGAGCGGCAGGCGTCAGGCCGCCGTCGAGGCTCGACCACGCTGCGGTGCCCGTGTATTTGACGACCGGCGTGCCGAGCGTGTCTGTCGTGACCGCCCTCACCTGGAACGGCTGTCCGTGCGTGACCGGGGTCGTCACCCTCACCCTGATCGCTGCCAGCGGCCCGGCGACGGTGAACAGCCCGCTCTGACCGGTCGCGCCGCCGCTCGTGATCGTGATCCGGTCGCCGCGGTAAGGGACGGAGATCGTCGCGGGCGTGTCGCTGACCCCGTTCAGGAAGCTCGCCGGGCTTGCGGGGCTCAGGTGGCCGTCGAGGCTCGACCAGCTCGCCGGCCCGTTGTAGCTGCTGAGCGGGTTGCCGGCGGCGTCACGGGCGACCGCCCGGACCTGGACTTGCGCGCCGGCCGCGACCGCGAGCGGGGCGCCGAACGCGGACGCGTCCGCGACGCTGACGGGGCCGTGCAGGCTGAGCGAGAACGAGGCGAGCGGCCCGAACACCTTGAACGCCCCCGAGCGGCCACTGACACCGCCGCCGCTGACCGTGATCCGGTCGTCGCGGAAGGCACCCCCGACCGTCGCGCTCGTGCTGCTCACGCCGTGCACGAACGCCGCCGGTGTCGCCGGCGAGAGGCCACCGTCGAGGCTCGACCAGGCCGCCGGGGCGTCGAACGCGGCCAGCACATGCCCGGCCGCGTCGCGCGCGACCGCGGTCACCGTGAACGGCTCCCCGGCCCTGACCGGCCGGTCGGTCTGCACCGTCACGCTCGCCGGCCCGACCACGTCGAACAGGCCGCTCTCACCGCTGACACTCCCACCAGCGACCGTCACCCGGTCGTTGTCGAAGGCGGCCGCGACCGTCGCCACGGTCGAGCTGACCCCGTGCACAAACGCGTTCGGTGTCGCCGGCGAGAGCGTCCCGTCGAGGCTCGACCAGGACGCCGCATGGCTGTAGCCGGTGACCGTGTTCCCGGCCGCGTCGGTCGCCGTCGCCGTCACCGTGAACGGCACCCCGGCCAGCACCGGTGTCGCCACAGCCACCTGCACGGCGGCGAACGGGCCGACCACGTCGAAGGCACCGCTCTGGCCCGACACCCCGGCGCTCGACACCGTCACCCGGTCGGCGTGGAACGGCGTCGAGACCTTGCTTGTCGTGGTCGTCGAGACACCGTCGACGAACGCCGATGGCGCCGACGGCGACAGCGCCCCGGAGAGATCCGACCAGCTCGCCGGGCCGTTGTAGCCAGCGACCGTGTGGCCGCTCGCGTCCTTCGCAGTCGCGGTCACCGTGAACGCCGCCCCCTTCCCGACCGACGTCGGCGTGCTCACCGCGATCGACGCGAACGGCCGCAACGCGAACGCGTACAGCTTGCCGTCGTACGAGCCGACGTAGACGACGCCGCCCGCCACCGCCGGCGACGAGTCGACCCAGCCGGTGGTCGCTGTCCACAGCGGCGTACAGGTCTTCGGGCTGCCCGAGCAGCCGCTGGCGCCGGCGGCGTCGAACGCGTACAGCTTGTAGTCGTCGGAGCCGACGTAGACGACGCCGCCCGCCACCGCCGGCGACGAAAAGACATAGCCGCCGGTGGCCGCCGTCCACAGCGGCGCACACGTCTTCGGGCTACCAGAACAGCCCGTCACGCCGGCAGCGTCGAACGCGTACAGCTTGAGGTCGCTGGAGCCGACGTAGACGACGCCGCCCGCCACCGCCGGCGACGACCAGACATAGCCGCCGGTGGCCGCCGTCCACAGCGGCGCACACGTCTTCGGGCTACCCGAACAGCCCGTCACGCCGGC